>Ga0255752_10001410_pt1 | contig 27837 bp, 26 predicted proteins | sample 011ome_25_FD_179952 | JGI IMG/M metagenome (GOLD analysis project Ga0255752, IMG submission 179952) | Coastal salt marsh microbial communities from the Groves Creek Marsh, Skidaway Island, Georgia - 011512CT metaG (version 2) | ecosystem: Environmental > Aquatic > Marine > Intertidal zone >... | reverse complement strand
TGATCTGTCGCCCAAGGATTTGGGCAAAGTGCGCATATCACTGACCCCACAGGACAGCGGCATTACGGTTACAATCCTATGTGATGTTGACAGCACCGCCCAATTGGCCCGACGGCACATTGATCATCTGGCCCGCGATTTGATGCAAATGGGATATGCGTCGGTCGATATTGATGTGGCAGGACAAAATGCCAACAGCGCCGATTCCAGCCCCCCGCAGACGGGCGCGCAACATACGTCCACCAAAGACGGCCCAAATATGGCTGCCCCAGTCGTACAGGGCCAATATGGACCACACCCCAGCCACAAATCTGATGGCATTGATGTAAAGGTATAATTTCATGATTTCAGACCCCATAGCCGCAGCACAAACCCAATCCAGCCCGTCCAAGGCATCGCAGAAAATCAGTTCTGATTTCGAAACATTTTTGAAAATGCTGACCGCACAAATCGAAAACCAAGACCCGCTAAATCCCATAGATTCCAGCGATTATTCCACGCAGCTGGCGACATTTTCTGGGGTTGAACAACAGGTCCTGACCAATGATCTGTTGCGGTCCATTTCGGGGGCGTTGGTCGGTTCAGATTTGACAGCCGTATCGCATTGGGTCGGCAAAGATATCGAAGTGCCCGAAAATTTTTCCTATTCCGATACGTCGGTTGATATTCGATTTGATATGCCAGCGCAGGCAACACAGGGCATTTTATCCATTTATGATGCACAGGGGCAAACTGTGGCACAATTCCCTGTCGCAACATCTGATAAATCAGTGACCTGGAACGGCGAAATGTCAGATGGACGCATGGCACCCGCAGGCCCATATCAGGCACGTTTACAGCCCTATTACAACGATACGGAATTGGCAGTCCAGCCGGGATACACGTTCCAACCGGTGACACAGGTGCGGCTGGACAAGGGTGCAGCACATCTGGTTACAGCATCGGGACAGACCTATGTTCCATCACAGGTTACAGCCCTGCGTGCGCCCAATATGTCATAATCACATACATCGCCCCCATGCCAACCACGGCCGCGATACCTGACCACAAAACTGTGCGCCAGACCGATGGGCGGGGTGGCGCGGGTTGGGGCAAGGCCTGTTCAATCAAAGCACGTTCAACGATCCCTGGCAGGCGGGGACCAAAACGGGTTAAAACCTGAACTGTGTTCGCCAAATCACGCAAAACGGCGCGTGGGCCGATGCTGTCGCGGATATAATTTTCGACCACCGGCTTGGCCACCTGCCAAATATTGATATTGGGGTTCAGCGACCGTGCCACGCCTTCGACGACGACCATCGTCCGTTGTAGCAGGATCAATTCGGTACGTGTTTCCATGCCAAAACGCTCGGTCACTTCAAACAGATGATTTAACAAACGCCCCATGGAAATATGCGTGGCATTCATTCCAAAAATCGGTTCGCCCACCGCACGCAATGCGCGGGCAAATTCATCAACATCTTGCGAGGCGGGGACATAGCCTGCCTCAAAATGTACTTCGGCCACGCGTTTATAATCACGCTGAATAAAGCCAAACAGGATTTCAGCATAGACACGTCGTGTATATTCGTCGATATGCCCCATAATCCCAAAGTCAAAGGCAACCACATCACCGTCTGGCCCGACCTTCAGATTACCTTGGTGCATATCGGCATGGAAAAATCCGTCACGCAGCGCATGATTTAGGAAAAGTTGCAGGACACGTTCGCCCAATTCAGTGCGATCAACCCCGACAACGTCCAGCGCATCGTTATCGCCAAGCGGCGTGCCATCCACCCAATCCATCGTCATGACGCGACGCGCGGAATAGGGCCATTTCACATGAGGCACACGAAAGCCCGCATCTGCATCTGTATTGGCTGCGAATTCAGAGGCAGACGAACTCTCAAGGCGCAAATCCAACTCGCCCAAAACCACGCCTTCGAAATGGCGGATGACATCCATAGGACGCAAGCGGCGCGCAAAGGGGGCCAGTATTTCGACCATCCGCGCCGCCAGATAAAACGCATCCACATCCTGGATAAATGCACGTTCAATCCCTGGGCGCAGCACCTTGACCGCGACGTATTCGCCCGTATCCGCCAACCGCGCGCGATGAACCTGCGCAATCGATGCCGCGGCCACAGGTTCTGAAAATTCGGTAAAGACCTGATCAGGATCCATGCCCGTTTCTTCTAAAAACGTGGCCTTGGCCTCTTCGATCGAAAAGGGAGGAAGTTTATCCTGCAAAACCCGCATTTGCTGGGCCAGTTCGGGACCAACGACATCGGGTCGTGTTGATAGAATTTGCCCAAATTTGATATAGGCCGGACCAAGCGCTGTCAGCGCACGCGGCACGGGTGGCATAGCCATATCCCCGCGATATCCAAACAGTTTGAACGGCCACCCCAAAACCCGCGCAGCAATGCGTAAGCTAGGCGGCAAATCCATTGCATCCAATACAACACGCATTGCGCCCGTGCGCTCAAAGGTTGCGCCCGTCCGGATCAGCCGCCAAATATTGTGTGGTCCGCGCATTGCCTAAATTTTCCATCCCGAATGCAAACAGGCGACGCCCATTGTTAGGTTTCTATATTTTGCGTTTTCAAACCCAGCCTGTTTCACCATCGACAAAAACGTATCTTGGTCAGGGAATTTACGAATGGATTCGACCAAATATTGATAACTGTCCCAATCATTTGCAATAATTTTGCCCATGCGGGGGATCATGTTGAACGAATAGCGGTCATAAATCCATTGCAACATATCGTTTGGAATTTGCGAAAACTCTAACACCACCAAACGACCGCCGGGTTTTAGAACGCGGTATGCTTCGTTCAGGGCGATCTGCGGCTTGGTGACATTTCGGATACCAAAGCTGATGGTATAGACGTCAAATGTGTTGTCCTCAAACGGCAGGGCCATGGCATCACCGACGACCCAATCCAATTGGTCTGCCATTTGGTCAGCCTCGGCGCGCTTGCGCCCCGCGACCAACATGGGTTCTGTTAAATCCAATACCGTTGAATGTGCGTGTCCGGCCCGTTTTAGGAACCGAAACGAAATATCGCCTGTGCCACCTGCAACATCCAAAAGACGCTGCCCCGGACGTGGCGCCAACCAATCCATCATCGCATCTTTCCAAACGCGATGGATGCCCATCGACATCACATCATTCATGATGTCATATTTTGACGCAACGGATCCAAACACACCTTGAACACGCGATGCTTTTTCGGCTTCGGGTACGGTTTGAAATCCAAAATGGGTTGTATTTTCCGGATCGGTCATCTTGCCTTGTCCTATCGTTTCCCTACCTTGTTATAGAAAGATAGGGCCATGTTGCAATGCGTCCTTTACGACAATAGACACGAATCCAAACGAATTCACATGCCAATGCCTTTGTTTTTGGCGAAACCAAACATATTGCAAGCAGGACACAATGCCCGAATTACCCGAAGTTGAAACGGTTATGCGCGGACTGGAACCGGTTATGACCGGTCAGCGCATCACGCATGCTGCCGTCAACAGACCCGATCTGCGCTGGCCGTTTCCCGAAAACATGGCAAAACGCCTGACAGGGGCACGTGTTGAACGCATGTGGCGCCGATCAAAATATATTTTGGCTGAATTGGACCGGGATGAAACGCTGTTAATCCATCTGGGAATGTCGGGGCGCATGCTGATATCAGGCGATCCTATGGGAACCTTTGTCCACGACCACCCCGCCCAGCAAAAACATGACCACGTCGTGTTGGATTTGGAAAACAACGCGCGGATCACCTTTAATGATCCACGCAGATTTGGGGCAATGGATTTAATCAATACGCAAAACATCGATAACCACCCTTTGATCCGCGTTCTGGGTCCAGAACCGTTGTCCAATGCGTTTCATGAACGCTATCTGATCGACAAGGTATCGCACCGAAAATCCCCAATAAAATCTGTCTTGCTGGATCAATCCGTGGTGGCTGGACTGGGCAATATTTATGTGTGTGAAACGCTTTATCGCGCTGGGATTTCACCACAGCGGCACGCCGTGAACATTTCAGCAAAACGATTGGCAGGATTGATTCCCATAATACGTGACGTCCTATCCCAAGCAATCCAAGCGGGCGGATCATCTTTGCGCGATTTTCGCCAAACGGACGGCGAATTGGGGTATTTTCAACACAGTTTTGATGTCTATGGCCGCGAAGGAAAACAGTGCCAAACACCTGATTGTAATGACACAATACGCCGCATCACACAGTCTGGGCGCTCTAGTTTTTACTGCCCCTCATGTCAAAGATAGCTTGATCAAAATAGCAATCGTGGTAATGACAGGGACTGAGGAAAACAACTGAAAGACTGTTTCATGGCTTATGAGACGATTATCGTCGAAATCGAAGACCACGTTGCTTTGATGAAACTGAACCGTCCAGATGCGCTGAATGCATTGAACGATCAGCTGATGTCGGAACTATGCGACGCATTGGAATGCGCGCAAAAAAATGAAAAAGTACGCTGCATTGTGATCACCGGATCCGAGAAAGCTTTTGCAGCCGGCGCTGACATCAAAATGATGAGCACGCAGAGTTTTGTTGATGTCTTTACGGGCGATTTATTCGCAGAAGAAGCCAACAGAATTATCCGTATCCGCAAGCCAATTATTGCCGCCGTGTCTGGATATGCCTTGGGTGGTGGATGTGAATTGGCAATGATGTGCGATTTTATCATCGCATCTGATACTGCGAAATTTGGTCAGCCAGAAATTAACCTGGGCGTAATCGCAGGTATGGGCGGCACACAACGCCTGACACGGTCGATCGGGAAATCCAAAGCGATGGACATGAACCTAACCGGCCGCTTTATGGAAGCTGACGAAGCGGAACGATGCGGATTGGTAAGCCGCGTTGTTCCTGCGAAAAAATTGATGGAAGAAACGCTGGCGGCAGCGGCCAAAATCGCGGAAAAATCTATGATTTCCGTGATGGCTGCGAAAGAAGCCGTTAACAAATCTTACGAGACAACCCTTGCAGAGGGCCTGATGATTGAACGACGCTTGTTCCATTCAATGTTCGCCACCGAAGACCAGAAAGAAGGCATGAATGCCTTTATCGATAAACGCGAAGCACAGTTTCGCGACAAATGAACCCTTGGGGCGCGTTTTTTAGGGAATTTTGGGGAAACCCTGTTGACTCAGAACCGAGTCGGGCCTAAAGACGCGGCTTGAGATTATATGTAACCCAAGCAATGGGATGAAGACACATGGCAAACACGCCTCAATCAAAAAAGCGCGCACGCCAAACGGTGCGCCGTACTGACGTAAACAAAGCTCGCCGTTCGCGTATCCGTACGTTCCTGCGCAAGGTCGAAGAGGCCATCGTAAGCGGTGACAAATCAGCAGCAGCCGAAGCGCTGCGTGCAGCACAGCCAGAAGTAATGCGCGGTGTGACAAAAGGTGTTTTCCACAAAAACACAGCGTCTCGCAAGATTTCGCGTTTGTCAGCGCGCGTCAAAGCAATCGCGTAACCACGCGTTTGTTGCAAGATTTAGAAAGCGCACTGCATTTTGCGGCGCGCTTTTCTGCGTCTGGATCCCTTTAATTTAGACGTCAGAGATTCTTTTCAGAAAAACTCGAGTCAAGCTCATAGTTCTGTTGCCCCGTTTCACTAGTTCTTGCTAACGTGTGACTGCGAGTGAATCGCACTTGGGGGACATTTTTAGAACGGTGGGTTTTTGGGACGCGCCCGCACTGTTGAAGAACAGCACGTTTTATTTTGTCCATTCATAAAATTTGGAAATAACGCGCAAACATGTTTTTGCGTGTGGGATATGTTTGTCTGTTCGCAGGCAGATGATCAAAACGTATTTGGGACGTAAAATAATGACGTATGAACAGTGGGGACAGCTTAAGCAATCTATGCAAAGGACTGTAGGCGAAAACAGTTACAAAAACTGGATCGACCCACTGCAATTTCACGAAATGCAAGATGGCGTCGCTGTAATTTCCGTCCCCACCAATTTTTTGGGCAATTATGTGTCGCAAAATTTTTCCGACATGATTCTGCATCAGTTCAGCCAAATGGATTCGTCCGTCCGGCGCTTGCGGTTCGAAGTTCTGTCCAAAGATCAGCATCACCGCCCTGCGCAAACAACACCAAAATCAGCGTCCCCAATGGCCGAACCACAGACAGACGGCGACCTGCCTGGCGCGCCTTTGGATCCGCGCTTTACCTTTGATACGTTTATTGTCGGCAAACCGAACGAATTGGCCCACGCCGCAGCGCGTCGCGTCGGCAAAGGCGAAACGGTCAGCTTTAACCCGTTGTTTTTATATGGCGGCGTTGGCTTGGGTAAAACCCACCTGATGCATGCGATCGCATGGGATTTGCACATCAATCGCCCTGATTTGAATGTGGTTTATCTGTCAGCAGAACAGTTCATGTACCGCTTTGTTCAGGCATTGCGTGATCGCAAAATGATGGATTTCAAACAACTGTTTCGCTCGGTCGATGTGTTAATGGTCGATGACGTTCAATTCATCGCCGGCAAAGACAGCACGCAAGAAGAGTTTTTCCACACCTTTAACGCGCTTGTTAATCAGAACAAACAAATCATCATTTCGGCGGACCGCGCCCCCGGCGAAATCAAAGATTTAGAAGATCGGATCAAAAGCCGCATGCAATGTGGATTGGTCGTGGATCTGCATCCAACCGACTATGAACTGCGGCTCGGGATTTTACAGTCCAAGGTGGACCAACATCGCAAGTCTTATCCAGAACTGACAATTGATCCGCATGTGCTGGAATTTTTGGCCCATCGCATTTCGACCAATGTGCGTGTGCTTGAGGGTGCATTGACACGGCTCTTTGCCTTTGCATCCTTGATTGGACGCGATATCACGCTTGAGGTGGCGCAGGATTGTTTGGCCGATATATTGCGCGCTTCGGAACGCAAAATTACGGTTGAGGAAATCCAACGTAAGGTGGCAGAACATTACAACATTCGCCTGTCCGATATGATCGGACCAAAACGGTTACGATCCTATGCACGCCCACGCCAAATCGCTATGTACTTGGCCAAACAGTTGACCAGCCGCAGCTTGCCAGAAATTGGGCGCCGGTTCGGAGGACGCGATCACACAACGGTTTTGCACGGTGTAAAACGCGTCGAAGAATTAAAAATTCAAGATGGTCAAATCGCAGAAGATTTGGAAATGCTGCGTCGCGCACTAGAGGCGTAGACTTTGCATCTGCCCCAAACAACCTGCGACCTTTGCATTCAGTAAAAACTGCGTTTATTTCATGCTTTGGCAAAGAAAACGCTTGAGCCTGCCAACAGATCGGATACCTTAAGGATCCGAAATCAAAGGAGCAGGGATCATGAAGCTGAGTATTGAACGCGCCACATTATTAAAGGCTGTGTCTCAGGCGCAATCAGTTGTAGAACGTCGCAATACGATCCCAATTCTTGCCAACGTTCTGATCGAAGCCGAAGGCGACACCGCAATGTTTCGCGCGACTGATTTGGATATCGAAGTCGTAGATAAAGCGAATGCACACATCGAACGCGCTGGCGCGACAACGGTGTCTGCGGTTATGCTGCATGAAATTGTGCGCAAACTGCCCGACGGCGCGCTGGTCACATTGACCGATGACAGCGCAACAGGTCGTTTAACAGTCGAAGCGGGCCGTTCGAATTTTTCACTGGCCACCCTACCCAAAGAAGATTTCCCCGTCATGGCGACGTCGGAATATTCGGCGAATTTTTCGGCCCCTGCGCCTGTTCTGCGCCGCCTGTTTGACAAGTCTAAATTCGCAATCTCGACCGAGGAAACACGCTATTACCTAAACGGCGTTTATATGCATGTGGCCGATGCTGATGGGGGTCAGGTGCTGCGCTGCGTTGCAACCGATGGCCATCGTTTGGCCCGCATTGATGCGGATTTGCCCGATGGGGCCGCTGGAACACCGGGCGTTATTGTGCCCCGCAAAACCGTTGCGGAACTGCGTAAATTGCTGGATGACGATGATATGCAAATCGCCGTGTCCGTATCAGAAACCAAAGTACGGTTTGCCACACCGTCAATCACCCTGACATCCAAGGTCATTGATGGCACATTCCCAGACTACACCCGCGTCATTCCAACAGGAAATACCCGCCGCCTAGAAGTTGACGCCAACGATTTTGCCAAGGCGGTTGATCGTGTAGCCACTGTTTCATCTGAGCGCTCGCGCGCAGTCAAGCTATCGCTTGACGAAGACAGATTGGTTTTGTCGGTCAATTCCCCTGACAGCGGCGCCGCCGAAGAAGAGCTGGCCGTTGCATACGCAGACGAGCCATTGGAAATTGGCTTTAACGCCAAATACCTGCTGGAAATTGCCAGCCAAGTTGATCGCGAAAATGCGGTATTCATGTTCAATTCATCAGGTGATCCAGCGTTGATGCGCGAGGGCAATGATACAACGGCCGTCTACCTCGTCATGCCGATGCGCGTATAACTTGGCCTAAATGACCAAGATCCACGATCTATCAAATTGGCTTTAGGGTCATGTTATATTTAAGCGAATTGACCCTATCGCATTTTCGGTCGCACAAAATCAGCCAGTTACAATTAGATGGCCGGCCCGTTGCGATTTACGGGACAAATGGATCGGGAAAGACCAATATCCTAGAAGCTGTATCGCTGTTTTCCCCTGGTCGGGGCATGCGACGTGCCAGTGCCTCGGATATGACGCGCCGCCCAGAGGAATTGGGCTGGAAATTGTCAGGCACACTTAACCGCGGCCACCGCAGTTTCAGCATTGATATAAAATCTGAAAACGGGTCAGCGCGGCGGGTTCACCTGGATGAACAACCGGCCCCACAAACCGCACTGGCCGAGTTGTCGCAGGTCATCTGGTTGGTGCCGAATATGGATCGACTGTGGACAGAGGGCGCCGATAATCGACGCCGTTTTTTGGATCGTATGGCGCTAAGTTTTGATCCACGCCATGCCGAGGCTAGCCTGAATTATGAAAAAGCCATGCGCGAAAGAAACAGACTGCTGAAAGACAACGTGCGCGACCCACATTGGTATCGCGCCTTAGAACGTCAAATGGCTGAAAGCGGCTGCCAGATCCATTCCGCGCGCGTTCACACACTTGAACTGGTAATCGCAGCACAAAACACTGCAAATACCGCCTTTCCCGTGGCCGAGTTATCACTGGATCAAAGCCACGGCGAAATGCCCGAAACCGCCGCCGATTTCATTGATGCCTTAGAAAATGGCCGCGGACGCGACTTGGCAGCTGGCCGAACACTGATCGGCCCGCATAGAACCGATTTACTGGCGCGATACGCAACCAAGGATATCGACGCCAGAGATTGTTCGACTGGCGAACAAAAGGCATTGCTAGTATCCATGATCCTTGCAAATGCACGCGCCTTAGCGCAGCGCACACAAACCCCACCAATGATATTATTGGACGAAGTTTCTGCCCACTTGGATGCCGGCCGACGTGCTGATTTATACGATGAGATATGCACGCTTGGGGCCCAAGCATGGCTGACCGGAACCGAACCAGATCTGTTTGCAGAACTAGGACAGCGCGCACAATATATAGCTGTGACGGACAATGCCGGTGTGTCTGCAGTGCGCCAGCATGAGGCTGTGCTAACATGACAATTACATTTGTGGAACTTGGGCTTTATGCCTTGGGGTTGCTGATTTTATTTCTAACACCTGGTCCAGTTTGGGTGGCATTGATGGCGCGCGCGGTATCCGGTGGATTTGCTGCGGCCTTTCCATTGGCGCTGGGTGTTGTGATCGGCGATGTCCTATGGCCGTTTCTGGCGATATTAGGGGTCAGCTGGTTGGTCCAAGAAATCGATGGCTTTATGATGATATTGCGGTGGGCTGCTGTCGTGATTTTTGTGGGGATGGGGGTCAAATTGATCCGCTCTGCTGATCAGCAGTTGGGACAGAATTCAAAATTAACGGCACCGGGGGCATGGGCCGGGTTTGCAGCCGGCTTGGCCGTTATTTTGGGAAACCCCAAGGCGATTTTATTCTATATGGGCGTGCTGCCCGGATTTTTTGATTTAACCAAATTAAATTCATGGGATATCGCCGCAATCTGCGCATTATCAGCACTGATCCCGCTGTTGGGAAATGTGGGAATTGCCCTGTTGGTTCATCGTGCACGTGCCATCGTGAAATCGCCAGACTCCATTCGGAAACTGAACATGACATCGGGCATATTACTGATCCTTGTTGGGATTGTTATCGGCCTGACTTAATCCACAAAATATGGGGATTGGGCGTGACATTTGTCGCTAGAAATCGTATAAATTGACAAAAATGCGAAAGGTGGCAGGAATGTCCGAGAGTGAAAATCAACCTCAGGAATATGGCGCAGACTCTATCAAGGTTCTCAAGGGGTTAGAGGCTGTTCGTAAACGGCCTGGCATGTACATCGGTGACACCGATGATGGATCCGGTTTGCACCACATGGTCTATGAAGTTGTCGATAACGGTATCGACGAAGCCTTGGCCAAACATGCCGATTACGTACACGTCAAAATCCACGCAGACAACAGCGTTTCTGTGCGCGATAACGGCCGCGGGATCCCTGTCGACATCCACGAAGAAGAAGGCGTATCAGCAGCCGAGGTCATCATGACCCAACTGCACGCAGGCGGTAAATTCGACAGCAATTCATACAAAGTGTCGGGCGGTTTGCACGGCGTTGGTGTATCAGTTGTGAACGCCCTGTCAGTTTGGCTGGAACTGCGCGTTTGGCGCAATGGCAAAGAACACTATGCCCGTTTTGAACACGGTGATACGGCCGAACACTTGCGCGTGGTCGGCGATGCGAACGGCGAAAAAGGGACAGAAGTCCGTTTCCTTGCATCCACGGATACGTTTTCAAATTTGGAATATTCTTTTGAGACCTTGGAAAAACGCCTGCGCGAACTGGCCTTTTTGAATTCAGGCGTACGCATCATCCTTGAGGATGAGCGCCCCGCCGAAGCATTGCGCAGTGAATTGTTTTACGAAGGCGGCGTCAAAGAATTTGTGAAATATTTGGACCGATCCAAATCAGCCGCGATGCCGGAACCGATTTTCATGTTGGGCGAACGCGACGATATCGGTGTTGAGGTCGCAATGTGGTGGAATGACAGCTACCATGAAAATGTATTGCCCTTTACCAACAACATCCCCCAGCGGGATGGCGGCACCCATTTGGCGGGCCTGCGCGCCGCATTGACGCGCACGATCAACAACTATGCCCAATCCAGCGGCATCGCCAAGAAAGAAAAAATCAGCTTTACCGGTGATGATGCCCGCGAAGGATTAACATGTGTGTTATCCGTCAAGGTTCCCGACCCCAAGTTTTCCAGCCAAACCAAAGACAAATTGGTCAGTTCCGAAGTCCGCCCAGCCGTCGAAAGTTTGGTAAACGAAAAACTGTCCGAATGGTTCGAGGAAAACCCCAACGAAGCGAAAATCATCGTTGGTAAAATTATCGAGGCAGCTCTAGCCCGCGAAGCCGCACGCAAGGCCCGCGAATTGACCCGCCGTAAAACAGCGATGGATATCAATTTCTTGGCCTCCAAGCTAAAGGATTGTTCAGAAAAAGACCCATCCAAAACCGAAGTTTTCTTGGTCGAGGGTGACAGCGCGGGCGGATCCGCGCAAACAGGTCGCGACCGACGGACCCAAGCCATTTTGCCATTGCGCGGTAAAATCCTAAACGTCGAACGCGCGCGATTTGATCGCATGTTGGCCAGCCAAGAAATTGGTAATCTGGTTATGGCATTGGGTACGGGCATCGGGCGTGACGAATTTAACCTGTCGAAACTGCGCTATCATAAAATCGTTATTATGACCGACGCCGACGTGGACGGCGCACACATTCGAACATTGTTGCTGACATTTTTCTATCGTCAAATGCCCCAATTGATCGAGGCCGGGCACCTGTTCATCGCCCAACCCCCATTGTACAAAGTCAGCCGCGGCAAGTCCGAGGTTTATCTGAAAGACCAAGCCTCGCTTGAGGATTATTTGGTACAACAGGGCGTGGATGGCGCGGTATTGCGTCTGGGATCGGGCGCAGAAATCGCCGGCCAAGATTTGGTGCGTGTCGTTGACGAAGCGCGTCAGTTAAAACGTGTCCTTGACGCATTTCCAACACATTACCCACGACATATTTTGGAACAGGCCGCTATTGCTGGGGCGTTCGTACCGGGTGCCGTTGACGCCAATTTGCAAGGAATTGCAGATAAGGTTGCAGAACGGCTGAACTTGATTGCACTGGAATATGAACGTGGCTGGTCAGGTCGTATCACACAAGATCATGGCATTCGTTTGTCGCGTATTTTACGCGGTGTAGAAGAAATGCGGACGCTTGATGGCCCGATGCTAAGATCCGGCGAAGCCCGCAGAACAGGTACGCTGACCGAAAGCCTGCAAGAGGTCTATGGCAGCCCAGCGTCACTCGGTCGTAAAGACCGCACTCAAATGATATTCGGTCCACTTGATCTGCTTGATGCAATTCTCCGCGAAGGTGAAAAGGGCTTGTCCCTGCAACGCTATAAAGGTTTGGGCGAAATGAACCCAAGTCAGCTATGGGAAACCACATTGGACCCTGATGCGCGCACATTGTTGCAGGTCTCAATTGACGATGCAGCAGAGGCGGACGATATGTTTACCAAATTGATGGGGGATGTCGTCGAACCGCGGCGCGAATTCATTCAATCAAACGCGCTTAGCGTCGAAAACCTAGATTTCTAAAAATTAAAGGCCGGCTTGTCCGGCCTTTAACTTATGCAATTGCGGCCAAGAATTGATCGATCTGCGCCCGCTCTAGGGACCAATCACAGACAAACCGACATTTCACCATATCTGCACTTTGCGCTGTTTCCAGATCATCCCAAAGATAATATTCAGCCCCCGCGGCAAACGCGCGTTCATGCAGATGCTTGGGCAAATATACAAACATTAGATTTGCGGCCGGATAATGCAGAAACGATGCCTCAGACACAGCCTGTAAGCCAGCCGCCAAATAAGCCGCATTCGCGTTCGCACGTCGTGCCAGATCCAACCACAAATCATCTGTCAGATAGGCCAGCATCTGCGCCGACAAATACCGATGCTTGGAAAATAAATGTCCGCCACGTTTACGGCGCAGCTCGAATTCCCATGCTTTGGACGGATCAAAAAATATGACCGCCTCAACCCCCATCAGGCCATTTTTGGTTCCACCAAAACTGACCACATCCACGCCGGCCTTCCATGTCATTTCAGCGGCGGTACACCCCAATGAAACCAATGCGTTCGTAAATCGCGCACCATCCATATGCACCGGCAGTTTATATGACCGCGCCACATCACATAGGGCAGAAATTTCATCCAAGGAATATACGCGCCCCTGTTCGGTCACTTGGGTGATCGACACAGGTCCACGCTGTGGCCCATGCACACCGCGCGTTTGCTCTGCCTCGATTGCAGTGCGCAACTGATCAGGTGTGATTTTATCGCCATCACCGACCAAGGTTAGCTTGGCCCCACCCATGTAAAATTCCGGCGCATTGCATTCATCTTCGTGGATATGGGCCACTGGGGAACAAAAAACTGTATCCCACGGATGGGCCAAGGTCGCCAAGGCCAGCGAATTGGCCGCTGTCCCAGTCGCCACCAAATACACCGCCGCATCAGGGGCTTCGAAAATATCGCGAATTTTGGCCTGAACGGCTTGGTTAATGCTATCGGCACCATATCCTGATTGGTAACCCTTATTTGCGTCAGCCAATGCCTCTAAAACCTGCGATGGGATGGGCCCAGTATTGTCAGATGCAAAAAACATTTATCGCGGTTCCTCTATCAAATGATTTTCCCAATCGTCTTCGTCCACTTCAAACTCGGGCACCGTGCGCCCACGCATCGATATTCCGGCATCATGGACCGTTTCCGGATCCCCGGATATCAACGGGTGCCAGGTTGGCAATGGCTTACCATGCCAGACCAGCCGATAGGCACAGGTCCGCGGCATCCAATAGGCGTGTTCATCGATGTTATCGGGACGCAACACAATGCATTCTGGCACGAACTGGTGTCGAATATCATACTGGCCACATTTGCAGGTGGCATCATCAAACAACCGACAGGCCACGCGGGTCAAATACACGCGCCCCGTTTCGTCATCTTCAATCTTGTTCAAGCAACATTTGCCACAACCATCACATAACGCTTCCCATTCACGCTTGGACAGCTTGGCCATCGGCTTTTTTTCCCAAAACCGATCAGACAGCCCCACCCGATTGATTGGATCTTTCGTCATAATGCGACCAAGATATCGCGGGCCTTGCGGCAATCTTGCTCCATCTGATCAATCAAGGCCTGCAGCCCGTCAAACTTTAATTCGGGGCGCAAAAACTCTACCAACCCAACCGACAGCTTCGCGCCATACAAATCGCCCGAAAAATCAAAGATAAAAGTTTCTAAGTTTGGCGTATTTTCTCCAAACATCGGACGCACACCCAAGGACGCGGCTCCATGATAACTGCCCTGAAATGGCCCATCTAACACCTCAACCAACACTGCATAAACGCCCAATTTGGGTAAATGCAGACCGTCGACTGACATATTCGCTGTTGGATAACCCAATTCCCGACCACGCTGTTCACCACCAATGACAGGCCCCTCGATACGATGCCAATGACCCAGTTGTTCAGCGGCATCACGTGGGCGGCCATCACTTAACGACTGTCGGATAGATGTCGATGATACCTGCCCCTGACCCGCCTCTAGCAATGGCGCAACAGTGACACCAAATCCCATTTCTTGGCCAAATCCCTGTAAATCCTCGACCGTCCCGGCGCGACCCTGGCCAAAGCAAAAATCAGCCCCCACAACAATGTGCCGTAATCCTAGACCATCACAAATTACGTTTTGCGCGAACTCACGTGGGGACAATGCCGCCATTGACGCGTTAAAATTCAACTCATACAGACGTTCAACACCCAGCTTTTGCAGCCGCGTCGCACGTGCCTGCGACCCCATCAGCCGAAAACTTGGGGCATCGGGCTGAAAATATTCTCGGGGATGTGGTTGGAACGTCAAAACACCCAATGGGGCGCCAATTTCAGCGCCCGCCTTACGTGCCAGACCGATAACTGCCTGATGTCCCAGATGGACACCATCAAAGTTACCAACTGCAACACTTGCACCACGATCGTTTGGTGCGACAAAGTGGTAATCACGAATAACTCTCATATCACTTGCGTAGCCTCAACTCCGCCGACGCGCAAGCAGACATTATACAAATTATTCTTTCAGTTTTGCAAAAATACTCGCGGGGGAACTTGGGCCTTGGCCCAAGTGGGGGCGGCAGCCCCCGATCGATTGCACCTAGTCGAATTTCCGGCTCGGTGCCAACACCATAGCCTCGCCCACTAACACCTTTTTTCCCTCGACTTCACATTTACATTCCAACGTGACACGGCGCTTGTCGATTTGAATTCCAGTAACCTTTACCTCTGCATAAACCAAATCACCTGGACGCACGGGTGCCAAAAACTTTAGGTTCTGGCTCATATAAATGGTCCCATGCCCGGGCAATTGTTCACCGATGACTGCGGAAATTAAACCCGCGGTTAACATTCCATGCGCAATCCGACCTTCAAATATCGTATCCTGCGCATAACGATCATCCAAATGCACAGGGTTGTGATCTGTCGATACTTCGGCAAACAACTCAATATCACGGTCTGTTACCTGCTTTCGCAGATAACGGGTCATTCCCATTTCAATATCTTCTATACAAATTGTGCCGCGTGGTAGGTTGTCCAACATAGTGCCCTCTGCAGTCTGCGCGAAATAAATGGATGATTTTCGAACACCCAGTGAAACAATATTACTTTGCAGATGCAGAAAAAATCAAGCCCTTATCGCAAAAAACCAATGGAATATTTTGGATCATAGCCCGCTTGGTTCAAATAAACCTGCAATGCTGCACCATCAGGCTGGCTGTGTGTTTGGGTTTCTTGGGCAGCAAGCCCGCCAGTAATAAATAACGAATCGATCCCTTCGCCCATAGCACCTTGAATATCCGTGGTTATCCCGTCGCCAATCGCCAAAATCCGATCATCAGAAATATCAACACCCAACGCAGCCAATCTGCGACGTGCCAGATCGTAAATGGGGGGATGTGGCTTGCCAAAATACAAGGATGTACCACCCATATCAGTATAATCACGCGCAATGGCCCCTGCGCACCATTCACGCGTTTCGCCACGGTCTACGACAATATCGGGGTTTGCACACAACAGCTTTAGCCCCATTTGTTTGGCAAACAATAAAGGACCACGATAATCTTGCGGTGTCTCGCCTTCATATAGGCCGGCACAAACAATACCCTCGGCCTGCTCTAATTCAACGCGATTGATCTCAACAGGGTTTTCCAACAAATTTAATGGCTCAAAGAAACTCAATTCGCCTTCAGTACCGATAAAGTAAACATTTTGACCAACGGCCCCCTGAAACATGGCCGATCGTGCGCTGTCGCCCGATGATGCGATACAGTCCCAAGCGTCGCGATCCACCCCAAATCGATCCACCTGACGTTCAACCGAAGCCCGCGGGCGCGGAGAATTTGTGACCAATACCACCTTGCCCCCACCGCGGCGATATTCGGCCAGTGCTGCATTTGCCGCATCAAAGGCGCGGATGCCATTGTGCACACAGCCCCATAGGTCCACGAACAATGCATCATAATTGCCCGAGATTTCTGAAAGTGCGTTGATAATCTGTGTCATAATTTGGGCCTTGTTCTCAGTCCTTGGGATGCCTAATGTATGACGGCTTTGCCCCTGTGCCACAAGGGGCGGAATTGAATTAGACCAACGATGGGAAAGGGCGCGACACCATGACAATCGCGATTTATGTGGCACTGTTCTTGTCATTTGGGGTGCTGACTTTTGCACGCTTTACCAAGTCACCGTTGTGGATAGCGACATTGACGCCCCTTGCATCGATCATTGGCAGCGGGTTTTTAATTATCGGCCCAATCCTAGGTGCAGAATTTAGCGCGGCCGCCCCGATTGCGATGCTGGCGTTGTGCGCTTTGGCCTATCTGTTTGGGCATGCGATACGGTCAAACATCGCAACCGCAGAAAACGCAGTGCCGGGCGACATCGTACATCGCATGGATCATTTGGCGTCTTGGGCCTTGGGCTTGGCCTATATTATTTCGGTGACATATTATCTGAATCTGTTTGGCGCGTTTTTTATGGATTTGATGCCCGACACGGATCCATTTTTGCCCAAGGTGGTCACATCAGTGGTGTTTTTTGGTCTTATGATCCTAGGATGGGTCCAAGGGTTTCATGCCCTAGAGCGACTTGAAAAAGCTACCGTTACAATCAAGCTGGCAATCATATTTGCCCTGTTTGTGGCGTTGTTAATCTGGGCGACCCAGACCCAGCCGAACGTACCCTTGTCGGGTGGTGATGTTCAGCTGGGCAGCACATCGCAACTGTTTTTGATTTTCGGGCTGTTGGTGACCGTTCAAGGGTTTGAAACATCCCGCTATATGGGTGCCGATTATCCTGCGCAAACGCGTATCCGCGCGATGCGTCACGCCCAGATCATCGCAAGCGTGATTTACATACTCTATATTTCATTGCTGGTGTATTTTGTTCCATTACCGTCCACTGTCACCTCCGAAACCGAAATTATTGACGTAATGTCCCAAGTGTCCGGCGCATTACCGTTGTTGTTAATCACTGGGGCATTGGCCGCACAATTCAGTGCAGCCGTTGCCGACATCGCGGGTGGCGGTGGACTATTCAGCCAACTGACCCGCGGTCATCTGTCTGCGAAAGGTGCCTATGCCTTAATCGCAGGGATTGGGTTGGTGCTGACTTGGCAATTTGATGTGTTTGCAATCATCGGGTTGGCCAGTCGCGCATTTGCATTTTATTATACAATGCAATCCGCAATTGCGGCGTGGGTCGCGTATAAAAATCGCGCCCATTTGGGCGCGGCTGGTTACACCATTCTGGCGGTGCTAGGCATTTGTATTGTTGTTTTCGGTGCACCCATCGAAGGATAGATGCACCAAAAAATCAGACCGTCAAATTTGGAATGATCTGTTTTTTACGGCTCATAATGCCGGGCAATACAACAGTGTCCCCTGTCACGGTTGCGCCGAATGATTTTTCGGCAACCGTTTTGACCAAATCGTTGGGGACCATTAATGTCGCCTCTTCGTTCAGGATATCGACAACAAACAATAACACTTGGTCTGCGCCGTCTTCTTGGGCAACATCAACCATGGATGCCATTAGGCTGTCTTTGCGATCCAGAACCAATTTTGGGGCTGTTGTTTCCAAAACAGAGACGCGGAATTGCTTGCCGCCAACTTCGTATTCTTTGCTGTCCATGCGCAACAATTCGGCATCAGAAAATGCAGAAATGTCTGATTTCGCCTCAAACAATTCGGCGGCATAGGATGCAATATCAACGCCCAAATCCGCTGCCAGTTTTTCCGCAACGGCACGATCATGATCGGTTGTTGTCGGGCTGCGGAATTCCAAGGTATCGGACAAGATACACGACAATGCGGCGCCTTTGATCGCCTCAGGCATTTTGGACGCGTCATCGCCCATCAGATCAACCATAATCGTCGCGGTGCAGGCCAAGGGGCGGATTGTGATGTCAATCGGGCCTTTGGTTTCCAGACCACCCACCAATTTGTGGTGATCGATGATGGCTGTGATATCGGCATCATTGATGCCATCGGGCAATTCGGCAGGGTTGTTTGTATCCACAATCACAACAGGCGCGCCCGCATCCACACCCGCGATAATTTCGGGTTTGTCCAGATTCCAGCGTTTCAGCACAAAGGCGGCTTCGGTATTGGGTTCGCCCAACAGTTTCGGCGCGGCTGCAATGCCTTTGACAGTGTTCAAATACCACGCCCAAATGATGGGGGATCCGGTGGAATCGGTATCGGGGGATTTATGGCCAAAAACCTGTACGCTCATGTGATCTGTCCTTGAAATAAAACGGTTTCGCGGGCGTTATAATCGGTCCGTAATACTTTGTCACCTAGGCTGTTGGCCGCAGGAAAACGGGACGGTCGGGCGTTGATTGATCAGGCTGATACTGATAACCGCCCGTATCAAATTCGGCCAAGGCCGCGGGATCGGTCAAACGGTTTTCCACCACAAATCGCGCCATGGCCCCGCGGGCCCGTTTCGCATAGAAACTGACGATTTTCGGGCCTTTGGGGCCGTCTTCGTAAAATGAGGGGGTAATCACGCGCAGCGCCAGCGCATCCAAATCGACAGCCCCAAAATATTCCTGACTGGCGCAATTGACCAAAACATCCGTGTCCATTTCAGCCGCCTGCTGATTAAGCTGCTTGGAAATACGATCACCCCAGTAGGCATATAGGGATTTTTTATCATCGACCTTTAATTTGCTGCCCATTTCCAAACGATAGGGTTCGATTTCATCCAACGGACGCAACACACCATAAAGCCCCGACAAAATCCGCAACCGATCCTGCGCCCAGCGCACCGCATCATCATCCAAGCTGGCCGCATCTAGGCCCTGATAGGTATCACCGGAAAACAAATACATCGCCGCCTTGCGCGATTGATTACCGAACTGGTCAAAGCGATCTTTGTTCAGCTTGGCCAGCGGTTCCGATATATGCATCAGCTTGCGCAAACCTTCGACATTCAAATCACCTGCGACCTGCGCCAATTGCATAGCCTCATTCACAAACACGGGCTGCGTTGGCTCGATATCCAGTGGTGTTTCATCCAGTTTTTTGGCGGGCGACACGACAATCAGCATTGCACTCTCCTTTTTTAGGGTACCTAGTACGGACAGGCGCAGGCTTCAACCAAATCGGGGCGTTTACGCTATATTTCGGCCAGAATATCCAAAAACGCAGGGCCAAACCGTTCAGCACGTTTATCGCCCAACACACGGACCATTGCGCCCATATCCCGTGGTTTCATTTGCGCGACTTTGGCCAATTGTGCCGCACTGCAGCTGATCGGTTTTTCCGTACCATCCAGTCCGCGGGTCAATTGCGCCTGAATCTCAAGCAAATTATCATATAAATCCGCTGACGGTTTACCCGCCATTTTGCGGCGTGCTGGATGCACTGGCGCCGTCACCGCACCGGTAATAACGCCCAAAAATTCAGCGCCATAGGTTTGTAATTTTTTGGCCCCCACACCGCTGATGCCGGCCATGTCATCCAATGTTTGCGGACGTTTTTGCGCCATTTCGACCAAGGTGCGATCGTTAAACACGATATAGGCCGGCACATCTGCCGCCTCGGCCAAGGCGCGGCGTTTGGCTTTCAACGCGGATAGCAGCGGCGCATCCTCGTCCGAAACCAGTGTTTTGACGACCGGACTCGAACGTGCCTGTTTTACCGTATCCAACCGCAGCGTGATGGTGTCTTGGTCGCGCAACAACGGCAATGCCCGGTCCGTCATGCGCAATGCGCCGTGGCGTTCCGCATCAGGGCGGATCAGATCGTGGCCCATCATCTGACGAAACACCGCCTGCCATTGTACCCGTTTCAAATCCTTACCCACGGCAAAGGTGGGCAGGTCTTGGTGACCATTGGCACGAATTTTATCAGTCGCATTGCCGATCAACACATCAATCAAATACGCCGCGCCAAAGCGCTCTTGGGTTCGCAATATTGCCGACAATGCTTTGCGAACCGCTTCGGTCCCATCAAATGTTTCAGGTGGTCGATCACATAGATCGCATTTTCCGCAGGGCTGGGATGTTTCGCCGAAATACCCCAACAGCGTTTGCCTGCGACACACCAAAGCCTCGGCCAGACCCAAAAGTGCGTTCAATCGCCCATGGTCTGCATCACGGCGTTCATGTGGAGCCAAACTTTCATCAATTTGACCGCGCCGCAGGCGGATATCCTCGGGACCATAAAGGGTCATGGTTTCGGCAGGTCCACCGTCACGCCCCGCGCGACCGATTTCTTGGTAATAGGCCTCGATCGATTTGGGCAAATCCGCATGGGCCACCCAGCGGATATCGGGTTTATCCACCCCCATCCCAAAGGCAACAGTGGCGACAACGATTAACCCATCCTCTTTGGCGAACCGTTCCTCGACAACGGCGCGATCGGGGGGATCCATACCACCGTGGTAAAAACAGGCATTGTGCCCCCCCTCGCGCAGGGCGGCTGCCAGATGTTCCGTTTTGTTTCGGGTGGCACAATATACGATGCCCGACTGCCCCTGACGCGCGGCTGCAAAATCCAAAATCTGGCGGCGTGGTGTATCCTTGGCCACGAAAGCCAAGTGGATATTGGGCCGATCAAACCCACGCAAAAATGTGACCGGATCCACGCCCCCAAACAACCGTTCCACAATTTCAGCACGCGTTTCCGCATCCGCCGTCGCGGTGAACGCTGCAAGCGGTACGTCCAATGTGCGGCGCAGGTCGCCAATGCGCAGGTAATCAGGGCGGAAATCGTGCCCCCATTGGCTGACGCAATGCGCCTCATCCACAGCGATTTGACGAATGGGATAGCGGCGCAACATGTTCATGGTCGATGCCATGCCCAAGCGTTCGGGTGCCAGATACAACAGCTTTAGCGTCCCAGCATCTAGGGCCGCCATGACCTCTTGGGTTTGTTCAGGGGTATTGGCCGATGTCAATGCGCCCGCCACAACCCCTTGGGATTGCAGACCACGCACCTGATCGCGCATTAACGCAATCAGCGGCGAAATCACCAATGTCACACCATCGCGCGTCAAAGCAGGCAGTTGATAGCACAGGGATTTACCGCCACCCGTGGGCATTATGGCCAAAACATCCGATCCATTTAGAACGGCATCCACAATTTCGTCCTGACCCGAACGGAATCCGTCGAATCCAAAAACATCCCGCAAAATATCGGTGATTTGGGTCATATTTGCCAATGTGGTTGCCTGCTCTGTTGCAGTTGGTTTTTTCACAGTTGCCCGTTTGAAACAACCCGCAAATCAGAAATCGGCTAGTACAGCAGCAAACTGGGCAAAATATAGTCGCGCAGGGAAATCACTGCGATAAATGCCACCAATGGGGCCAAATCTAGTGGACGTGTGTCGGGCAAAATGCGCCGCAGCGGCCCATAGATCGGTTCCAAAATACGGTTTAGCCCAGTCCAAATCTGCGCAACAATTGGCTGATATAGGTTCAACACTTGGAAATTGATCAACCAGCTCATGATGACATGTGCGACCATGAAATAAAACGCGATGCTTAGGATCAGATGCAGCGGTCCATATATTGCCATCATGACGAACTCTCCTTTGTTTGATGCTAGATGTATGCGCCACGCCTAGAATAAACAAGGCCCCTTGCACAGGAAACCGCTTTGTCATATTTTCGCGTCCGAGCCGCTGTAGCTCAGTCGGTAGAGCAACGCATTCGTAATGCGTGGGTCGTAGGTTCAAGTCCTATCAGCGGCACCAAATTATCGAAAATACTCCATAAAAATCAGTCTCTTGTTGGATTTTCTTTTTTTCATACACCTATTTATCCACCTTTTTGTTGACGATACCTGCTGTAATGTGCAACGCGCGCACGCCCGCGCGCATCCTGCGTCGTGTACTGCTGTGCGGATTGCTGACGCATCAATCTCCCTTGATTTGTGCTGATACTTCCTAGACCATCGATTGCATGAATAACAATTGAAACGGTTTTTCTTATTCAATATAAAACTTGACTATGAAAGAGGACTTAACGTGGATTTAGATTTAGCGAATTATAATCGTGACGTAGTAATTATGGGTGAGCATTTTTACACAAAAACAACCCGCCTTAATGAGGTAATTCGCGGTAAAACTGAAAATCTTCATAGTGAAGATCTGGTGCCAAAATTTGGTGAAAGTTTTGGAAATATCGCGCTTTCTACTGTCACACTAAATGTCGCTGAAATGAAAGTCTCTAATTCCAAAGAGTTTTCGAGTCAAAGAAGCTCCGCAACTTCACGTTCTGCAAGAGGAAAAGCGGAACTAGCTCCATCGGACGGGCGCGGGTTTTCCTATTTTGGAAATGCCCGATTGATTGACGAACTTGAACTAGTAGTTACAGAAAGTGAGGATGAAACAAATCAGATTTTGTTAAACCCGCTATTAAAGTACACGTCTAATGATCCTAGAATGGACAATCGCGAGACGCTGCAGTTTTACTTGTATCTTTCCAAACCAAATTTTGATGAGTTTTATAAACAAGCAGAACATAACCCCTCAAAGTTAGTCTTGCAGCTTGAAATTGATCTAACCTGTGATTGTGGAATATATGAGAGATGGGATCCAACGGGGGAATGGGATTATGATTATGTATTGAAGATTTTGACTAGTCAGATACTCAAAGTCTCCAGAATTGATGAGGAAATACTGCCGACAATAAATGGCCACAAATTTAAAATTAATTGGATTGATGCAAGTAAAGTTGAGCATCCTGACCCTGGTAGGTAAATGCACTGCCGCCCTGCCCAAGGCTTTCGCCAGTGTAATAAGTGAAGATTTTTCCACCCTTAAGCCTTACCTCAAACCCATGGTGCGTAATCCATCCATCAGGGTCCTATATTTAGTTTTATGGTTTATTATTGCTCCACATTTAACTGAGCATATTCATCTCTACTCAACTCATATCGCTTACCCGTGAGCATATCCTTCTTCAGTCGCGGCGTGAGGTCAAAAATCTGGCCAATAGCGCAACCACGTTTACCCAAGCGATTGCCAAAGAAATCGAAACCATCAAGGTGATCAACCAAAAGATCACCCAAAATATGGATGGGATCATCGGCAGCGTCGCAAGCTTGAACAACGACACAGAAACGATTGCATCCGCCGTCACCCAACAGGCCGCTGTTTCTAACGACATTGCCCATCGGATGGCGCATTTGGCGAATATGGTCGCAATGAACGACTAGACGTTATTCTGGAACAAAGCACGCCACTTGATGCGACGTGTCGGCAAATGTTGGCACTTCGGCGCGGCAGCGATCTGTTACCTTCCAACAGCGCGGCGCAAACGGGCAACCGTTTGGCACGTTCAAAGGGGACGGTAATTCGCCATTAAGCTTGATCCGATCTGGTTTGCGCGTAGGGTCGGCCACGGGTGTCGCTGATAGCAAAGCTTTGGTGTAGGGATGCTTTGGATTGGCGAAAATTTCGTCTTTGCTGCCCCGTTCCAATGCACGGCCAAGGTACATGACGATGACCTCATCCGCGATATGGCGCACCACGCTGAGGTCGTGCGAAATAAAGAGATAGGCCAAATTCAACCGCTCTTGCAGTTCCACCAACAGGTTCAGAACCGAGGATTGGATCGACACATCCAATGCAGAGACGGGTTCATCCAGAACCAAAATCTTTGGATCCAACATGAGCCCGCGGGCAATGGCGATACGTTGACGCTGGCCACCCGAAAACATATGTGGATAGCGGTCAAAATGTTCGGGACGCAATCCAACAAGGGTCAACATCTCGCGCGCTTTGGCTTCGCGGTCGGATGCGGTCATTTCGGGGCGGTTGATGATAAGAGGCTCCATCAAAATTTGCCCGATGCGTTGACGCGGGTTCAGCGATCCATAGGGGTCTTGGAACACGATTTGTACGGTTTGGCGCAACTTTGCCCATGTCTCTGATTTGACAGGGGTCCCGTCAATATCGAGCGTTCCGTGAGTAGGTTCTTCGATCATTGTGACAAGCCGAGCGAGCGTGGATTTTCCACAGCCCGACTCGCCGACAACGGCCAAGGTCTTTCCAGGGTAAAGTTGGAAATCCACGCTTTGAACCGCCCTTAGGGTCTGCGGTTTGCGTAGAATTCCGCCACCAACTTCGTAGTGACGCGCCAAATCGTGTGCAGTCATAATCGGATGATGTGTCATGACGCAGCCTTATTCTTCATGTTCAAGGGACGATGACACCGTGCCAAACCAAGCGACGCGCTTGCGGGCGTGGCGCTGGTTGAGTGGCAAAGTTCATCAGCAAATTCACAGCGTGGTGCAAATAGGCATCCGCGCGGGCGATCGAATTGACCAGGGACAACGCCTGGAATGGTTGGCAGGAACTTGTCCACCGCGCGTTCAGGAAGCGCATCCAAAAGAGCAGAGGTATAGGGATGGCGCGGCGTAGCAAACAAATCTTTTACAGGCTGCTCTTCGATCTTTTGACCTGCGTATTGAACGCTTACCCTGTCGGCCGTTTCTGCGACAACGCCCATGTCGTGGGTGATCAAAACCAATCCCATTCCCTGTTCGCGGCGCAGTTCGACCAACAAATCCAAGATCTGCGCTTGGATCGTCACGTCCAATGCGGTTGTCGGTTCGTCTGCAATCAACAAAAGGGGGTTACACGCGATGGCCATTGCGATCATCACCCGTTGGTTCATACCGCCCGACATTTGGTGTGGGAACGCCGACAACCGCCGTTCAGGATCGGGGATACCGACCTGTTCAAACAGTTCAATCGCACGGTTATGGCGCGCTTTGCGATTTAATCCCATGTGAATGCGCAGCGCTTCTTTGATCTGCCAACCAACGGTAAAGCAGGGGTTCAAGGACGACATTGGCTCTTGGAAGATCATTGCAAGGTCTTTGCCGATGATCTTGCGGCGCTCTTTTGGGCTGATCTTGGTCAGATCGTGGCCATTAAACACCAATTCATCGGCGGTGATTTTCGCCGTCCACGGCAGCAATCCCATCAAGGCCAGCATCGATACGGATTTTCCCGATCCACTTTCACCTACGATTGCCAAAATCTCGCCAACATCCACGTCTTGGTCGACGCCATCCACCGCACGAAACGCGCCCGATGCTGTGGCAAATTCTACGGTCAAGTTTCTGATACGAAGCAAGCTCATGTCCTTAGCTCCTTTTCAGTTTCGGATCGAGCGCGTCACGCAGACCATCGCCCATCAGGTTAATCGCCAAAACGGTGATCAAGATTGCAACGCCGGGGAATGTGACGACCCACCATGCGCGCAAGATGAATTCACGCGCTTCGGCCAGCATGGTACCCCATTCCGGTGTCGGAGGTTGTGCGCCCATGCCTAAAAACCCAAGTGCAGCAGCGTCCAAAATCGCCGTTGAAAACGAAAGCGCGGCTTGGACGATGATCGGTGCCAAACAGTTTGGAAGAACTGTAATGAACATCAATCGCATCTTGCTTGCCCCTGCCACACGGGCCGAGGTGACGTAATCTTTTTGGCGTTCTGACAACACAGACGCCCGTGTCAAACGAACATAATGGGGCTGCAACACAATCGCGATCGCGATCATCGCATTGGTCAACGATGGGCCCAAGATGGCAACCAGGACCAAGGCCAACAAGAGCGACGGAAAGGCCAAAATAATGTCCATGATCCGCATGATAAGCGTGTCTGCCCATTTCGGCGCAAAGCCCGAAATAACACCAATAAAAATTCCACCTGTCGCGGCAACAGACACCACGATAATCCCGACAAAGAACGAATATTGCGCCCCTTGGATCAATCGTGACAGCATATCGCGGCCCAAAGGATCGGTGCCCAGCACAAACTCCCAAGATCCGCCTTCTGCCCAAACGGGGGGTTGAAGTGTGTGTTCGCGGAATTGTTCGGTCGGATCATAGGGTACCAAAACGGGCGCAAAGATTGCCAAGATCAAAAAGCCGATAAAGATCCACATCCCAAATACCGCACCGCGATTTTCACGGAAGTAGTACCAGAATTCTGCCAACGCACTGGGGCGGCTGGGCTGTTTTTGAGCTATATCTGACATTACCGCTTCCTGATTTTTGGGTTGATGACGCCATAAAGGACATCAACAAGAAGATTGACGATCATGACCATGACGGCGATCAACAAAAGCCCGCCTTGGACCACAGGGTAATCACGACGGAAAATGCTATCGACCATCCATTTACCAATACCAGGCCAGCTAAAGATGGACTCGGTCAAAATGGCACCGGCAAGCAACGTCCCAACGGATAGACCGATCACAGTGATCACGGGGATCAAGGCATTGCGCAGGGCGTGTACCCCGTTGATACGGATCGGCGACATGCCTTTTGCGCGCGCGGTGCGAATATAATCTTCGCCCAAAACCTCAAGCATGGCAGAGCGTGTTTGCCGCGCAATCACAGCCAAAGGAATTGTACCCAACACGATTGTTGGCAGGATCAAGTGACGCACGGCAGACCAAAGCGCACCTTTTTGACCAGACACAAAGGCGTCGTACAGCATGAAACCTGTTTCATTAGGGAAATAATAAATCAGATCAATGCGACCAGACACCGGTGTCCATTGCAGGTTTCCCGAAAAGACTATGATCAACAGAAGCGCCCACCAGAAGATTGGCATGGAATACCCGATCAACGCCGTTGACATCAACGCACGGTCAAAGAATTTCCCACGGTTGACCGCCGCGATCACCCCAGCCGGCAAGCCCAGCAGGATTGCGAAAATCATCGCACATGCGGACAATTCAAGCGTGGCAGGAAAAAGTGCAAAAAATTCGTCCCATACCGGTTTCTTGGTCACATAGGATTGTCCCAAATCCCCTTGCAGCACGCCAACAAAGTAATCCCAAAACTGTGCAATCATGGGTTTGTCAAACCCGAATTGAGTCATAAGCTCGGCATAGCGTTCTTCGGTTAATCCCCGTTCACCGGCCATCACGATGATTGGATCACCAGGAAGCACGCGTATAAACGCGAATGAAATCAGTGTGACGCCAAGAAACGTGGGAATAAATGTCAACAGCCGGCTGGTCAGGAATTTTAACACGGGATCACCATCAATTCTGTGGGAAAGGTTGTTAATGACCGTGATCCGGTTTCGGTGATCACGAC
>Ga0255752_10001409_pt1 | contig 27845 bp, 20 predicted proteins | sample 011ome_25_FD_179952 | JGI IMG/M metagenome (GOLD analysis project Ga0255752, IMG submission 179952) | Coastal salt marsh microbial communities from the Groves Creek Marsh, Skidaway Island, Georgia - 011512CT metaG (version 2) | ecosystem: Environmental > Aquatic > Marine > Intertidal zone >... | reverse complement strand
GAAGCTGAGTACGCATTGATTCAAGAGAACCAGTTGTTGTTTACCTATTTTCATTTCGCTTCCAGTGCGGTTTTAACTCAAGCAATGATACAAAGCAAGGCGATTTGTCTGGCTTATGAGACCGTAGAGGACAAGGGTAAATTGCCTTTATTAATTCCTATGTCTGAGGTTGCGGGGAGAATGGCAACACAAGAAGGCGCAAAATATTTAGAAAAACCCTTTGGCGGATTTGGAATTTTACTCGGTGGAGTTACTGGCGTCCAACCAGCAAATGTGATGGTAATTGGAGGAGGAGTCTCAGGCACAGAAGCTGCTCGTATGGCTGCTGGACTGGGTGCAAATGTCACAATTTTGGACACTAATTTAGATCGATTAAGAGAATTGGAGAGTATTATGCCTGCAAATGTAACTCCTGTTTATTCAAACTCTTATACCATAGAAGAAGAACTCAAACGCTCTCATTTAATTATTGGTACAGTACTGATTCCAGGCTCAAAAGCTCCTAAACTGATTCGAAAGGAAATGTTGTCTAAAATGATGCCAGGGACAGTTTTGGTTGATGTTGCAATTGACCAGGGAGGCTGTTTTGAAACCAGTGAGCCTACTACACATGATGCTCCCATCAAAATTAAAGAGGGAATAATTCACTATGCGGTAACCAATATGCCGGGTGCAGTGCCCAATACTTCAACTACTGCACTAACCAACGCTACTTTAAGTTATGCACTACAACTTGCAAATAAGGGTTGGAAAACAGCTTGTGATGAAAACACAGCCCTTGCAAAAGGTTTGAACATTGTACAAGGTAAAGTTGTGTATAAAGAAGTTGCTGAAGCTTTTGATTTAGAGTATATTGAGGCTTCTACTTTGATACGCTGAGATGAATTTTACACCCTTTAGACTCAACTTTTTTACTTTTTTTAAATTGCCATCAGCTTGGTGGTGCGGTGTTCGTGTAACAAAAATTGAAGAGCGTTACTGTGAAACTAAAGTTGTGCATCGTTGGATCAATCAAAATCCTTTTAACTCCATGTTTTGGGCGGTTCAGGGGATGGCTGCAGAGTTGGCTACAGGTGTCTTAGTAATGAAAGCCATCAAACAGCACAATCGCAAGGTTTCCATGTTGGTTTTAAACAACCGTGCAAATTTTTCAAAAAAAGCACGCGGTAAATTAGCTTTTACTTGTGATGCAGATACTGCAATTGATGAGGCTTTTAAAAAGCTTATAGATTCAAAAGAACCCCAAACTTTTTGGTTAACTTCCAAAGGTATTGACCAAGAAGAGCGTGTAGTTTCTACCTTTGAATTTGAATGGACTGTACTCCTTAAAAAATAAATTATGAATATCCCTTTTGAAGATCGATTGAGTTTGCCAGCAGTTGCAGCTCCTATGTTTTTAATTTCTGGCCCACAGCTGGTCATTGAATGTTGTAAAAACGGTATAGTAGGAACTTTTCCGGCCCTTAATCAGCGGACAACTGAAGGTTTTGAAGAGTGGGTTATTGAAATCAAAGAAGCGCTTAGTACATTTGAAGAAGAAACGGGTAAAAAAGCAGCACCTTTTGGAGTAAACCTTATTGTTCACCCCACAAATCCAAGGGTCATGCCCGATCTTGAAATTTGTGTAAAGCATAAAGTTCCACTCATCATTACGTCTTTGGGAGCGGTGTCTGATTTGGTCAGTGCAGTTCACAGTTACGGTGGTCTAGTTTATCACGACATCATTAAAAAGCGTCATGCTGAAAAGGCCGCTGAAGCAGGTGTTGATGGCTTGATACTTGTAGCAGCAGGGGCAGGGGGGCACGCGGGTGCATTAAGCCCTCTAGCTCTGGTCAATGAAATCAAAAGCTTTTTTGATAAAACAATTTTACTTTCTGGCTGTATCAGTACGGGTAGAGACATTGCTTCAGCCCTTCAAATGGGTGCTGATCTCGCCTATATGGGAACGCGTTTTATCAATGTAAAAGAAAGTATGGCAGATCCCAAATATCAGGAAATGATCATCAATAGTAGAGCTGAGGACATTGTTTATACAGCAGCAGTCTCAGGGGTTAATGCTAATTTTTTAAGACCCAGTCTGGAGGCCATGGGCATTACAGAAGAGCTCTGGGGGCAAAGTAAAAAAATTGACTTTGGAAGCGAGTTGGATACAGCAAAGGCAGAGGCACAGGCATGGAAAACCATCTGGTCTGCTGGGCAGGGAGTAACCTCTATAGCAGATGTTAAGCCGACTGCAGCGCTAATCGATCAACTAAAAAAAGAGTTTAAAGTAGCTCTAGAGGAACAGCACAATAACTATAAAAAATATTGCTAGTCATTTTAACTCAATGGCAATGAATGCAAATTTTTAAAAGATAAATTTAACGTGTTAAACGATAGATCAATACAGCAGCACGTTGGATCAGCGCATTCATGGTTTTAAGATTCACGGTTTCCTGAGGAGTATGTGCGCCATTCCCCATGGTTCCTAATCCGTCAAGTCCATCGATATAATCAGCCACAAATGAAATATCGGCGGCACCTCTGCGACTGGGATCGTAGCCTGTTACCGGGCCAAATCCTAAATCTTGACTGACATCGCTTAAAACTTCCAATACGGCTTGATTCCCAGCTGTTGGGCCCATAGCAGGATAACTATCCGCAAAACGAATACTGGCTGAAGTTTGAGGCAGATTTTGACTTACAATTGCTCTCATTTTAGCTCGTGCATTTTCTTTTTGTTCCTCAGAAATAAAGCGAAGACCACCGTTAACTACTGCCGTTTGTGCTACTACATTGGTCTTTCCAAAGACCTCACCACTGCTGGTTTGTTTGTCGTAGTCAACAAAAGTTCCTCCTAATAGTGTACCGGGATTAAAGGTGAGGTATTCCTCACCGCGTACTTCTTCGTAAAAAGCATTCAGGATACGGCTCATTTCAAAAATGGCTCCAGCACCTATATTTTCGTTAAACACCCCTGAGGAATGGGCTCGTTTCCCCTTGGTTTCAACCCTCCATCCCGAAGCACCTCGCCTGGCAATAGTAGCATTTTCAAAGCTGGTAGCGGTTTCGAAGCCTAAGGCAATGTCTGCTTTTTTTCCCGCTTCAATTAGTGATTGACGGGAAATTGATAGGGGTTTACCCGTACTTTCTTCGTCACCCGTAAAGGCAACAGTAATATTGGCTCTTTTAAGTAAGTTTAGATCCGCCAGTGCTTTTAGTGCATAAAGAACGATTACATCACCTCCTTTCATGTCATTTGCTCCAGGGCCATAAGCCATACTGTCGTTGAACCGTTCAAAGGTTTGAAAAGGACTGTTTTCTTCAAATACAGTGTCTAAATGCCCTATGAGTAACAGCTTTTTTCCTTTGTCGCCATCTACAGAGGCGAAAAGATGTCCTGCGCGATTTATCTCTGCGGGCATGTCAATCCATTCAGTTTCAAAACCAATTTCTTTAAAGGCAGTGCCAAAAACCTCACCGACCTTTTTCACTCCCTCTTGATTTAAAGTACCACTGTTGATGTTGACTACTTTTTCCAAAAAAGAAATACTTTCCTGATCGAGGCTTTTTACCTTTTCGACAATTTTACGTTCTATTCGATTCAGCTTTTGGGAATGGAGGCTCGTTGAAACAAATAAAATTATCAAAAGTGAGCCTAAGGACTTGTGCATAAACATGGTTTTAAAAATTTTTGGTCAGTGATTTTACAATTTTATTCTCAGCCATAAACTCCTGAGCAATCACTTTAATAGTCGTGTAGAGTGGTATAGCAATAATCAACCCCATTGGTCCGAGTAGCGTTCCAGAAGCAAGAATAACGATAAAGATTTCTAAGGGATGCGACTTGACACTGTTTGAAAAGATGAATGGTTGACTGAAAAAATTATCTACCAATTGTCCTATGACAAAACCGATCATTACATAGCCTGTTTTTGGAAGTATGACCGTACTAAAATCGGCTCCTATAAAACTACTCATGGTTAGAAGTAACATTAAAACTCCACCAATGATGGGGCCTAAATAGGGGATGAGGTTTAGCAATGCACAAAGAAAGGCAATGATAAAGGCATTTTCAACATCAAAAATGGCTAAAACTATACTGTAGATAATCAGCAGTATACTAATTTGGAGGAGTAACCCTAAAAAATATCGAGAGAGTAGGTCTTTTGTTTTTTCAATGGATTTTTCAACACGATCAGTTACTTCATCGTTTACAAGGGCTAAGATGATTCGCTCCTGTAAATGACTGTCTTTTAAGAAAAAGAAGAGAATAAAAACTACAGAAAACAATCCAATTGTAAAGCCACCCAATAGTTCTAGAGTCTGATTGAGCAATTCTGGTAAAAGTCCAAAGTTGACATTTTGAAAGAGGTTGTCTACAGAAAATTGTTGTTGCCAAAAACTGTTGTCGAGGTTGAAATAGGTTCCAATTTCTTGGATGAGAGTCTCAATATTACCCTTGAGTTCATTAACCTCTAAAAGAGACAGGTTTTCTCCTTGCTGAACAAGCAGCGGAACAAAAAGCGAAAAAATACTAACCAATATCCACATAAGAAAAACGATGGTAATTGAGGATGCGAGGATATTTTTTAATTTTAAACGCTTAGTTAAAAGCTGATTAATGGGCCTACCAATTAAACTGACAATCCCAGCGATAAGCATATAAATAAGAAGTGTTTTGACTTGGAGGAGTAACCATACAAGAATACAGATACCGGTCAACTGAAGTACGGCTCGAACGATTCCGCTAGAAATTTCTTTTGCATTCATAGGTTAAATATAGGAAAGTTTAAAGCGTCAATTAATCTGTTGTTGAAGAAATACAGTGTGGCACGCCAATAGTCCTGCCGTTTCTGTTCGAAAGCGTTGACTGCCAATACTCACTGAGCGAAGTCCTGCTTTTTCAGCGGCATCGATTTCTTCTCGACTAAAGTCTCCTTCGGGACCAATAAGCAGGGTCACATTATTTTGATTTAGAGCACAATCAGTCAAATTGAGCTTGGGACTTTTTTGACAATGAGCGATGTAGGCATTTTGTATATTGTTTTTGAGAAAATCAGTAAAGGATATTAGCGGACGAATCTCTGGTAGATAAAATTGTTGAGATTGCTTAAGTGCAGCGATGGCAATTTTTTCAAATCGCAAGGCTTTAGTAACTTTCCTTTCAGAGTGTTGGCATAGCAATGGGGTAATAGATGCAACACCTAATTCTGTTAATTTTTCAATCAACCACTCCATGCGGTTATTGTTTTTCGTAGGGGCTATAGCAAGATGAATTTGTTTTTTTGGCAGGCTGTGCTGATGAGATTCAGTTTTTTTTGCTCTGGCTGAGTTAGATGCTACATGGGTTAATTCTCCATTCCATTCCAGCCCTTTTCCATTTGTAATGGTGATTGGGTCTCCCGCTTTTTTTCTGAGAACTTTGGACAAATGTTTGCTCTCTTCTTTAGAAAAAGAAAAGTCTGATAGCGAATCCTCTAAATGAATATCATAAAATAAGATCATAATCAATAGTTTAATCGAGATAAAGACGCATCACTAAGGGATCCAAACTCTTGGTTTTGAAGCTTAAAATAGGCAGCAATTCCAATCATTGCAGCATTATCAGTTGTGTACTTTAAAGGAGGTAAAAAGACTTGCCATTGTTCACTTTCCGCTCTTGCAGCTAATTGATTCCTCAATTCGGAGTTTGCAGCAACCCCACCGCCAATTACGATTTGATTCAATTCATAGGCTTTGACTACTTCTTCAATTTTATTGAGAATGATTTGTACCAAAGTGTATTGTAAACTAGCGCAGAGATCATTTAAGTTATCGCTTATAAAACTTTTATTTTTACTGCTTTGCTTGTGAATAAAATTGGTAAATGCAGTTTTTACTCCACTGTAGCTGACATCATAGCCTTTCATATTGGGTATCGGAAACTGAAATTTATAGGGATTGCCTTCTTTTGCAAGCTTGTCAATTTGTGGTCCTGAGGGGTAGTCTAAATCCATGCGCTTTCCACATTTATCAAAAGCTTCGCCAATGGCATCGTCGAGGGTAGTACCAAGAACTTCCATCTCAAAATGATTATTTACCAATACGAGTTGGGTATGGCCACCTGAAACGGTTACTCCTAAAAAAGGAAATTTAGGGGTTTGGATTCCTTCCTCTTCGATAAAATGAACCAATAGATGCCCCTGCATATGATTGATCGGGATCAAGGGCAGTTCTAAAGAAAGTGCAAAAGATTTGGCAAAGGCACTCCCTACAAGCAACGAGCCCAGAAGACCAGGTCCTTGGGTGTAAGCAATTGCAGTTAGGTCATTTTTGTCGATATTTGCTTGAGCCAAAGCTTGATGGACAACAGGAATAATTTTGGATTGATGCGCACGAGAAGCAAGTTCGGGCACCACTCCGCCATAAGCTTTGTGAATCGTCTGATTGGCTATGCAGTTTGAAAGTACTTTACGACCCCTGAGTACAGCAGCAGCAGTGTCATCACAAGAAGATTCAATAGCTAGAATAAGTTCCGAATTGGACAACATAGTGTTTTATAAAGCGTTACAAAAATAAACGATTCATATCAAAAAGAGGAATAAAATAATCGCAATCCTTCTGGGAAGTATCTTGCTCATATTTGCGACAGGATTGCTGTTGATTTCTACCTCATGGGTTCAATCTGGGATTTTAAAACAGTTTACTCAAAATTTTAAAGAGGCCACTAATCAAGAAATTACTTTTGATAAAATCAGACTGCAGTGGAACGGTAAACTCGAATTGACAGATATTTTTATCGGTGATCACCATAGCGATACGCTTGCATTTATTCAAAAAATTCAAACCTCTTTTCAAGACTTTAAAAAACTTCAACAAAATGATTTTAATCTCAACCGTCTAGATATTACAGGTGTTTATTTAAACATTAAAAAATATACTGACGAAGAAGCCCATTCGTTAAAAGTACTTGTTGAAAAACTAAAACGAGAAAGTGAAAATCAGAATAAAGCGATTTTAAATGTAGGTCAGGTGGATCTGCATGACGCCAAATTTAGTTACAATGACCTCAACACCAGCCGTAAACCCATACTTGTCGATTCCCTAGATATTTCAGCCGAATACCTCAATTTTACAGTTGACAGACTTACACTTCAATTGAACGCCTTAGAAGGCAAACTCCAATCGCCTTTCCAAAAGCAAATCAATACCAATGCAGCCGTAGTTTACAGCCCTGGAAATCTTCATTTAGAAGAATGGAGTTTGTCTTTCGATAAGAGTCGAATAAACGGAGCATTAAGTTTAAAAGGAGAGGACAATAGTTTTCGAAATTTTAACGATAAAGGACAATTTGATTTTGACCTTAAGAGCAGTCTGATTGATCCAAAACTATTTGGCGATACTCCTTTATTGTCGACTGATTCAAGTCTAATCAGTGCTCAATTTGTGGCCCAAGGAAGCCTTAATGCACTTGAAGTCAAGGGTATAAAAGTCAACCATAAAGAATTTGATTTTAATGGTGATTTAGAGGTGCAAAACATTTTGAATTCAAAAAGTAGGTCCTGGCAGCTTGACATGTTTGATGGGCATTTGAATACAGAACCTCTATTTGAAGAATTAGATGAGCTCCAAAGATTCAAGCCCTATTTTGCTGGAGACACCATTCAGCTTCAAGGAGTATTAACTGCTCAAAATAAATCAATCGCTTTTGAGTTGAACTCTGAGAATGCATGGGGAAGCATATTCAGCCAGGGAACACTTGGTCAGGGTTTGATTGATAAAGAATTCGACAATAAAACTTTAGAGCTTAGAGCGTCTTTAAAATCCATACAGTTTTTATTGCCTTCTCTTTCCAGAAGTGCCATGAGCATGGGAGCAAATATTCAATTAGATGGCAACTTAGAAAATAAAGAAAATCCAAACCTCAGTTGGGAGGTTCAAGATTTAAACCTTAAGACCTCAAAATTTTCTTTAGATAAAATCAATCTAGAAGGTAATTATAAGGATCAGCAATTACTGAATACGCTAAATGTCTCAAATGAACTCGTACAATTAAAAAGCGATCTGCGATTTGATTTTACAGATTCCATCCCCCAGTACATTTCTGCGACAAATATTTCTAAATGGGATATAAATCGTCTTGGACTCCAATTGGGTGCAGGAAAGCGGGAATTCAAAGGTGTGATTTTAGGAGGTTTTAAAGGAAACAAGCTCGATGATATTGAAGGAGAGTTCAAAATATCAGCTGCTCAAATCACCAATGAAAAGGGGGTAGTAAGCTTAAATCCTATTACTGTAGCTCAACAGTTTGATCAAGGTGAGACAAAACTCAGTATACTGAATACTGACTGTATCTCAGGAGTTGCCAATGGGGTCTTTAAAACCTCTGAACTAGTCAATCTATTTCAGCAAACACTTCACCAAGCCTATCCGTTTTTGCCTCAAAAGCAGCCAGAAAAAGGGCAGGAGTTGAGTTTTAAGCTTAAGATTTACAAAAAACTTTTAGATGCCCTTTATCCAGAGTTTTCAATTTCTGAAAACATAAGCCTTAAGGGGAATATTTCCTCTGACCTTAAAAGATCCAATGTAACTCTCGATACTCCTTTGCTAAGGTGGAATAGTTTGCAGTTGGAACAGCTTCATTTTCAAATTGATACCAAGAATCCCATTTACAATACTTTTCTTAGTGTAGACCGAATTACTCAAGAATATATTAAAGGAAGAACCTTTAATATGATTAGCACCAAACTTAAAGACACCTTATTCTTCCGAACTGAATTTACTAATGAAGCCAAAGAGCAGATTCCTTTTGAGTTGAATTTTTACCATACAATGGGTCAAGACGGAACCTCTTATTTTGGTTTTAAAAAATCAAAATTTCCCTTAGGTAAAGAAACTTGGATATTGAATCCAGACGATACACCCAATCAAAAAGTGAGCTACAATTCAAAGACAAAGCAGACTGTTTTGACCGACCTTTTAGCAGTTACAGAAAATCAGTTGATTGAGGTCTCTGGAGCTTATTTGGATAAAAATCAATTTAATTTAAATTTGGATGTTGATAATGTTATACTCGAAAATTTACTCCCCAACAGTCCTGTCTTCAGGCAGTCAGGGAATGCAGATTTAAAAGTTGCGATCACCCGATCTCAAAGTGAAAATCAGTTAGATATTTCAGCCGCTGTTGCTGATTGGAATATCAATGGACAACAGTTGGGACAATTTGAACTAAACTCTAATGGCAATACTCAGTTGAATACCTATGTAGTTGATTTTAACTTAAAAAAGGAATTTAACAATCAAATATCTGGAAATGGAGTTTGGCAAGGTCTAGAGAACCCAACACTTAATCTAGACTTGGATTTTTATAATCTAAACCTTGATTTTTTATCCCCTTTAGGGAGAGATGCTGTACAAAATATTAAAGGAGCTATAACCGGTAATGTAAATTTATGGGGACCATTAAATCAGCTAAAACACAATGGGATTCTTGACCTTAAAGATGCGCAAATTGGAATCCCTTATCTCAATTTGTTATACAAGGCCGATGCCACCCAAGTCGACCTAATTAATCAAAATTTTGTGTTTAGAGCGGTTAATCTTAAAGAACAAGCCGAGGGCACGTCTGCATTTATGGATGGAACTTTTTCTCATGTCAACTTTAGGGATTGGAGTTTAGACTTGCAAATTGAATCTGATAGAATGCTGCTGTTAAATACGATACAAAAACCTGAATCTCTATTTTTTGGACAAGGTTTTTTAAATGGAAATTTAAGCCTTACAGGACCTACTCGAAACTTGAGCATTTCGATGCAGGGAACTTCAGAGGAGGGAACTTCAATAAAGATTCCTTGGGCAGAGAGCTATGGTATATCCGATAATAGTTTTGTAAATTTTATTGATAAAAACGCACAGCGAGTTGAAGATGTCAATACCGAATCCAAAGAATTAAAAGAAATTAGGGGTATTGAGATGGACTTTGAATTGGATGTTACCAACGATGCCTCAATTGAAATTGTTATCGATCAAGAAACAGGGAGCTATTTGAGTGGAAGAGGAGCGGGAAACCTTTTTATGGAAATCAACACCAATGGTAAATTCAACATGTGGGGTGATTTTATCACTTATGACGGGATTTATAATTTCAAAAACTTAAGTGTTATCGATAAAAAATTCAATGTAAAACCAGGAGGAACTATTGTTTGGGAAGGCAACCCCTTGGAAGCGCAAATGGATTTAGAAGCGGTTTACAATGTTCCTGGTGGTGCCAACCCCGCATTACTGTTGGATAACCCAAACTTTAATAAGAGTATCCCTACAGAAGTTTTAATTCGACTGCAAGGAAATCTATTAAAACCTGATGACCCTGTTTTTGAGATTGACTTTCCCAACACCAGCGGCACAGTGGCTTCTGAGATCAATTACCGTCTGGCAGATCCTCAGCGAAGTCAGTTACAGGCTATTTCTCTACTTTCACAGGGAATCTTTATCAATGAAGTAAGTGTCTCCATGCAGGGAATTACAAACAACCTTTATCAAAAAGCATCGGATATCGTCAGCAATCTTATAGGTGAGGAAAACGACAAGTTGAAGGTTGGTATCGACTACCTCCAAGGCGATAAAAGTGCCCTATTGGATATTGCTACAGAGGATCGGTTGGGTTTTACTTTATCAACTCAAATTAGTGACCGTATTTTACTGAATGGAAAAATAGGTGTTCCTGTTGGAGGTGTTGAGCAAACTTTGATCGTAGGAAATATTCAAATTGATTTTATTCTTAATGATGAAGGTTCTCTCAGAGCCAAAGTGTTTAACAAAGAAAACGAATTCCGATACATTGGAGATGAGCTTGGATATACCCAAGGGGTAGGACTTTCTTATGATGTTGATTTCAATACATTTAAAGAACTTATTCAGAAGGTTGTAGCAAGTCAATCCGTCCAAAATAAAACTGAACAGAATGGGAAAAATCAAGCAGCTGAAAGCCCTGTTCGATTTGTCAAAAAAACTAAATTATAACATTCCATTTCAATTTTGTAAAATTTCTTCACGAGTTAGTCTGCTGTTGATATAATGTTTAAATTTGGCGTGAAATCAATTGAATGAGTACGAGTATTAAAAAAATCGGTGTATTGACCTCAGGGGGAGATGCCCCTGGAATGAACGCCGCCCTTAGAGCTGTGGTGAGAACTGCCGCCTACCACAAAATAGAATGTGTAGGTATCTATCAAGGTTATCAAGGACTTATCGATAATAAGGTAAAGGTGATGAACGCACGAAGCGTAAACAACATCATTAACAAAGGGGGAACAGTTTTAAAATCTGCACGCTGTTTAGAATTCAGAACTAAAGAAGGTAGACAAACTGCTTTTGAAACAATCCAGAAACACGGAATTGAGGCCCTAGTAGTTATCGGTGGTGACGGTTCTTTTACTGGAGCAATGATCTTTCAGTCGGAGTTCAATATTCCAGTAATAGGAATACCCGGTACGATTGATAATGATATTTTTGGAACTTCTCATACCATCGGTTACGATACAGCTCTAAATACCGTAATAGAAGCGATAGATAAAATCAGAGATACCGCAATTTCTCATAACCGACTCTTTTTTGTGGAGGTAATGGGAAGAGATGCAGGTCATATCGCTTTGAATACGGGTATTGGTGCTGGTGCCGAGGAAGTATTGATTCCGGAAGAGGACATGGGACTCGACCGCTTACTCGATTCATTAAAAAGAAGTGAAAAATCTGGTAAATCATCGAGTATTGTAGTAGTCGCTGAAGGAGACAAAACAGGCAAAAATGTTTTTGAAATTGCGGAATACGTAGAAAAAAATATGCCTTACTACGATGTCAGAGTTTCTGTTTTAGGACATATGCAACGAGGAGGCAGTCCATCTTGTTTTGATCGTGTACTCGCTTCTAGAATGGGTGTTTATGCAGTAGAAGCTTTGCTCGAAGGCAAGTCCAATATGATGGTTGGAATGAAAAGTGAGGAAATAATTTTTAGCCCCTTGGAAAAAGCGATTAAAGGAAAATCAGAAATTAATAAAGATTTAATCCGAGTCTCGGATATATTAACAATTTAACTAAACAAATAATAATCAACTAAACTAAAGTAAAATGGCAATTAGAATTGGAATCAATGGATTTGGAAGAATAGGAAGACTGGTATTTCGCTCTGCAATGAAGCAAGACGATGTTACCATAGTGGGAATCAATGATCTTTTGGATATCGAACACTTAGCTTATTTATTGAAATATGATTCTGTGCACGGAAAATACGATGGAACAGTAGAAATAAACGGTAATAACTTGGTTGTTGACGGTCATGCTGTCCGTATTTCAGCTGAACGCGATCCTTCAGCCATTGGTTGGGGAACAATGAATACAGACGTGGTAGCTGAGTGTACGGGTATTTTTACCACCTTAGAAAAAGCACAAGCCCATATTGATGGAGGAGCTAAAAAGGTTGTGATTTCTGCACCCTCTGCAGACGCTCCAATGTTTGTCATGGGAGTTAATCACAACGAGGCTGTGGCTTCACAAACTATTGTTTCAAACGCCTCATGTACAACCAACTGCTTGGCTCCTGTAGCAAAAGTATTGAATGATAACTTTGGAATTGCCGAAGGCTTAATGACCACAGTTCACGCTACAACCGCAACCCAATTTACAGTTGACGGACCTTCTAAAAAAGACTTTAGAGGAGGTCGAAGTGCCTTAATTAATATCATGCCTGCATCAACAGGTGCTGCGAAAGCTGTAACTAAAGTAATTCCTTCTTTAGTAGGTAAGCTTACTGGTATGGCTTTTAGAGTTCCCACAGCAAACGTTTCTGTAGTAGATTTAACTGTTAGACTGGAAAAAGATACTTCTTATGAGGAAATCAAAAGCGTGATGAAAAAGCATGCAGATACTGATATGAAAAATATATTAGGTTATACAGAAGAAGGTGTAGTTTCTCAAGACTTTGTAGGTGATATCAGAACTTCGATTTTTGACGCTGGAGCAGGTATGGAATTAAATCCTCGCTTTTTCAAGATCATTTCTTGGTATGACAACGAGTGTGGTTATTCAAACAAGCTTATTGATTTAGCTAAACACGTCAATCAACTCTAATCTCATTTATTCATGATTTTAGTAGTTGACAGTGGTTCTACAAAAACAGATTGGATTGCTGTAGATGCAAATGGAGAGACCATTTTTTCTACACAAACCTTGGGTCTAAACCCCCAAGTACTATCAAGTGCCATTCTAAAAGAACGGATCATTAATAATTTCGATTTATATCAGAATCGAAAGAAGGTAACTCACCTCTATTTTTATGGAGCTGGCTGTGGAGTTGATTCCCCTCAGAGAAGAATTCGTCGTGTTTTTGAAGAGATTTTTACCAGCAGTAAAATCATCATTAAAGAAGATACCTATGCAGCGGTCTATGCCGCTGCAGACATAGGTAAAAAGTCCATTGTCTGCATATTGGGGACTGGTTCAAATTGCACCTATTTTGACGGTAAAGATATAGAGCAAAGAGTAACTTCTTTGGGTTATATTTTGATGGATGAAGCCAGCGGAAATTTTTACGGTAAGCAGCTTATTCGCAGTTACTATTTTAAGACAATGTCAGAAGATTTGGCTGAAGAATTTGAGCAAGAATACGACCTTACACCTGATACGATTAAAGAGAATATTTACAGACGTGAAAATCCCAACACCTACTTGGCTACTTTTTCAAGATTTTTAATAAAACACAAAAAGAATGAAGTGTTTCAAGATATCATTGCAAAGGGTCTTGAGCGATTTATCAATCATCAAATTCTACAATTCGATAATGCTAAGGATATCCCAATTCACTTTATAGGATCAATTTCATTTTATTTAAAAGAAGAAATTGAAAAAGCACTCGCATTAAAAGGACTCACAATGGGTAGAATCGTCCAACGTCCTATAGACGAATTGGTGAAATACCATAAAAATCGTATTGACACGGAGGCTTAGTCAACCGCAATCATTGATATTTCAATACGTACTGATTTTGGAAGTGTTTTCACTGCAACGGTTTCTCTAGCTGGTGCTGTATCATTGTCGAAATAGCTTCCATACACTTCATTGACCTGGCCAAAATTCTCCATATCATCTAAAAAAATAGATGCTTTTACCACCTGACTAAAATTCATTTCAGCTGCATCCAATATGGCTTCCAAATGTTGCATTACGAGTTGAGTTTCCTCTTTTATGGTTCCGCTAAACAATTCCATATTTTTTGCAATAATCGGTATTTGCCCAGAAATATAAAGGGTATTTCCAGCTTTAACTGCTTGATTGTAAGGCCCTAATGGTGCGGGTGCATTGAGAGTAGTAATGATCTTTTTTTTCACTTAGATTTATTTTTTACAAGTTAATAAAAATCATAGATGACAGCTACCTTCTGTTGGGTAAGCTTTGTTTTTCGTATTTAATGTCACTGAGCAAGTCTGATTTGATCCCTATAAAAAAGTTCCATGATGCCCTATCACTGAAAGGAACCCAACTAAAATTAAGACGCCAACTATTTAAATCCCTATTAAAACGCAATTGAGTATAAGTAAATCCTTGTCCTTTAAAATCATACCCAGAGGAAACCCCAACTTTCCATTTAGGAGTCAAATCAACATTTCCTGAGAACATTAACGAATTATTGCTAAAATCTCGTTGCCCTCTAGAATTATTATAGGTTAGTGAATAGGCAATCTTTAAATCCCAGGGTATTTTTGTGCGATAACTGGGGTAGGTAGGTGCGGGGTCAGTATTCTCGGCATCGTTCATACGCCGATCTGTAAAGTCTTCTGCCCGACCAAATAAATCATCATCTCGACCACCGCTAGAGGTTGCCTCTCTTTGATTTCTTTGTTCTAAATCTTCTTCTCCCTCCTCTCTATTGCCTTCCAATTGGGTACTAGAAAATGAATAATTCATATTGATATTGGCACTAGTCAAACGCAACAACCCTCCACCGTTAGCGATATTGAACTTATTGACACGGACTTTGTTTTCGTCCAAAGCATAAGGATCAAAGGTGCTACCAAAATTAATTTTCATTTTTCCTTGTAGAAGTGAAAAACCAGAAGACATTCGCAAAGGACTCCATCGAAGTGAATCAGCAGCAAAGTTATGTGAGGTCGATATATTTAGGTTATTGAGTAAAACTATCTTTTTTGGCCCTGTTGCTGTTGAGTCCTTGTCTCGAACTTTGGCTTCAAAATTATTTCCAATACTGATACCCATACTGTTGGATAATGCTTTGGATGGGATTCCGAATAAGCTATTCTGATAGCGTGTATATTCAGCTGAGTTTCCGTCCGCATCAACGATATAGGTATCGTAATATCTTTCAAAGCTGGGCTTGTTTGTATAGCTGATCGCTGGCCTAATGGTATGACGTATGGACTGAATTTTCTTATCCTCTCCAAAATTGAATGTTCCATAAACAGTAGTACCTAGGGAAGCACTTAAGCTGTATTGTCTAAAAGTACCAATATTATTGATGGTGTCTTTCACTGCTCTTCCCAATTCAGGATCATAATCTGAAAAGCGAACTGTATTTTGTGTCCATACTTCATCGTAGTTTGCACTTGCAGACATGCTGAGGTATTTAAATAGTTTAAAGTTTGTGCTTAAAGGAATAGTGTGTTTCATCCCCATTTTTGAATTATCAAACATGCTGGGCCCAAAAAGTGCCTCTTCTGTGGTTATGATTCTATTTTCTGCTCTACTAGTATATTGGAAGTTGATGTTTTGAAAGAGTCCTTTTTTAGCCCCTACCTTTGGTGCAAAAGGGTAGATCCGCTCCATATTGGCTTGAAAAGTAGGGAGTGTTAAATTGACGGACTTCGATTGTGAGTTTTGCGACATCGCAGTAGTAAGGGATATATTAACTCGAGGGTATTCAGGAAATGACTTGGAATATGAAATGGAGGAGCTCAAATTGTTGTTTAGAAAGTTTGGAGAGTTTAACTGATTAACAGATTGCCTGTAATAATCACTACTCCCGAAGTTTACTGAGGCCGAAAAGGTTGAGTTAGGACTTGATTTCGGATCCTTACTGTGGTTCCAACGGACGTTAAAAACGGTTGATTTAGAGTATTCTGGAAGCCCCCTCGCTTCATTGATGAGGTTTTCATACCTAAAGCTGAACGTCCCCCTGTATTTGTAGCGCACATTGTACTGAGAGTCTCCTCGAAAACCATAGCTCCCGTTGGTATAATAATCCGCAATTAGCGTAAGGTCAAAATAATCTGATAACCCCAAATAATAACCGCCATTTTGTATATAGTATCCTCTTAAATTACTTTCTCCTATAGAAGGAATGATAAAACCTGATTCTTTGGTTTGTGAAGATGGAAAATAGGCAAATGGAAGCCCTACTGGTGTGGGTACGTCCGCTATAAACATATTGGTTAGTCCAGAAATAATTTTCCCACCAGGAATAATTTTACCCTTCCGAACTTTGAAATAGTAATCAATTCCCTCATCTTCACCTCCAATCAATTTACCTGCAGTACTGACTCGAGCATCTTTGATAAAATAGACCGAATCATTTTGTTTTTTTGTCAAAGCAGCGAAAATATCCATTCCATTTTGACCTGATTTGGAATTCCAGATCAAGGCTTTTTGGGTGTCAAAATTAAATCGAATTGAGTCTGGATTTACTTCGTTACTACCTTGTTTAAAAAAGGGATATTGTACAAGTGTAGAATCGAGCTCTATTCTACCAGCATTGACCTCATTGGTTTGATAATCTAATATGATAATCCCTGCACGAAGCTCTATATCTTGGTAGTAAAGTTCAGCTTCGTTATAGAGAATGAGTTTATTGTTTTTTCGATCAATTTGGACGCAATCTTTGGCTTTGTATTCCACTTCAGCCAAAAGCAAAGGTTTTTTTTCTGCGGGTTTTGAGATACTGTCCAGTAACACTTCATCTGTTAGGGTAGTAGAGGCTGTAGTTTGGGCGCGAATAATTCCTAGTCCGAAGAAAAAGAGGAAATATGCTATATGATAAAACTTTGATTGCAAAGTGATAAGCCCTAAATTTGTTGTGCTTGGTTCAAACGACCAAAATTAATGATAATTTTAAGGATGCATCAAGATTTTTTGTCTATTTCTCTGTTTCGTCAGTCTATAAAATTGCGAAGTTTTATTTTCTGTTTAAGCTGCTGGACTACACTAGTGTTATTACCTAGCCTTATAGCTAATGCCTCAGCGCAAGAGAAGCCTTTTGTTGTTGTGTTAGATGCTGGTCATGGAGGTCACGATTCAGGTAATAGAGGAAACGGCTATTACGAGAAAAAAATCGCACTCAATATCGCACTTAAGATTGGAGCTCAATTGGAAAAAAACCCTGCTATTAAAGTCATCTACACCCGAAAAAAAGATGTTTTTGTAGACCTTATTGAGCGTGCAAATATTGCTAATAAAGCAGATGCGGATTTGTTTATTTCCATTCACTGTGATGCCTTTACCTCCTCTAGAGCTTTTGGAGCCGGAACCTTTGTCTTAGGGCTGCATGAAAACGAACGCAACTTTAAAGTGGCACAAAAAGAAAATTCAGTAATTTTTCTGGAGGAGAATTACGAGCAAAAATACGACGGTTTTGATCCCAATGATCCCGAATCCGTAATTAGTTTGATTTTGATGCAAGAGACTTATTTAGACCAAAGTATCGAAGCTGCAAGTACCATTCAAAAGAGTTTTATAAATAATTTAAAACGCAAAGACAGAACTGTTAAACAAGCAGGTTTTGTCGTTTTAAAATATACTTATATGCCGAGTGTATTGGTTGAGACAGGATTTTTGACCAATAGCTCAGAAGGTGCTTTTTTAAATTCTTCCAAAGGACAAAACCAGATGGCAAATGCCATTTCCAAGGCAATCTTAAATTACAAAAACTTACGTGAAGCAGGGGTTCAAGCAGAAGCGAGCTCAGTTGAAAGCAAACCAATTCGAAGCAAGCCTGTTGGTTTAAATCCAGATTTGATTTTTAAAGTTCAGATTGCTGCCAGCAAGAATCGCATTGCTGCAAAAGGTTATAATTTTAAAGGTTTGTCCCCCATTAGCAGAGAAAAATCAGGTAAATTGTATCGGTATTTTTACCAAAGTTCTATAAGCTATGAAGAAGCACAGCAGCATTTAAAAATAGCCAAAAATAAAGGCTATACTAATGCTTTTGTTGTGGCTTATAATGGCGATAAAAAAATATCCATTAGCGAAGCACTAGAGTTGATAAAATGATGCTCTTCTGAAAATAATTTCTAAATTTGTAAAGCACTGTAAAACGCTTTATTTTGAAGATATCACGCGAAGTAAAAACTGCAATTCTCATCCTGGGTTGCGTTGCCATTTTTATTTTTGGATTCAATTACCTCAAAGGGGCTTCCCTCTTAGATAACAGTAAAGTTGTTTCGTCTATTTATCAAGACGTTGAGGGACTTGTTATCGGTGCTAATGTTACCATCAACGGTTTAAATGTCGGAAAAGTAAGAAATATTGATTTTGATGAAAACTACGATAAAATCAAAGTCACGTTCAGTTTGAGAAGCGATTTGAATTTTTCAAATCAAAGTACGGCTCAACTCTATGAGGCGGGTCTCATCGGTGGAAAAGCTATAGCGATTTTGCCTAAATACGATCAGGGAAGTGAAGTAAAGACAGGGGATGTGTTGCCTTCAGAGATTAAACCTGGTTTGACAGAACTGGTCAATCAACAAATTGCCCCTTTACAAGATAAAATTGAGGGACTTTTAACATCTGCCGATTCTCTCTTTGCCGGTGTGAGTAATGTGATGAATTACCAAACTCAAACGAATCTAAAATTGGCACTTGAAGGTTTAGCTGAAAGTGTAAATAATGTAGCAGAACTTACAGAAAAAATGAATCGGGTAGTTGTGCAAAACGAAAAAAACTTTAAAGGGACTATGAATAATTTAGAGGATACCTCTAAAAATTTAAGTCAACTTACGGATTCTTTAAATCAAATGCCTCTAGGTGCTACGATTGAAAATTTTGAACAAACATCAGCTGACTTAAAAATGATTATCTCTCGTTTAAATAATGGAGAAGGCTCAGCCGGTAAGTTGCTCAATGATGATAACTTATACAATAAACTATTGGGCTCATCAGCTGCTTTGGAGGCCTTATTAAATGATCTAAAAGCGAATCCCAAAAATTACGTCCACTTCTCCATATTTGGAAGAAAAGCAAATACTACAAGACCCAAAGAATAATCCTTATGGGCTATTTGCCAAATTTTATCTTTTTGTGTTTACTTATATTGGGAGGAGGTTTATTTACGCGAAATATTTTGCGAATCAAGAGAAACATCCTACTCGGAAAAGAGGCAGGAAGAAATGATCAGAAGTCTGAACGTTGGAAGCACATGGTTCGGGTAGCCTTGGGTCAATCTAAAATGGGTGTGAAGCCTGTGGCAGCAGCACTTCATTTAGTTGTGTACATAGGTTTTATTCTAATTAACATCGAACTACTGGAAATCATACTTGATGGTCTGCTAGGTACTCACCGACTTTTTGCTCCTTTACTAGGGAGCATTTACGATTTTTTGATTGGAAGCTTTGAAATATTGGCTTTACTCGTTTTAATTGCGGTAATTTTCTTTTGGACTCGCAGGAATCTAGTCAAGATTGAGCGTTTTTGGAAATCAGAAATGAAGGGTTGGCCTAAACGGGATGCTGATTATATACTGTATTTTGAAGTTGTTCTTATGCTGCTCTTCCTTTCTATGAATGCAACAGATGCGCTGCTTCAACAGCAAGCTGCTGAGTCTTATATAAAAGCAGGAAGTTTTCCTGTATCTCAGTTTTTAACACCCCTTTTTGAGGGCTTAGGTCTCGAAGCTTTAATCCTTTTAGAGCGAAGTTTTTGGTGGGCTCATATAACCGGAATTATAATTTTTTTAAACTACCTCTATTATTCCAAGCATCTTCATATACTCTTAGCATTTCCCAACACCTTCTATGCCAATTTAGATTCTCAAGGTAAGTTCAGTATTGATACTGACATTAAAAGAGAAGTGATGCTGATGCTGTTTCCTGAAAAAGCTGCTACTGAGCCAGAGAGCAGTTCACCACCCGATAAATTTGGCGCCAGTGATGTATTCGACTTAAAGTGGACTCAGCTTATGAATGCCTACAGTTGCACTGAATGCGGTCGTTGTACTGAAGTTTGTCCAGCAAATCAAACTGGGAAGAAATTATCTCCCCGAAAAATTATGATGGATACTAGAGACCGTTTGGAGGAAGTCGGTATTAACATCAATGTGAATAAAGGAGTCTTTGAAGACGACCAAAAACAGTTGCTAAATGACTATATTAGTTCCGAAGAATTATGGGCATGTACCTCATGCAATGCGTGTGTAGAAGCCTGTCCAGTTGCCATTGACCCTTTGTCAATTATCATGGATATGAGACAGTATTTGGTCATGGAACAATCGGCAGCTCCTCAAGAACTGAATGCAATGATGGGAAATATCGAAAATAATGGGGCTCCATGGCCTTTCAGTAATCAAGACCGTTTGCAATGGATAAACGAAAAATAAACTCAATTTAAATTTATGGAACGAGAAGAAGCAGAAAGTTATTTACACAAAAAAGTAGAATCGGGAGAAGCATTAAGTCCTGTTTTACCTGAAGGTATCAAAAATTATCTTATTGATATTGACGGTACCATTTGCGATGATATCCCAAACGAAGAACCCGAACGTATGGCAACTGCGACATTGTATCCCGATGCTTTGGTTACGCTCAATAAATGGTATGATGAGGGTCATCTTATCTGCTTTTTTACTTCCAGAGTTGAGGCACACCGAGCCGTGACTGAAAAATGGCTAAAAGATAATGGATTTAAATACCACAGTTTACTCATGGGTAAACCTAGAGGTGGGAATTATCACTGGATTGACAATCACTTGGTAAAAGCGACCCGTTACAACGGGAAGTTTACTGATCTGATTGAAAAAGAAGTTACCATAGAGGTTTTTGACGACGGTCAATCACAATCCTAATCGATGAGTGTTGAGGTCCCAACATTAGCGTCACTTCAAGCACAGGGTAAAAAAGCAGCTGTAGTTTTTTGGGTGGGTTGCGCAGGTAGTTTTGACGATCGAGCAAAAAAAATTACCAAGACGTTTGTTAAAATCCTAAACCATACCCAAACTTCATTTGCGGTATTGGGTACGGAGGAAAGTTGTACCGGTGATCCTGCAAAAAGAGCCGGAAATGAATTTTTATTTCAAATGCAAGCCTTGCAAAACATCAGTACCTTAGATAGCTATGGCGTTACTAAAATTGTAACCACTTGTCCTCACTGCTTCAATACCCTAAAAAACGAATATCCCGAACTAGGTGGCCATTATAAAGTAATGCATCACACGCAATTTTTAAAATCTTTAATCAAAGAGGGAAGCTTAAAGGTTGAAGGTGGCTCTTACAAAGGAAAACGCATTACCTATCACGACCCGTGCTATTTGGGTAGGGCGAATAAGATTTTTGAAGCACCTCGCGATTTGATTAAAAAATTGGATGCTGAACTCGTCGAAATGAAAGCTTGCAAAACTAAAGGTTTGTGTTGTGGAGCTGGAGGAGCCCAGATGTTTAAAGATGCGGAAGAGGGAGACAAGGAAATCAATATTGAACGTACTGAGCAAGCTCTAGATACCCAAGCTGAAATTATTGCTGCTGCTTGTCCTTTTTGCAATACGATGATGACAGATGGTATCAAAAATAAAAAGCAGGAGGACGAAGTTAAGATAATGGATGTCGCTGAGTTGATTGCCAATGCAAATAATTTATAAGACATGATTGTTCCATTTAAAAACTTACCTCCAGAATCTAGAGTTTGGGTTTTTCCTTCTGACAGGCCTTTTAGAGAAGAAGAACTCGGTAAACTCAAAGAAGCCCTTACTAATTTTCTTTCCAGTTGGACAGCTCACAATCAAGAATTGGAAGCTGGATTCGATTTGCCCTATAACCGTTTTATTATCCTTGGTTTAAACCAAGAAAAAGTCCAAGCCAGCGGATGTTCAATTGATGCTTCTGTCCATTTTATCCAAGAACTTGAAAAGGTATTTGAACTTTCTCTTTTAGATAAAATGAGCGTTACTTTTAAGCAGGGGGACTATCTATCGCATAAGACTTTGGAAGACTTTAAGAAAATGGCTAAGGAACGCGCTATTTCAAAATCAACTATTGTTTTTAACAATCTAGTGGACACTGTGGATGCATATCATAACTTTTGGGAAGTTCCGGCTGTTGAAAGTTGGCACAATCGTTTTTTTAAATAAACTAATCGTTTTTTAGATGAAATATACCCTAAACTTCCTCTTTGGATTTATTTTCCTAGCCCAGGGTCAAACAATTGACCCCTTATTAACACTAGATGAACAAGCTCAAAAAATTTGGGTTGACAGTTTGTACAACAGTCTTTCATTGGAGGAAAAAGTGGGTCAATTATTTATGCCCATGGTTTTTACGGAAAGGGATAGCGCACATTACCAGCACACATTAGAATTAGTCAAAAAACAAAAAGTTGGGGGTCTTATTTTTTCATTGGGAGGACCCATGGAGCAAAGCGAGTGGTTAAATCAATTTCAAGCAGCTGCACAAACCCCTTTATTGGTGGCTATGGATGCCGAATGGGGAGTAGCAATGCGTTTGGATTCTGTTCAGCCTTTTCCCTGGCCGATGACACTAGGAGCAGTTCAGGATACAGTTTTACTGCGCAAAATCGGTCGGCGTATGGGTGAGCAAGAAAAACGTCTTGGGATTCATTACAGCTTTAGTCCAGTTCTTGACATCAATACAAACCCTAAAAACCCTATCATTGGTAATCGGTCTTTTGGTGCTTCTAAAGAGCGCGTGATACGGCAAGCTATGGCGGTAATGAAAGGGCATCACGATGCTGGGATATTAACCTCAGGCAAGCACTTTCCCGGTCACGGCGATACAGCACAAGACTCCCATAAAACACTTCCCTCGGTTACTTTCTCTTCCGATCGTATTAAAGAGGTGGAACTCGCACCCTATAGAGAATTGATTCGAGCGGGCTTGTCGTCTGTGATGGTAGCACATCTTTCCGTACCGGCTTTAACCAAAAAAGGATTACCAACCTCCTTATCCAAAGATGTTATTCAACATCTATTGATTGAGGAAATGGAATTTAAAGGTTTGGTGGTAACCGATGCATTGAATATGAAGGGGGTATCGGAATACAACAAAGTAAAAAATATTGACCTGACAGCATTTAATGCTGGGCATGATATATTGTTGATATCAAATGATATCTCTGGAGGAATTCAAGCCATAGCCAAAGCCTACAAAGCGGGTGAAATAACTGAAAGTAGGTTCAGCCATTCTGTAAAGAAAGTATTGAAAGCAAAATACAAAGTAGGATTGGCAAATTACCAGCCCATAAAGACTGAAAACCTGATCAAGGAATTAAATACACCTTTGGACACGTTGTTGTACACAGAAGCAATGGGAAAAGCGTTGACTCTTTTGAAAAATAAAAACAGCATTCTTCCATTGAAAAGTACAATGAAATTAAGGCATATTCCATTGGGCGATGCCTCATCAGCAGCTTTTAAGAACCACTTAAAAAAGTATGGATCAATACACACACTAAATGATGTCACGGCAGCAAATGCCCTTGAAAAAACTGCAGGATTGGATACTCTAATCGTCAGTTTTCACCGCTCCAACGACACGCCTTGGAAAGCTTCTAATTTTAATAAGGAAGAACTGAATATCATTAAAAAGCTTGCAGCTAAGAAAACAGTAGTATTGGATGTCTTTGTCAAACCCTATGCTTTAGGTGCGCTTGAGAGAGTCAAGGGCATAGATGCGCTACTTTTGAGTTATCAAAATAGTGCCATATCACAAAAATTAAGTGTTGATGCCTTGTTTGGAGCGCATCCTGTAAGAGGCAGACTCCCCGTAAATGTTTCTGAATCATTAAAAGAAGGAGCAGGTTTGGACCTCGACGGAAGTTTTAGATTAGGGTTTTCAAGTCCAGCAGAAGTGGGCTTTGACACTACTTTATTATCCGCAGTTGATCAGCTAGCCTATCAAGCTATTGATTCCATGATGACCCCTGGAATGCGTATTTTAGCTGCGCGCAAGGGTAAAATTTTTTATAATAAAAGCTTCGGTTATCACACCTATAATAAAAAGCAACAAGTAAAATCATCTGATATTTACGATTTGGCCTCACTTACAAAGATATTGGGAACGCTACCTCTGGTGATTCAGTCCGTACAAAGAGGGAAACTGTCCCTTGAGACAACTATTGCAGAACTAATTCCTGAGTGGAGCAATTCAAATAAGGCTTCTATTTCACTGAGGGAAATGTTATCTCACTACGCGCGATTGACCCCTTGGATTCCATTTTATAAGGAAACCCTCAACAAAAAAGGCTATCCAAAAAAATCCATATATCAATCCAAGCCTTCGCCAAAGTTCTCTTTGACAGTGGCTAATGACCTTTATTTAAAATCAGATTTTGGAGAGGAATTGTACTCCCAAATCAAGGAGAGTGAATTGTTGGATACCCTGAGTTACAAATACTCAGATTTTCCCTATTACATTCTTAAAAAGCATTATGAAACTACCTCAGGTTTACCTTACAATAAACTAATTGAAGACAGTATTTTAAAGCCACTGGGGTTAAACAGAATAAATTTTAATCCACTTGAAAAGTTTGATGCCGACGAAATTGTACCCTCAGAGATTGACACCTATTTTCGTCATCAAGAGTTGGATGGCTACGTCCATGATATGGGTGCTGCGATGCAAAATGGAGTTGGTGGTCACGCAGGACTTTTTGGTGATGCGGAGTCAGTAGCAGCAATGATGCAAATGTATCTGCAAGGAGGTGCCTATAACGGAATACAGCTGCTGGATCCAGAGACTATATCGACTTTTAATGTTTGCTCCTACTGCCCGGAAGAAAATAGGAGGGGTATTGGGTTTGACAAGCCACAGCTTGAGGGAGTCCATATTTCTACTTGTGGATGTATATCTATGAAAAGTTTTGGACATTCGGGATATACGGGTACTTATGCTTGGGCTGATCCAGAAAAAGAATTACTAATTGTTATCTTGGCAAACCGAACCTATCCTAATGATGATTTTACATACAGTAAAAGTAACATTAGAACACGTTTGCAAGAGCACTTTTACAATGCACTAATCGAATAAAAAAGAATAAAATTGAATATAGCTATAGTATGTTATCCAACCTTTGGGGGTAGTGGTGTTGTCGCCACAGAGCTGGGAATTGCCCTGTCTTCCAAGGGACACGAAATTCACTTTATAACCTATCACCAACCTGTTAGGCTAGAAGCTCTTCAGCACCCTAACATACATTTTCACGAGGTAAATGTCCCTGACTATCCGCTTTTTAAATATCAACCCTACGAACTCGCCTTATCCAGTCGTTTGGTGGATGTGATTCAAAATGCGCAAATTGATGTGCTTCACGTTCACTATGCCATTCCTCATGCCTATGCGGCCTATATGGCTAAAAAAATGCTTTTAGATATTGGAATACAAATCCCGATTGTCACCACTTTGCACGGGACAGATATTACCCTAGTCGGTAGTCATCCTTTTTATCGACCTGCTGTGACCTTTAGCATCAATCATTCTGATCGAGTGACAGCAGTTTCTGAGAGTTTAAAACAAGATACGCTTCGTCTTTTTGATATTAAAACTAAAATTGACGTTATTCCTAATTTTATAGATACAGAGAAAATCAATCGTGTGGGAAAGCCCTGCGAGAGGAGTTTACTTGCGCAAAAAGAAGAAAAAATTCTTACCCATATCAGTAATTTTAGACCTTTAAAGCGGGTGATGGATGTGATCAAGATTTTTGAAGGATTAAGCCCTGAAATTGACTGTAAACTCATGATGGTAGGTGAAGGTCCTGAAAAGGTAAAAGCTATAGAATATGTTGAAAATGCTGGTTTAGAAGATAAAATTCTATTTCTTGGAAACAGTAATGAGATTGATAAGATATTATGCTATTCAGATTTGTTTTTACTTCCCTCAGAAAAAGAGAGTTTTGGTCTATCAGCATTGGAAGCTATGGCGCACGGTGTTCCGGTAATTTCCTCTAATGCTGGTGGTATATCTGAAGTAAATATCGATGGTGTTTCAGGCTATTTAGCAGACATAGGAGATGTAGATACCATGGTTGTCCGAGCCAAAGAGTTACTGTCCAATGATGAGCTACACTCCCAGTTTAAAAAACAAGCCAAACAGCAAGCTAGTAAATTTTCTCTTGAAAAAATTATCGGTAAATACGAGACCATTTATTCGGATGCGGTAGCCTCCATACAATTTTAGTCAGCACCAATCACTCAGGATGGTAAATGCGTTTGGCTTTTGCGTAAACTTCATCCTTATCCAGACTCATTTTTTTAGTTTTAAACCTCGCGTACATTTCCATCTGATCATTGTAATGTGGTGATTCGGCATGATCTGAACTACCGTAAGAAATTACAGATTCAATTTCAGGTCCTTTTTCAGTAAAACGAACTAATTCTATATAAGACTCACCACTGACAACTTTAACTTTACCGTCCTTATAAGGTCTATTAGCCATGGCAGTAATGACATCTGGCAGACCAAAAATTGGAAGTTCTTTTGGACCACGGACTAACTTTTGATAATCTCCAAGTTGAATTTGTGTTGTTTTAAAGTTTTTTAATAGGTAGCCTTTGGTATCTTTAAGCGCTTTAATTATAATTGAAGGTGGAACAATTTTGGGAGGAGGTAGTAAGCGGTAATACTTTCTCAATTGGTTGTAAAACACCGCAAAAATTCCTGCACCAACTGAATTCGCATCAGCTTTTCTATCCCAATTTTGGAGAATACCGATCAGCTCTTCTAATTCTGGATAAGCTGAAGGATTTAAGCCGTCTAGATGATTGATGTCCATCCAGCTAAAAACAAAGGGTTTGGGGTATTGTCTATCGTATTTGATCCTTTTAAAATCCGCATAACTTACCCTGTCGTATTGATCTATCAATTCCTTAAGTCTGGTTGATCGATTGTTGTCATAGGTCTCAAACCCCATATTTTTAGAAAATTGCTCTTGATCCGGATTGTCTAAGGAATGACTCGAACGAAATGGGGTGTGATTGGCGTTGTATATATAGCCTGATTCCGGCTGGATTACTTGAGGTAATTCCTCTATATCATAAGTTTCCGTCCACAAGGTCTTTTGAGTGTTTCCAGGAACGACTTCTTCCCAATCATAGCCTGGAGTTCTTTTGGGTAGTAGACCGTTTGAAATATAAAAAATAGTATCATTCTTATCGGCATAGCCAATATTATAGCCAGGTAGCGCTTTCATTTTAAGCGCAGTATAAAATTCGGTAAAGTTTGATGCCTTATTCATCCGCCACCACTGTTCCAAGGCTCTTATTTCAAATAGGGCAGGGGTACGAACAGCATACATTCCTGTTTTATTCTTCAAGGTAGGACCGTAGATGCTTTGATAATATTTCTTTTTTATTTTTAAGGGTATTCCTAGAATTTTTACAAGCAGTTCTGCTTTCTGTGGTATTAATTCTAAATATTTATCATCTACTCTGTATTTAAGCTTTTCTTTGGGGTGCATTTCCAATGCAAAAACATCTGTTTTATCGGGCTGGTTTACCGTATGCGCCCAACCTAAGTTTTCGTTAACTCCTATCAATATATTGGGACTTCCTGCAAACAGTGCGCCTAAAATATTGGTTCCTTCCTCGCTACATAAATGCGCCTCATACCAAGATACAGGTCCGTCTAAAGGTTGATGGGTGTTAATAGCCAAAAAAGTAGATCCAT
>Ga0255752_10001402_pt1 | contig 27954 bp, 32 predicted proteins | sample 011ome_25_FD_179952 | JGI IMG/M metagenome (GOLD analysis project Ga0255752, IMG submission 179952) | Coastal salt marsh microbial communities from the Groves Creek Marsh, Skidaway Island, Georgia - 011512CT metaG (version 2) | ecosystem: Environmental > Aquatic > Marine > Intertidal zone >... | reverse complement strand
TGCCATGAAAGTATTTATTACAGCTTTTTAAGTACTAATGTAGATCCGGCGTTTTCAAATACAAATTTGTCGCCATATTTGCAAATATTGTAATCGCCTAAATATTTTGTAAGGAATAAAATCTCTGGATAGGAATCCATTACATCGATCGATTCGTTAATCCGCTTAACTGTCGACATTGTTTCACCAAAGTCTATAAATTCAAACATTATCTTCTCTGCATACGATTTCTTAATAGATAAAATATTATCTTCCATTATAATTTCTTCTACATAACTATTGTTAAAGAAGTTTTTATAGTTATTAAGATTACTTTCTGAAACAGTAACACCATAACTGTTAGGGTCTAGAGGAACTTGTTCATTTAAATTGTCCAGTGTTGTTTCGTAGCTTTTGAAGCCTTTGTAATAGCGAAACTTAAATGAATCAATATCAGCTAATTTTTTAACTCCGTCAAGGATCTCCATGATATTGTTATTTGCAGATTTTTCTCTCTGAAGTTCAACAAATACTCTATAGTTGCCGTCACTTTGTTCACCAGCAGTTACATCACTATCAAGTATAAAACCGTAACCACCTTCTAAGAATCTAACTAAATCGTCAGCAGGTGCTTTGTCTTTAACAGTAAAACTAAGTGTAATAATATTTTTATCTTCGCCCATTTTGCTTGCATAAGCATCTATTTCGAAAATATGATATACTAAATCTTTCAAGTCGCCTTGTCTAAGTCCCATTATACTACTCCTGCTTCTGGTGCTGGTGCTGCCGCTGGCATTGCCTCAGGCGCAGCACCCATTGCTGACTGATCAGCAACTTGCGGCTGTTCTTGCGCAGTAATATTGGATAGTTCTTCAATCTTATTATATCCGCCATAAATGTCAGCGATTAATTTCTTAGGCATTTGAATTTTTACTAACCAAATTGGATGACGATCGAGTTTGCCTTTTTTAGATCCTGGACGAATATCATCTGGTTTGCGAATTTTACGTGGTTTGATAACATAGTCTTTGCCCATGAATACCTTGCAATCATAATCAAGCAAACGTTGTCCGCCCATAGGGTCTGGCATCTTGTTACGGTCCCACATAAACGTACATGTGACCCAGTGACGATCAATAATTGGACCTTCAGCTAGTTCTCCGTCTTGCCAGTTAGCATAGACGTAGATGTCCAATTCGTCTAATACTCTTTCAAAATCTTTTAATACTTGGAAAGAAGTATTACTGTCGTAAATTCCTTCAATGTTTTTTACAATGTCATAGATATCTTGCATGGGTCATCCTAATTTTCTTACATACTTATTTATCTTGGTTTGCTGGTTATAAGAACATTTTATCTTAAATTCCGTTTGCTAAATACTTTCGTAGGGCAAGTGCTTTACTTGAAAAAGCATACTGCACTACTCCATTACTCATAGGAGGACACTTAATGGGTGCAAAAAGAAAAGTAGCTGCTAAATCTAGACAGCATACTAACACTAATTACGATAATGTAATTAATATCAAACCAATGGGACATTCAGTCCAAAAGAAGACGCAAGTCAACATACTTCCCCGCAATAGAAACCAAGAAACATACGTGTTAACCTTGCTAGATCCAAAGAAAGACATAGTCTTCGGAGTTGGTCCAGCAGGAACAGGCAAAACTCTTTTGGCTGTGCAAGTAGCGGTTAAACTATTTAAAGAAGGACAAGTTGATAAGATCATTGTTACTAGACCAGCAGTGTCTGTTGACGAAGACCTAGGCTTCTTACCGGGCACATTGGAAGAGAAAATGGCACCATGGACACGACCAATATTTGATGTATTGAGAGAATACTTCCATGCAAAAGAAATAGAAGGGATGATTCAAGAAGGAGTGATTGAAATTGCACCGCTAGCATATATGCGCGGCCGCACATTTAAAGATGCGTTTATTTTAGCAGACGAAATGCAAAACGCAACACCAAGTCAAATGAAAATGTTACTAACACGCTTAGGCACAGGAAGCATGATGGCTGTTACAGGCGATCTAAACCAGGCAGACAGGCTTAAGGATAATGGTCTATTAGATTTTACTAGACTATTAGAAACAAGTAACTCAGCACATTTGGACATAGTCCACTTTGAACAAGGAGACATTGAGCGCCATCAGGCAGTTAAGGAAGTCCTAAGAGTATACGGAGACGAATAATTATTAAAGGCTAGAAATGGGGGGCTGTAATTAGTCCCCTATTTTTACGACTTCAATTTTAGATTGATTAAGAAAGTCAATACCGTCTGTGCTACGATAAGCATTACGGTAGTATACAGTATTAATTCCGCTTTGATATATTAACTTGGCACAATCCATACAAGGAGCATGAGTAATAAACATATCAGCACCAAGGCCAGATTCGTTCGATCTTGCCAACTTAGCGATCGCATTAGTTTCCGCATGTAATACCTCCGGTTTAGTTTTTAATACAGGATTGCCTTTATCAAACCCTATATGATTCTCACAATTATTGTCCCAACCACTGGGCATACCATTATATCCAATACTGATAATGCGATCATCCTTTACAACAATCGCTCCTACATTTAAACGCTTTGCTGAACTTAGTTGTGCAAAACGTTCAGCAACATCCATGTATGCATCGATAAATTTTTGTTTCATACAGCCATCGGAGCCTTAATTGAATCCATTGGATTATAATTAACAAGTTTATAGTCACTTGTAGTAGTTTCTAATAGTTCTGCAAGATTACTAAACTGTGGCATTTCTAGTGTAGGACCCTGCATAGGAGTACGCTCAAGTTGTTGTTTAACTTGCTCCATATGATTACTATAGATATGACAATCACCGCCAGTCCAGATAAATTCACCTACTTCTAACCCGCAGATTTGTGCCAACATGTGCGTAAGTAAACTGTAACTAGCAATGTTAAAAGGAACGCCTAAGAACATATCTGCACTACGCTGATACATTTGGCAACTAAGTTTGCCGTTAATAACTTTAAACTGGCTAAGTGTATGACAAGGCGGGAGTGCCATATCTTCAAGTTCACTAGGATTCCACGCACTTAGAATAATACGACGACTGTCTGGGTCTGTAGTAAGTTGGCGAATAATATTGTGCATTTGGTCAAATCCTTCGCCGTTAAAATCACGCCATTGGCTACCATAAACTGGACCTAGTTCTTTTACTTCGTCATCGTTACGATATCCTAGTGCAACTCCTTGTGCGTCAGCATTGGCAGTCCAAATTGTTTTCTTGTCTACAATCTCGCTACGATGCTTTTCAAATGTGCGTTCAGCTAGTCTACGCTCGTCTGTACTACCTTCTAAAAACCATAGCAGCTCGCCTACTACACTGCGCCACGCAAGTTTCTTAGTAGTAACCGCAGGAAACTCTTTGCGTAAATCAAAACGCATTTGATAACCAAATACTGTGCGTGTGCCTACACCTGTACGATCGCTTACATCTTCACCATTGTCTAAAATATATTGTAGTGCATCAAGATATTGTTTCATCTTTTTCCTTTTTAATTGGCATATCATAGTAGTCTGTTAGACCTTTGCGCTGCCGCTCTTTCTTTTCGCTAATTAGTACACTAGACATCCAAGCAAACCATCCTACGCCTATAAGAACTGCCACACCTAACAGTGTGTTATAAATTTCAAATAGTGTTGACATTACGTTTTTCCATAATCTGAAACTTAACTTCGGGGTGTTCCTCTTCCCATTTAACTTTAAACAATGAATCAATTTTACGAATTGGTAAATGTGTATCACAATCAAAGTCGCCAGGAATACGACTTAGATAAAACTCATCAATAACACCTAACGATTGTTCGATAATATTTGGTCCGCCAATTACCCAAATAATTAGTCCTGGATTTTGTTCTGCAAGTGCTTTAAGATGAATATTCAAATCTCCAGTAATATATGCGTCAGGGCGAGGATTAATGTAGTTGCTCATCCTTGTAGTTACAAGAATGTTTTGACGATTAGGCAACGGCCGAGGCATATGCGGATCTTCCCAAGTAGTAGATCCCATTACAACAACGTGTCCTGCTGTACTATTCTTAAACCATTGCAAGTCTGTAGTATTATGCGGCCAAGGCAGTGTACCGTTCTTACTTACGCCGCCTGTATCGTCGCAGGCCAGTATAGCTTTAATCATTAGTAAGATCCTTTACCAGGAAGCTCGCTAAAATATTCTTCAAACTTATTGGGAACTCCATCCCAATCTGCTGCATCTAACGGAACGTCTTCTGGTCGAGCTTGTGTGATTACTGGCCAAATTAAACTATATTTTCGATTAATTTCTTCCCATCGAATTGATTCTTCAGGATCTATCGCATTGTCTGGGACAATAGCATTTACAGGGCATTCTGGTTCACAAACGCCGCAATCAATACATTCATCTGGATTAATTACTAGAAAGTTTTCACCTTCGTAAAAACAGTCTACTGGACATACTTCGACGCAGTCCATATGTTTACATTTTACACAGTTATCAGTTACTAAGTATGTCATTATTTTTCCTCTTAGAATGGTAGTTTAGGTCTATTTCGAACGTAATTATATAAAGAAAAGTCTTGACGTTCTGCATTAATTAATTTTTCTATGTCTGGTTGTTTCATAACATCTTCGTATGTCCAAACTCCAGGTACTTTTTCTCCTGTTTTATTTTCAAATACATTGTCATAGAATGGAATATTAATTAAATTACAAAAGTTTTTTATATCTTCAGTTTGATCTTCTTTGGCAGTAATCCACCAAAACTTATTAATTAATGGTTTTACTATATCCCACAGATCAATATCCGTGTCATTCCACCATAGCCATTCGGGCAGTGTAATAGGAACATTATCTGCTGGCAACGTTTGCATTGCATGAAAGTTACCATCGTATGTTGGATGTGGTTGCCATCCGCTGCCTGATTCATCCAATCTTAAAAATGTTTTAATAAGCCATTTTGATTGTAAATTATGTTCAATATTAGCATCTTTATAATATTGCCAAAGTGTGTCATAATCAGCCGCAGATGCACTATTTGCTACTGCATTAGTATTCATTAACGGACTTGCTGAAAAGACACCAGGTTCTTGTAAAAGAATGTGCCTTGAATGCCTATGATTAAAACTACTTAAAACCCGTTTAATTGGATCTCGAACAAATGTTATGTATTTCGGATCTCTAGATACCCGTAGCCAGTGATAACTATTAACAAACACAGAGTGTCCTGAGATAATTTTAAGATTTTTTTGTTGTTCCTTTGTTCTGTGTCTTAATATTGGAATATCTTTCCAGGCGTAGATAGGATTACTAAATCCTTGACAGTAATTATAATGAGTCCAACAAGTACCGTTTTCCTTTGAATAGGCATCCCCTACATAGTTTTGAAATGCAGTGCCTGCTGTTCTTGGTATATGTACCTGAATAAAAATAGAGTCTGTATACAATTAAATTCTCGCTAAACGAATAAGAGTTGCTGCTAGATTAATCTCGGCATCAGCAACTAACGCATGATCTACCAAACCTTGCTTAATAGTTAGCACAGCAGTGTCTTGTTGCTCTTCACTTCCGAACAATTCAACATTGTCATACAGCCAACGATAAATCTCTTCCATTTCTTCTGGACGAACTGCCCCGCAAAGCAATTTACGTGCATCGTTAATTTTGCCTTGTTTAAACAATTCAACCATGTCTAGTTTCCAATCAGTAGTGCCTGCATCACCTTCATTTGGACGCAACAGGCTACCTTCCTGTACATTCATCTGTACCATGTTGATACATTTGCGCAAGTCTGGATAGGTTGCTTTTACATAAGTGTCAAGGATGTCTAGATCCGGTACCACCCCTTCCGTAATAAGAATTTCAGCCACGCGAGCTGTAAACTCAGTCTGATCGATCTTAGCAATATGGAAGCCCTGACACCGACTGTGGATAGCTGGAATAATACGATTAGGGTAATTACATGTAAGTATAAACCTAGCAGTTGTATGATATTCTTCCATAACTCCACGAAGTGCTGCTTGTGCTCCTGGAGATAAGTAATCTGCCTCATCTAATAGTACTACCTTAAAGTCGCCAAACGGAATCATTTGTACAAAGTTAACAATCTTATTACGCACATCATCAACTGAGTTTGTACGAGATGCGTTAATTTCTAAAATATCTAAATCGTTAATATCAAGTTCGTTGAATAGTAATTTAGCAAGAGTGGTCTTTCCAATACCTGCATTACCACTGAACAACAGATGCGGAATGGTTTTATCTTTAATCCAAGTTTGTACTTGTTTCCGTTGTGCTTCGTCGCGAAACACATAACCGTCTACCGTTTTTGGTCGATACTTTTCTACCCATAATTCTTTCATCGTTTTAGTCCTAACTCTTTATATGCTATTTGAATTGCTTTTGATTGAAAATATGCATCTGCCAATGCGTTGTGCAAATCAGTTTGCATTGCTTTGCGTGGATCTTGTTGGCAACAGCCAAATAGTGTTCTAGAATCCCGTATAATCCAAAAGTTCCACGGAATCGGCTTTCCGCAGCGGCGGAACATGTCTTCCAGTATGGTGTAGTCAAAACCGTAACCTTGTCCCCATAATGTATCAACACCAACGACCCATTTGCTAATTTGACGTAAAGCCTCATCTACGCTAACTGCACCAGTTTGATCAAAGGCTTCTTCCATAATCTTAGGATCTTGTTTGCCCCACCACTCGATTGTGCTGTCACTAGCTGTACGACCTAGAGCATCTTGCTCATCAATACTAATCTTTAGATAAAGTTCTGAATGTGGTTCGCTGTCATCCAGCGGATTAAACTTAACTGCACCTAATGATAGTACAGTTGCACTTGGACTAGTATCAATAGTCTCTAGGTCGATTGTGCCGTGTGTGGCCATAAAAATACTCCTTGCAATTTATATACATTATAGCAAATAAACTGCAAGGAGTCAAGTAGTTTTTAAATTATTTTACAAATTGCGCAAGTTCCGGGGCCTTCCAACCTTCTGGCTTTAGAACTTTACCATCTTCACGTTTAGTTACTTTACCTGTATTAGGATCAATCTTAGCAAAGTTAGTTTTCATAACTTCGTTCCATGCTGCTTCACCATCCCAGCCAGCTGCTCTGATAGCACCAATAGTAACAACAAGAATATCTACAAGTGCATCAAGTTGTTCTACTTGATCGCCTGCAATGATAGCGTCTTTTAGTTCGCCTGTTTCTTCTGTAATTAAATCAAGATACATAGCATAGTTGTTAATACTAGGAGTTTGATCACACGCTGTTTGAAATAAGTCTACGTCTTTAAATGGATTAGTCAATGTCTGCCTCTTAATAGCTTGGGTTTACAAATGCACTTGGATCTACGGTAGCATGTTCACCGTCAGTATATTCTTTTCCAATATACACATCGTTTGGTTTTTCTTGTGCGTAACCTAACACACTTTCTGCTTCTACCATACGAATTTCTTTATCACCGTCGTCTGTTTCTACAGAAAAACTACGTGTCCATCGGCCGTGGTCTACTAAAATCCAATGACCGATTTCGTATTCATCTTTATTATCAGGGCCTTTGTCGTATACCTTAGCCCAACGTGGATAGATGCCTCGAGTAGTGCCGTCGTCGTCTTTGATAATAAGTCCACTTGATGTCTTTTGCTCACCAAAGTACATGTCTGTTACAAGTACTCGGTTACCGACTGCCCGCGGATTGCCTTTAACTTTATTAATTTGAACGCCCATTATTTGCTCCGTGGTACAAAGTTGCCGTCGTCGTCTTCTTCCCATTCTGCTGCTTCTGTCGCAGTAGGTTGATTCCTTGCTACAGACTGTTCTTCTTTTACACCAGGGTTAGACTGATAATAGTCTTTAAGTAATTCTTCTTTTTTACGAACAATCTTACCGCCTGCACCTAGTTGGTCGCCACGTGCATTTACACGAGCATTGCCAACTGCTGGAGTTAGTTCATTGCGCTGACGTAGCATATCCATGTCAACGATCTTGCCGTTAGCACTTCTGTGGACTTTACGTCCTGGTTGTTTCATAGCCATTGCTAATCTCCTTTAATTATATACTTACTTATCTCAGGAACTCTCTCCAATCCAGGTCATATTGGATTGAATTAATTCTATGTACACCTATTAAGTATAGCACATAACTTGCTACACTACTACCTCTTCCTACGCCCCACACAATATTGTTCTCACGCATAAAGTCCACAAGATAAACCATATAGCGTAGCAAGTCTTCCATGCCGCGTTCTCTAAACGCTTCAAGTTCTTCGCAAACTCTAGTCCATTCTACTGTTTCTTGCATGTCATATGGATCGTAAATTTGCATAGTATGAATTAGGCGTGACATTATATCTGCACCTATGTCTAGAGTCTTGTATTTGTCAGGCATAAACCATTCCGACTGTAACGCACCGTCAAAGTCTTTCTGATCTACATCTAGGGGAATATATTTTGTAAGCTCGGGTAGATATTGTTCACGCATTGCTGCGTTAAACTTTTCAATATCATCACTAGGGTCGCATAACACCACATGACATTTGTCAACATGACCACTATAGATCATGTCAATAAGATCGCGATTCGTGAAACGTGGTATACCTAGTTCATCTGTTTTCATAAGCATGTAAACAGTTTAACTGATATTGATTAAACTGTCAAGCCCTTTTTCGCCGTTTTGTTCTTGTTGTTGTTGATATTGTTTTGCACGTCTTGCACGTGACTCTTCACGATACATATCTAATATCGTAGCAATTTGTGCCTGAACTTGAGGATTGTGAGACATAAAATATTTACGCTGAAGTTCGAGTAGTTTATTCTCAACTTCAGCGTCACTTAGTTGTTCAAAGCTGTCAACTAAAGGATTAAACATTAATCAAAAGTTCCGTGATCTTGTGCGAACACTGTAATGCCGCCATTGATAGTCCAAAAGTCTATAATAGTTGGATTAGTTTGTGATGCTACTACTGTTGTTCCAGCAAACGCTCCTGCGCCTTTAAAGCCGCCACCGCCAGCACTTGCCCAAGTAATAGTTCTTGACGTACCATCACTTGTAAGTTGTAGACGCATTTTCCCCATTACGCCGCTTTCAGGCCAATCAGAAAGAGTAAGTGTAATATTAGCACCTGCTTGCAATGTCTGATAATGGCCAGCTTCCCAACTAACGTTTTGACTAGCAGTAACGTTGCCAGAAGAATAAACAGTTTCAGTATTTGCTTTAAGTTCAGCTTCACTAATTAGACTGCCATTAAATGCGTTATCTGCATTAAGTTTAGCAGTATCGTTTTGCAATGTTGTAATCTCACTAGCTGCGGCCTCTAGCCCCACTTTAGTTACATTGAAGTTTGTACGAAACCCCTGACTATCATTATCTTGACCAGCTACTGGGAACGCTGCATCAAATCCTACTGTACTAATTGCACTTGCCATATTTTATATCTCCTGTATCATATTTATGTTTGTTAAGCATTGAATTCGTAATTTGCGAATAATATGTATTGTTCTTGCGAATTACCTTCAGCATTATCTATTAAGTATCGATCAATATCTAATTCGTATCGACTAAAGTCTATGTTAAGATAGTCAATGGTATTTGCAATTATCTTTGCAGTACCTGGCTTACAATAACATAATGGAATGGCATTAACAAACCCTAATTCGGTTATAGTATCTTCTTGTGACGATCTCATCCATAAAGGTAAAAAGTTCTTTTCAGTTTCGCCGATATCTTTAATAGCAGCTCTCATATGTGTCATATTTGAAATATAACGAGTTGTGTCGTTTTCGCCGCTTACAAGAATAGCGTCACTGTCTGTTGTAATTACGTTGGTGGGCCATGGTCTGTACTTGTTACTTTCTATTACTCCTGGAGTAAATGGCACTCTTATAGAATATCCTGTTTGAATTAACACTTCTAATAGGCTTGTAATAGGTAATTTGTATATTTGATCTCTGCCATTAATGTTTAGTAATTCTATCCATTTTATTGTAACGTCGCCATCTTCGCGAGTGGTTATATTAAATTCAGAAAGCTCACTTGCATATGTATCGTTAATATCATTATATCTCGCACTGTTAACTAGTACTTTTTCAGAATTTCTAATCTTTATTTGTTTAGCGACTTTTTCATTCTTTTTAGTCGATTGCTGAGGATCAATTACTTCTAAGTAAACTACTTCGTATACTACATCCTGTGTTCCAGGAGTTTTAGCAACTGCGGTCTTTACCTTGCCGATATTAAGATTTCGTCTTTTATGATTCTTTGCTGCGGCTGCAACAAAATGTTCAACTGCTTTAGCTTCGATGCCTGCGTATGCAAGTATTTTAATTCTAGTCTGAATACCAAAATTAGGATCGTTTGGTCTGTATAAGTATTCTGGTAAGAATATCTCTGCATTGTTTACAAAGTTAATAAATGCAGTTCTTTGCGTCTGTGTAAGCATAGGTTGAAAAAATACATTACTATACTGTTTGTTATCAGGGTCTGAAAGCCTTACTGTAAATGTTCTTTCAATAGCACTAAATCCAAATTGATCTTGTGCTTTAATTGTAAAATTAAATATTCGATCAAATGTAGTAGTATTACCATCTAGTTGCATTTGTTGACTATCAAATACTGTTAATCCAGCTTGATCAACAGTTCCAAAACTATTAACTTTTCCAATCAATTCTCCATCTAATGAAAGTCTGATTCCCGGAGGCAATGTTCCGCTAGTTAGTGTATAAAGCAAATTAGCATTAGGGACTGTAGTGCTTGCATTAACACTTAATGTACTAATATAGTTTGCACTAAATGATCCTAAGTTACTAGGTGTATTCCAAGTAATAGTTGATTCTACTTCACCTAATAATTTTATTACAAATGTTTTTTCGCTGACAGCATCTTCAGTATCAACGATACTAATAGTGCCAAAGTTAATACTTGTACCTTCAGTAAATGCAGTAACTATTGCTCTGTTTAATGTTAATACATCGTAGTTTGCATTACTAGTACTAATACTTCTAACAATATATGCATTGCCTGCTATAGTAAATTCCTTACCTACTACATATTCTGAGTAGTTGTCAAATTTACTAACTTTAATTTGTGCAACACCTGGGTTGGCACTTTCATACATGTATTCGATTAATTGAACTCTGTCAATGTCGTACCCGATACGTTGTGCAGCAATAGTAAATTTATATTCTTGAGTTACAGCAGGCTGATAAGGAACTCGTCCTGCAATCTCGCCAGTAATAGTATCAAGTTCTAAACCCGGTGGCAATATACTAGGACTGTTGTCGTCATTAAATGCCTTCTGATAAAAACTAACAACACCTGCTAACGAGTTAGTATCAATAACATCAAGTACAAGTGTAACATAATTGTTAGCTCGTCTATAGCCGAAGTCTCTTGGGGTTAGCCATATCGGTACTCTTATATGTGTGTTATCTGCACTAAAGACACCTGAGCCTACGTTCATAACAGTAGTATCAGCTCTAAAGAAGTCGTCGCCTACTACATATAACTTAAACGTACGACTTGCAATAGTATCACCGTCACTTACACTAACAATAAATTCATAGTATCTATTAAGTTTCTTTGGTGAACGTGTAGGAGTACTTAGGTCGTAAATCGTAGTGTCATAATAAAAACTGTCAAACCCGTTAGAACTTGGAACACTCCAATCATATGCACTAGTAGATCCTGCGTCATATCCGGCGTCATCATAAAATCCTGACCCACTTGCTTTTTCTATTGCGAGTATAGGATCAACTACACCGACTAATCTACCATCTCTAGTTAACTGTATGCCCGGGGGTAATACCCCACCTTTTGCAGGTATAAAATATTCAAGAACTTGCCCAGCAGCAGTATCAGTATCGATAACTTCTAATTGAAAGTCAACAGGTGCGCTATCTAAAATATAATAAACTCCATTGTTACCTGCAGGCAACAAATCAGCAGGCGTCTGCCATACAGGCGCATCTTCGCCTAATACTGTTATCTTAAATGTTCTATCGCTTATTTGAGAATTATATGTTGCCCTAAGTACAAATGTACTAACTGTTTCTCTCGAAACTTCAATCGGAGTTCCTAAAATAGTATTATTAACTAAACGCAAGCCTGCAGGCAAACTTCCGCTTATTAGTGCAACTGATGCACTTGGTTCTGAAAGTGGTAATGTTAACGGTGCAATAGTTACTTGTTCTTCCAAAGTACCAAGGCTATCACCGTTATTGCTTGTCCAAAAGTTTGCCATATATCTATTCCCTATATAGCATATTTATCGAAAAATTACAATGTACCGTAATCTGATACTAATGCACTTGGTGCAGTAATTGTTCCGTAATCAATTATAGTAGCTCTAAATAATAATTCTACACTAGTTGTTATATTATCAGATATTAGCCCGTAATCAGCACCATTAACGATTTGGCTTAATTCAGTTATATCGATGCCATTGACAGTACCTGTCAAGGGACCTACAATTGAGCTAGCATTAATTGTAGTTGCGTTTAATATGCTGACACTATTAATGTTAAAAGAGTTCGCATTAAGTGCAGCACCTAGTGATGGATTTTTATCTTGAAACAAGAGGTCAGTGGCATCAAGTGCAACATTGATATTATTACTTGTAAGCGAAGTAGTAATATTTTGTCCGCCATTAATACCAAAACTTCTTCCAGCACCTGATAGACTTAGTGTATTGCCGTCAGTTCTAACAGTAATAGCACCGTTGTTGGTAATAGTAATACTTGTACCATCTGAAGTAAGTGATATATTGTCGCCTGCAATCAAACTTCTAAAGTTAAGTGTGTTACTTTCTTTAGTATAAAATACTCCAGTACCTGTACCTAAGTTTGCTGCATTATTTTGCGGAACGACTCTTTGATCTAATTCGTCAAAGTTGTTGTTAACCTTAACAAATGCTTGACGGAGATCGTCGCCTGTGCCATCGTTTGCTATATTGCCTACATTAATTCTAGTTATTGCCATTTGTTATCTCCGTTTAGGTTATTGGTCCAAGTAATGCAGCAATTCTATCTAGTGCCGCTGCTATAGTAGTCGGAGCATCATTGTTCCAATCTGCTGCAACAGCAGGAGTGTAATTTACAGATCCATTAACTGCGCCACTTATATGCAAGTCGTTAAATTTATTATCTGTTGAACCTAAGTCATAAACCGCATCTGCTGCTGGAACTACGTTAGTTCTAATAGTTTGATCTAAGTTAAATGCAGCAAGTACACTGTCAACTAGCAGTGTTGAATCGTCAGCATATACATTTCCTACTAAATCGCCTGTGTTATTAACATCAACAGTAATTAAACCGTCTGCTAAATCTGCTGCTGTTAAGTATCCTGCATTATTAAACAGTGTACTAATATTAGCTCCTGGTTGTAATGCAGTAGATGCTAACGCCCCTTGTAAACTCGTTGCTGCATCAGTTATGCCGTATCCTCCGAGTGTTGTTGGAGTACTAGTTAAATCACCAAATGCAACACTAGTTAAATACCCAACATTATTTGTAAGTTGTCCAACATTATCGCCGGGTACTAATACATTCATGTCGTCTATTAGGTCACTAAGTTGTGTAGGACGATTAATTAAGTCATTAAAGCTACCTGTCACTGCAACTGTTGCAATTTCAGTTCCGCCTTTTTTAATACTTGTAGCACTTAGTACACCTGCTGCAACAGTACCACTGGCAGTAACATCAGTTACGCCAATAATACCGTTGTTTGTAAGCTGTAGATTATCTCCACTTGGTATTTCTTTTATTTTGTTGCCATCAGTTGTATCAACTATTAGTGGATATCTATTTGCCATTTTTGTCCTCGCTTAGTGTATTTATTTGCTTTGTCATTTATACTCTACCCACAACTGCTTCAACCATGCCACGGTCGGTGTCTGCTTTAGTACCAACTGCTTTACCAATTACAGTACCAACTTTTGGATCGTTGTCAACAACTGCATACCCTGGAATTGAGCTTGCAACCAGCATGTCACCTTTAGCAACTGCACCAATTACCTTAACTGGTACACGACCTTGTAATGCTACACATATTTTAATACCAGGACAACCTGCGTTCATAATGTAAGCACTTTGATCACTTACTACACCAGCAACTCTTGTTGTACGGTGTGTAGCACTTTCAGTAACTTCTTTATCGCCGCCAAATACTAGCACAGTGCCGATTTCATATTCACGATCGCCTTCATAGTATTCTGCTAAGTCAGCGTATGTTGCTTGTAAGCGTGATCCAGTACTCAAACTCCAGTTACCTGTAATAGTACCTGTAGTAGTGTTTGCACCTGTTGAGATAGTTCTTACTGTAAGCGTATTGGTGCTACTAACTGTTAGACCAGCAAATGTAGGACTGTCAGTTGTAGCAAGTCCTTCTGCACTACCTGAAACTTGTCCAGCTGCACTAATTGCTAGATCAAGACCACTTTGTGTAGTACTTGTACCTGCACTTACAACAACAGTTCCTGTAGCATTAGGAATAGTAACAGTTCTATCAGCAGTTGGATCTGTAAATGCAATTCTAGTTTCGAATGCATCTGCTGTTCCTTCGTATATAATAGCATTAGTTGTTGTTGTATTAAGAGTTAGTGTACCATTAACTGTTAGGTTATCTGAAACAACAACTGATCCAGTTCCGTTTCCGCTTAAAGTAAGATTAGTATTTGCAGTAATGCTTCTTAAATCGTCAGCTTCGACCCCGGTTGTAGTAACTCTTGCTTCAACGTTTCCGCCAGTAACAAATGCAATAACATCGGCGCCACCTAAAGTTTTACCTATTCCAGCACCGATACCAATACCTGTACTAGTTGCATTTTTCTCACCCGGTGCCTCGATAAAGCTACTATAAATCCAACGTGCTGCAATAGCAGAAGTTTCAGTTGTGCCGCCAAGTGCGCCGCCAGTGCTACCAAAATCACTTGCTGCATGGATAGTACTTTCAGTCGGAGCAACTGCCATATCGCCAACTTTGATGTTGCCACCAGTATTGATAGTAGGTTTACTTGAACCTGCTGCTGTTAAAATTATTCCTTGTGCAGGAGTCTTAAACGACAATGTACCAGAGCTCTCAGCTAGCACTTCATATGTAGATGTACCGCCGATAATAAGTGCAGTTGCTTGTAACTTACCTGACGAAGTACGCTTTGCTATTGAGTTATTAGTACTATCTGTAGCAACTACTGTAGTTCCATAAACTCCTGCAGCAGTCTTAATTAGTGCGTTTCCGTTGCTAGCTGCTACACTAGTAAAGTCACCGTCGGCTAAGCCGCCACCTTCATCAATAATGGTACTAAATGCTACTGCACTTGCATTACCTGAACCTGCTGCACTGCGACCAATAACAGTATCAGTAGCTAGTGTTGGCAAATCAGCATAATCGACATCGTTAGACTTTAGTGTAACCCAACCATTTGTAACTGTAAAGTCGCCACTATCAAAACTTGCTAAGCCTAGATTAGCTTGTGTAATACCAGTAGCGTTAGCTCTAGTAGTTGCAGCATTCATTGCTAACTTACTTTGAGCAATTGCTGCTGAACTGTTAACATCGGCATTAAGAATCGAATCTTCTCTATACGCCAAATCAACTTCTGTTTTTGTATTATCGCGAGATACTGTAATTACAATGTCACTTGTTGATTTTTCAACTGCGTTAGTAAATTCATCAATTGGGTTTTCTAACACTACTGCTGTTGTACTGCCTGGAGATCCTACAACGCCATTATTAATAGGACTTAGTGTTGTGCTAAAATCAGCAACAGTTGTTAGTGTGTAAGTAATAACTCTTACGTTCTTGTTTAACACTTTATCAAATCTAGACTCAAGTGCTACTACAGTCCCCTGTGCAGTGCCATCAGTAATTGTTCCACCGACTGTAAATGATCCTGGTGTTTCTGGATCAGTTAGTAATCTGCGTTTGCCTGTCGCAACTAATAGTTGTTTAGCTTTGTTACCTGCTGTTACTGAATGTATAGTAACGTTTCTTAAATCATCTAATTCGTCATAGTTACTAACTGCTTGATCAACGAAGTCTTTAGTAGTTGCATCATTGTCGTCAGTTGGATCTAACAAGTTTTTAATTTGTTTGCTGTTAGCATTCAAGTTAGCTTCTAGAGGAGTTGATCCGTCTAATGCTAAGAATCCTGGATTAATTCTGCTAGTGCCCGTTAATTGAGCACTACCATTATGTCCTAGTCTACGACTGATATAGTTAGCAATAGCTTTCTCAGTAGGAACTGCGGTGTCAGACAAATCAATAAACAATTCATCGTTTGAGAATTCGTCAATGGTAACACCTTCTTTAAAGCCTAAACTTGCAGCTCTTGAAATACCAACATCACCTGCAAATGTAATACTACCTGTTGATTGGTCAACTACAAAGTACTTTCCTACACGGAAGAATCCATCATTGTCACTGCTGATAAAGAATACTCTACCTTTACGTCTTTCCCATACTTGTGCTTTACTTGCATCATTTGAATTACTGTACGCTCCTGCTTTAGCAGCAGTTCCGCCTACAGGTTTACCTAATAGTACGTTAGGATAGTTACTAGTATTAAACCCGCCAGTTCCAATTTCAGTAAAATCGTGTCCTGTTGCTCGTAATAAAGAAATCGCAACAGTAATTTCAGCAGTTGATCCTGCAACTAAGCCGCAATGGATATCACGTGATGTTGTAGGTACTAGTCTAATGCCAGCAGTTGCAACACCATTAACGTCAGTCCCTGCAACAAACGCAGTTTCGATGTACCACACACTTTCTACATCTACCCAGCGTCCGCCACTTGTATAAGTGTCATACAATGTTCCGTCTAGCGTACCAGTTAAGCCTGCGTCAGTATACAATTCAAATGTATCAGTAGTTACATTGTTTACATAATAACTTGTACCATTTAATATAGTTGTACCGCCAATTGAGTCAAATTCAACTCGCTGACCATTACTTAAATTGTGTCCTGCACTTGTAATTACAACTGGATTAGTTAACGTAATGTTAGTAATTGACCCAGAAGTAATTGGACCATAATTGATAACTTGTTGAGTTCTGCCACCGTATGCAAATATCATACCTCCGGTGTAGCCAACATCTCCTGGTACTAATACAGTTTGATTAAGTGGATCAATTGATTGCTGAACAATGCGTGTAGCATCGCTACTGCTTAATTTTTCAATAGCTAAGTAGGTATCAGTTACACTTGCGCCTAATGTGCCGCCTCCTGCTGGAGCGCTAACACCTCTATTTGAAAAATCAATAGTAGCAGTTACATAAGAATACCCAGCATCAAATACTGCTTTAATTTGTGTACTTGATAATTGTTGATTCTGATCATCTGCTGTAGTAAATCCTGTACTTCTATAAGTAGCTGTATCACTTTCGTCGAAGTTAATAGCAGTACTAGGACGTTCAGTTATATCTTGTGTATCAACATTATCAAATATAAAGTTCTCACCGTTTCTATATTCGATTATATCTCTATGAGCTACGGCATCTTGTAAATCAGGGAAATAATCAATATTTGAACTTGCTTCTTGAATTGTCAATCTGTAAACAGAATTGCTAAATTGTCCTGCAAAGTTTGTAAACACTGCATCTACATTAATAGTTAAATCATTAACACCGTCTGTTCCGCCGACATCTGCTCCTGATACTACAATGTCATTGCCTATTGCATACCCGCTACCTATATTTGAAATACTAGTAACAGTAGGAACACCAGCTGCAACTGTAATAGTAAATGTTGCTCCTGTACCTACACCAGTAGTAGACTTTTGCCCTACTAAAGAATAAACGCCATTTGTCCCAGCAGTGCCTGATACATATGATGCGTCTTCTATACCAGTTACAACAACTGCTCCGCTATCACCAGCGACACCATCACCGTTAGGATCTGACAAGTTTTGTACGTTTGTAATTTTATAGTTAAGTCCGCCTACAAGCCCACCGTGATTGATGTAAATGAACGCATTTTTCATCGGAGCTTCTTTAAAGTCGTAGACTGTAATGCTTGTATCACCTGCTGCGTTTGTATAGCCACCGTATGTAAATGCTTTAACACTCTGAACCATGTTTCGTGCAGTTATAACCTGATCCGGAATTTCGTTAGGATCAGCACCTTCAGCAACAAGACCAAAGTTACCATAACCGTTAGAACCGTTTAATGATCTAATTTCCGAACCGTTTGATGCGTAATACGCTGCATGACAGTAGTATGTAAACATAGATACCATCTCAGAGAATGCACCATTGTTAGTAACAAGACCGTATGCTAAATCGTTAATTTGTGTAAAGTCGTTACCTAGTATACTTCTGTTACCTGCACTTTGTAAGAAAATGTCTTGAATAACATCAAGCTGGTTATGCCCAGGATCACCTATGTCATCAGTTCCAGTCAAGTTCCAACCGTTTCCGTTATTTGAACCTGGATCAAGATATATAACAGCTCTACCTAATCCGCTGTCATAGTTTGAAATAGCATTAACTTGATATCGTTGTCCTTGGTAGTAGAACGGAGCAGGAAGTTCTGGTATTCTTAATTTAAGTCCTTGTTCCACTCCGCCAACGTCTTGTGATTCTACATATAATGTAAATGCGTTTAATGCAATACTTCCGTTTGCATCGGTATAGTTTCCTGAATTTGCCTGTACACGCATTGGTATATTACCAGCAAATGCGTCAACATACATACCGCCTCGGAATACTTTCTTATTTTCACTCTTAGAGAAACTCGAAGCAGTCTGAATATACGGTGATTTAGTTAGCACCTGACCTTCTGGATCAAGCACACACATAAATCCGCCGTGACCTTGCACAGTGACGTTTCTAATAATAGTTGCGTCATCCATCAAGAATACATCCATGCCTTGCGCATCGTTGCGTAATGGCGGATTGTAATCTGTATCAAACGCAAATGCAACAATATCGACTAATCCGCCTACTGTACTAACACTGCTATTAACTTGTTTCCATTTAATAGTATTTGTAAGTTGACCGAATGTTAATGATAATACATTGGTATCTTCGTCTGTTGCTGTTGAAACATGTGTACGCAATGCTCTATAATATAATGAACCCTTTTTAACAAAGTCACCTTGAGTATATGATACACCTGCTGCCCAATCTGGTTCAGCTGCTCCTCGACTAATGTCAGGATCATAATTAGTTCCAGCATTCTTAGTAGGTGCAACTCCTATTAATAACTGTGCAACTAGCGTTGCTATATGATTAATTGCTGCCGCAGTTTCTGCTTCTTGACCAGCAAAACCTGCACTAATATATCCTTCCCAGTATTGTCCTTGATTTTCTAAAGAAAATTCTGTGCCGCCGGCAATAAGATCTTTAACAATACCGTCTACAATAATACCAGTATCACGTCTACATTTTGTTTCGTTATATACTAATGCAGGGTAAGTACTTTCAATAAAGTAAATAACTTCATCTTGTATGAATTCTTTATTACTGTCGACAATTTCACTTGCAATTACATATTTGCCAAGATTATTTACAGTAGGACCAACATTTGCTGGCTTTGTATTATCAGTTAGATAATGTCGACCAAAATAACCTTGTGTCACACCAGTTTGGTTAACAAACGGAGTACCTGTAGTAGCTATTGTTAATCCGTCAAATTCTGCATCTCTATAAAAATATGTATTAGTATATACACTTTGTGATTGTCTACGCTTAGGACGTACAATTACTCGTCTAAATTCGTCACCCTTCAATGATACGTTTTTAGCAAGTTTAATAGGATAATCTTCTTCGTAAATACCTGTTTCGACTCTAATTGTAACTTGTTTTGCTTTAACATAGTTTCCTAGTTCAATTTCTTCACCTACTTCAAATGGTACTGGATTCAGCGGTTGTAGATAAAACGTAGTCGAATCAGTGTCTTGAGCAAATGTAATAATTCGAGAAACTGCTCCACTACGCTTACCTTTTAATACCTTACCAGGAATAGCATCAGTATTGTCTGGGTTCGTTTGATCTAACTCTCCTGCTGTACTGTTTGTTAGTTCTAGAGTATATCTGTTACCAAATGCAATGTCTGCACCTGCTTCAATGCCATTTGCAATAATATTTCTAATTAAGTTAATGTTATTAGTAATTGCTGCTGCACCGTTTGGTTCCGCACCGCCAGACGCTCCGTCCCAAACTTGTGCTTGACTAGTATCTTGTGCAAATTTAGTTTGATATCTTAAGCCAATTTTACCAGTTACAAAGGGAGTATATGCGCTATTGTCAAATGGCTCAGATAATGCTGCATCTGTAAATATTTCAAAACTGCTTGCATCAACTACTTTTACATATGCAAATTTGCCGTCAATTTCTGTCATACCAGATACATTATCAAATATTACTTGATTTGCATCTTTCAAACCGTGCTCTGTTGTAGTAGTAATTATAGAAGGAGTATCACCTGATTTAACAACAATGCTTTGTATTGTTTTTTCGTTATATAATTTGTTCTGCAGAATTGAGCTAGTAATCAATTGTCCTAAGAATGCAAAACTATCATTAGTTTGTTCGAGCTGTGATGTAATAGCAATTCTGCCACTAACACTTGAATAATATCTTTCTGCTGCTGTTCTTGATAGGTAGTTAGCAGTATTGCCGCGCTCGGCATCAATTCGTATACTATCAATGATGAGTCCTATATCGCGTTCGCAAGTTGCAACATTATAAGAAAATTCTGGATAAGTGTACGCAATATAGCCCGATACTTCAGCAATTATATGTTGCTTGTTTAATCTTAAATTTGCACTTGTAATAACGTTTACACCGTTCTCGACTCCTTCACTGATTGTTACAGCAGGTGTTGAAAAGTTTGTATGTGTTAATGTTTGGAAGTACGGACCTGGCTCTTCTGGAGCAGTCTTAATTATTTCTGCTGCTCTACGTGCTGCTGCGTTAATTGTTCTAAATGCGTATGTAGGCGAAGAACCTTCTCTGCCTGCAGGCACACCTTGCATAGTATCATCACCGATAGTACTAACATTAAGAACTTCTGGGCTAGAATACGCTGTATTGTCTACGTAGTATTTTGTAGCAGCTTGTAAGTCTTCTATGCCGTTCGGAGCGCCGTCGCCTGCTAAATCACCTGGGTGATCGTGCAAGTACAATGTTCCTGTCATTGTGTCGCCTTGTCTACGAACAATGCTATCACGTGGCATTGCTACATCAGATAAGAAATTTCCTGCCAGAGCAGGATCATAGCCTCCATCAGTAATAGTATGAACATCAGTAACTGCAATTGTGCCTGAAACTGATATCTTATTAACAGCGGCTTCTGTTGAATTTTCTGTAGCTGCTTCCTCTGCCGTTGCATACAATGCTAACTGATCACCATTTACATATCTAATATAATATGTTTCACCGCTGGTTAAATTAGTAGGATCAGTATCTTCTGCATTAAACACAAACGCAGTACCGTTAGCACCACTATCATACCCGTGGCCACTAATAAATAAATTGCCATCAATGTAATTTGTAATAGTTAATTGATATTGTGCGCTCGAAGCAGGTTCTGCTGCAACACGAACTGGTAATCCACTAGTAATGTATCGTCTATCAGCATATCCCTTAGTAATAACTAAGTCATCAATAGTATAATTAGTAGTTCTTCCTGGTTGCGAATTAAGTGCAGTAGCAGCACTAGATGAAATTTGTACCCCTGCAATCGCAAAGTTCGAAGCATTCAAATGTCCTCCAAGGGATGGATTTACATTATCGTCAACAATTGCACTAAAGGTAGTTGATAATATAATTTTACCTGGAATACTAATAACATCAACTTCTATACTATCACTAGCTGCTGGATTAAGATCACTATCGCTTCCAATAGTACTATATATAATTTCAGTACCTGTGCTGTTTGTAGTAACAACTTGTCCAGGTTCTATAGTATTAGGTGTATCACCTAACGTAGTAAATCCAATTTGACCACCTTGGCCAAAGACTGCGTAAATTTCTTGAAAGTTTTCATTTACTTTACGAAACGACTCACGAATACTATCGCCTGTGCCGTCGTTACCTTCTACGCCGATGTTTACATCTTGTTTTGCCATTGTTGTGCTCCGTTAAATTACTGGGGTTGCCAGCTTGTCCATATCAAAATTTACGCTAACTCCGCAACCACATGCAGACTTTGCATTAGGATTTCTTATCTCAAAATTTGCGCCGACTATACTTTTAACATAATCGATTTCTGTTCCTACTAAAAACATTAAACTGTGTGCGCCTATAACTAAACTACCTTGATCACATGCTATTACAAAGTCATGTTCTTCAATTTCTTCTACTTGTAGGGTTCCCCATTCGTATTCAAAGCCAGCACAGCCGCCTCCTTTAAGGTTTAAGCTGATTGCGTAACAGTCATTTTCTTGACATAATTTGCCAATTTGATGATTTGCTCGAGCTGTTACTGTACAAATACTCATGTTTTTAATCCTTCGCTAGTGTATTTATTATTTAATTTTATAATCTTAATGTAAATATAGTTATGTTCATAAGAGAATTTCAGGAAGAGACCCGGCACGTTCGCAAGAGTAAATTAGGAGCAGAGCATCCGTATACTCGTAAACGTACATATGCTGTATTTAGATGTGACAGTTGTGACGTAGAGTTTACACGCCCTAGAGGAGATATGGATCCAAAACGTCTAAGTAATAATTACTTTCACGTATGTAAGACCTGCGATAGTAAGACATTTGCACAACGAAAAGGTGTTGAACGCAAGCATATCTGGGATATGCCTGCTTCTAGTGATTTACCAATTGGTAAACTTTAGTCTTCTTTCTTGAATAGTGTCCAAGCACCGTATGCAATAGCACCGTATGCTACTAAACTTGCGATTGGTTTAAAGATTAAAAACGCTACGCCAGCACCAATTAGAATAGCACCATCTAGTGTAGTACGTTCTTTTAGTCTAGCCATAATCCACTTTTGTATCATAGTAGTTCTCCTTACTGTAAATACTTATCCTTAAGGAGAATTAAAAAATGTTTAATTGGATTAAAAATCTATTCAGCTCAACAACTAACTATGCAGAACCAATTCAAGTAGATCCTACTACTAACTGGCCATTTCCAACTGGTGATAAGCCAGTAGCTGCTAACTCTGCAACTTACGAAGAGCAAGCTAAACCAGTTGCAAAGCCTAAAACGCAAGCTAAAAAGCCTGCGGCAACTAAAGCTAAAGCACCTGCAAAGCCTAAAGCAACAGCCACTAAAAAAGCAGCCCCAAAGACTGCTTCTAAAAAGCCTGCTGCTGTTAAAGCAGAGCCTGCAAAGCGTGGTCGTAAACCTAAGACCTCTGCGTAAAAGCAGATTGTAACTGCGCTATTGCAGTTTCTTGGCGAGTCAGCTTTCGTTCTAACACAGCGATAGCAGCTCGCTGTTTTCTTGACTGCTCTTCCAAACTACGAACATATGCTAGTGTAGGAAGCTCTTGACTAGATCCGTCTTCACCTAAGATAGTTAAAGTATCAACACCTTGTGCTCGCAAGCCGCCTGCTACACGATTAGGATTCTTGTTAGATTCTTTTGTTTCTTGCGGCTTATTTCTACCGTACATTTTGTTTAGATAACTCATTGCATATTCTCCATACAGTATTTATCGTGGGCGTTTTAGTTCGTGTAATAAAAATTCTTTTGCGTCACACCAGAAGTCTTCGAATATTGGCTCGCCTGGACCTGTTAGCATAGTGCTTATTACTTCGCAGCGTTTAAACCATAACTGTTTACGAGACAGGAAGCATTTCCTCGGTAGCAGTGAACGTTTCTGTGTTACTTTGATTCTGCGATTGTTGAAAGCGTAAAAGCTCATTGATTCCTTTTGAAAGTTGATCTTTTCTGGTATTGGCATATTCGTATAACTCTATTGATGCTAAGTTCTTCATTTTGCTTTCACACATGATATCTGCGTAGGGAAGGAAACTAAGTGCGTAGTCATTTACAGCATCATTAGTATACCAATCACTGTGCGCTCTTAGTTTGGCTTTTTTGTATCCTTGGTCAATGAGCGTTTGGAAATTGGGTCGTACATTTCGTGGTACGTTTTGGAGAAACTCTCCGCGACTAAGGCTATAATGTATGACAGGCCTAACGCCACGCCAACTATCAATAATCCTTTTAAAACGATCATCATTGACATCAAAATACTCTCCTTCTCTGCACCATGTATGGTGTATATCTAGCACCAAAGCGAGATCGTTTGCAAGCTCAAGTGAGTCGTCGATTCCCCATTTGTTTTCGTCGTTCTCGATTGTAATACAGTTTCTTGCCTCCGGTGACAAACGTTTAAGTGCGTCTTTGATACCGGCTGGACCTTTGCGGCCGCTGATGTGTACGTTGCACTTGAAGTCTTGGAATTGTCGGCCATAGCCCATCCAGCGGATGACATCGGTGTGATATTCAAACTCTTCTATGCTCCTCTCTACAATACCTTCATCGTCACTAGCAAGAACTGTAAACTGCCCAGGATGCATACTGAGACGAACATCAAGCCTACGAGCAATCTCACCCACCTTGGCAAACTCTCTTTCACAATAAGCGACAACGTCTGGTAGTCTCCAATAGTACCGCCAATCAGACTGAGTGTACACAGGAAGGACGTCGCTACCGAGTCTAACCATTCTAAGGCCTTGTGGTAAACTTCCAACATATTCAATCAATCTCCTATACGCATCAATATTATGCACCATAATGTCCCACAGCCGTTGCTCTGCATCATTACGACTTTGACGGTTAAGCCATTGCACTGTAGTTGACTTTGTATTTAGTGGACGTTGAATTTCTTCAAGCAGTTTCTTAGATTGAGTTTGATCTGGGTGCATGTATTTACATGCGAAGCCTATACGTTGAATCATTCTATGTGCCTAATGTTTGTTAACTTAGTTTATATTATACTATCGTTAACGCCAATTGTCAACCACCCATGGATCCTTACAATGTTCTGGATTTGGATCTCCGTGGAATACACACACGCAACAGTCTTTTGGCGGAGTAACATTTTCAATTGTAGTTAGCTGTCGTTCGCCTCGGGCACCTCGACCTAATTGTTTGCTCTTCCTTATTTCCCACTTCCAACTTTTGATCCAATCGTCTGGATACGTTACCGCAGGGTAACTTCTTGTTACTTCGTAAAGATGATCTTGATCTCCATGAAACTTACTTTGTATTTTAGTAGCATCGTTAATAAAATCCTTCCAAACAAAATCTAATTCGCCTGCATTGAACCGTACAACACTACTGTTATACTTTTGCCACTGCGGTCGCATTATACGAGTAAAGTCTCTAATAGTACACCATTTCTTCGGCTCCCAAGTAAACAACTTATCTATGTTATTACTGATTACTACATCAAGGTCCATATATAACACTACCCCTTTTAATGGTAAGTCAGCACTATACATATACGGTTTACACCACCAGCCCTTTAAACCTGCTGGTAAGGGTATAGTTTTAATATTAGAATCGATACCTGTAGTATCTTCAGTTAAACATACAAATTCAAATGGCAACGTGCAATTGCGTTTTACCATTTTATAAAGTCGATTTACATAATCAGACGAATACTTTGTTCCGTGTTTTAAGCAAAGTAAGTGATATTTAAAATCATTAGTAATAGGAGCAGCAACAGTAGTTTCCTTCTCCTGCCTGCGCTGCTCCATCAATCGACGAGCTTCTTGTTTTGTATAAAGAGACTTGTCAATCTTAGTCAAAGTTAACCCTCGTATACTGCTGAATTAGCTGCATGCTCGAATACTTCTGCTGAACGCAATCGAACACCTTGTCCTACAGGATAACGCATTTCAAATGACTTACCATTTGGCAATGTATACGCTTCACCTCGCTGGAAAGTTTCTAAAATTTCTTGCATAGTTTTATATGCTAGTTCAGCAAACTTTTCACAGCCGACGCCGTCTACAATACGTAGATCGCAAATTGCACCACGCTCGTGCGGCTTTAGGTCTTCAATTTTACCTGTTCCGCTCGATGTCATTGTTGCTAGATTAGCTAGACGTTGAAATTCATGTAAGAATGGATCATCGTGTGCAACAACTAAAGTGTGATCGAACATATATTCGCTCCACTCTTTAAATGCTTTTAGCCCACCAAAGTCCATAACCCAGTTACGATCATCCAGTGTTTCACTTTCAAAGACTAGTTTAATACCAATCGAATATCCGTGAATTGTTGAACAATGACTATGTGAACTTCTCCATTGCCGAAATGTACAGCTCAGTCCTCTGTCATTACCGTATGTTTTAGTTGATAGATATGTTGCCATTTTTTATACTCCTGTGTTAATGGAGTGCGCGGAATATTTATAGTGGGTCGAACACAAAGTCCACTTTAGTAATTATTATATTACAAGTTACTTATCGTGTCAACCGTTACGTTTGGATGAATCCAGGATTTTGGTATCTCCCACTCAGGCAATTGATATATTACAAAATTTCTTCGTGGGTACAATTCAAATACTTTGCCAATTTGATGTATCCAGTATCTAGGATCTACTGCTCGTTTGTCCGCACTGTCGTAGTTGCTAGTATCTTTGTATATGTTGTTTACATTTTGATTAGAACTATACAAGTCAAATCCTAGTAGACGTATTGTGTCGCCTTTGCAGGTCTTTGCAGCGAGTAATACAGCGTATGGTCCACTGCCCCATTGGAAGGGTTCGTCCCATCTTTCTGTTCCGTTATACGGGAGTTGCGGCACTGTGCGAATATGTTTAAAATCTTTGAATTGACTAGCCCAGTCTTCTCTTGTGTAGACTAACGCATTATCATTTATACCGTTATCAATTGCTTCGATTACCATACGACGATCTACACACACTAAATGATCAATTGCATAATCGCGATAGATGGCGTTGCATCCTATCTTGATGCCGTCTAAACTGTTAATGTCTACAAGAGTGCGACTTTCACCATTACCGAAAACATACATACAATTATTTATTGCGGGGGTCTACTATGAGTAAAATATTATCAAAGGTCTGTGATTTGTGTTGTGTAAAGATTAGATAGTTGCATACGAACTCGCCAGTCATACTCACACGGTATCTTCCACCCTCGTGTAGGTCAAAAGGAACTTCCATACTCCAACTGTTGGGAATTGCTTCTCCTGGGCGAGTGTTACGTATGTATTGTTTTGTAAATGAGTCTAACTTGTGCGAGTGCGATCCATCTTCTGCATAGGCTACACCATATACTTTTGTGCTGTTACATTCGAACTTTTTTGACCCAATCATTGCAAACTCAATATCTTTTTCTTGAGTGATAGGATTGTTTGTAATTTCAATGTTGATATCTTGGAATACAAATGCATTTTTAAAACTAAGATAAGAGACACCTAGAGCAATTAATGTTATCATACTCAATCCACTAATAACATTAGTAGCTGCTTTTATCATTGCATATTGTTTAAGATTCATTTTTTAATTGCTCTATTTCTCGTGATACTTCTTTTACTTCGCCTGCTACTTCGACTAAGTTCTTGCTAGCTCTATTTAGTAGTATAACTAAGTGTCGTATGGTAAAGATTGCCCACCACCACCATACTACAGCAGTTACAGCAAACATTCCTACTCCTACATAAAATGCAGTTTCAAAATCAATTACACCGTATACTATTAACAGTACACAAGTTACAAGAAACACCGTAGGAGTTAATCTTGCGTATAAATCCCAGCGGTCTACTTGTGTTGTTATGAGTTTGCTTTTGTCTAAGTCGTTCATATACATATTTATGAACAATCCAGCAATGAGTAAAACTGTGCGTTATTATGCGCTAATTTGTCCGAACGGCTTCCACTCACCTGGTGTACCTTCTCTTACACATATCCAACCTACATACCCTGTTGGCTTTGGCTTGTCATTCCACACAATATCACCTAGTGCATAAGAACCTGAAGTAGGAGTTCCTGATCCTACTTCTGTCTTCTTGC
>Ga0255752_10001396_pt1 | contig 27995 bp, 29 predicted proteins | sample 011ome_25_FD_179952 | JGI IMG/M metagenome (GOLD analysis project Ga0255752, IMG submission 179952) | Coastal salt marsh microbial communities from the Groves Creek Marsh, Skidaway Island, Georgia - 011512CT metaG (version 2) | ecosystem: Environmental > Aquatic > Marine > Intertidal zone >... | reverse complement strand
ATAGCTCAGTCGGTAGAGCAACGGACTGTTAATCCGTGTGTCCCTGGTTCGAGCCCAGGTTGGGGAGCCAAATCAAAAGGCTTCTCTTACGAAGCCTTTTTTATGTGATGAACAAAGATAAAAAAGAGAAAACTATTACGTTAGTGGGTGGCGGGGTTATGAGCCTTACGCTCGCTGCACTTATTAATGAAATACTCCCCAATCTCCAAATTAATATTTTAGAAAGGTTATCGGCTTGCGGGCTTGAGAGCTCTGATGCGCTAAATAACGCTGGCACAGGGCACGCTGGCTATTGCGAGTTAAATTACACGCCAGCTGACAAAACAGGTAACATCAACATTGACAGGGCATTAGAAATAAACAAGAACTTTGAAGCATCCTTAATTTTTTGGGCCTACTTAAATAAAAAATATCCATTTTTCAACACAAAAAAATTTATCAAAAAAACACCCCATATTAGCTTTGTATCAGGGGTAAAAAATATCTCATTCTTGAAGAAAAGGTTTGCACTATTAAAAAAACAACCCCTTTTTAAGGAAATGATCTTCACAGAAAATCCAAAAATTATTGAAAAATGGTCCTCCTTGCTGATTCATGGTCGAGCCGAGCAAGAAAATATTGCCGCGACAAAAATTGATCATGGCACAGATGTTAATTTTGGAGAGCTGACGAAACAACTCTTAAGGGTGCTAAAAAAGAATAAAAACTTTAAACTCTATTTAGATTCAGAAACGGAAGATATAAAACAAACAGAGGATCATAAATTTAAAATAACATTCAAAAACTTAAACGCGGGTAATAAAAATATCCTCTTATCCGATCATATTTTTCTTGGTACGGGTGGAAGAGCAATTGCAATGTTACAAAAAATGCGTCTGGTTGAGGCAAAGGGATATGCTGGCTTTCCCATCAGTGGAAGATGGTTGGTCTGCGATAAAGTTAATTTAACAAAACAACATAACGCAAAGGTTTACACTCAAGTTATGGACGGCGCCCCACCCATGTCAATTCCGCATTTAGATTTACGTGTGATTAATAATAAAAGATTACTTCTATTTGGGCCCTTTGCAGGATTTAATTTAAAGCTATTAAAGTTTGGCACATTTTGGGACTTTCCAGGTTCAATTAAAGCAAACAACATTCTACCTATGTTGCTGGTGTTATTTAAAAACCTTTCTCTATTAGTATACTTAATCAAGCAATCTTTTATGAATCACCACTTGCGCATCAACGAGCTTAAAAACTTTTTTCCTCTGGCAAGCCCCTCTGACTGGAGGCTTCTAAATGCTGGGCAACGAGTGCAAATTATTAAGAATTGCCCGTTTGAGGGCAGTAAGCTTGAGTTTGGTACTGAAGTGATTTACACAAAAAATAAAAAATTAGCCGCCCTAATTGGCGCTTCACCGGGTGCCTCGGTCTCTGTTGCATCAATGGCAAATGTTTTTGAAAATTTTTTCAGCAAGAAAGATTATCAAAGATTAAAAAAAATTATTCCTTCCATTGGAATCGATTTAAATAAGCACCCAACAACTCTCAAAAAAATACGAACAAAAACCTATCAGTCTCTAGGCTTGTGGTAAAGCTCTTTGTCTTTGAATTTCTGATAGACATATTCCAGTTGCAACACTAACATTCAGGCTGTCAACACTCCCCATCATTGGTATGGAAACCACAACATCACATGCCTCTTTTGTCAGTCGCCTCATACCCTTACCTTCAGAACCCATAACAAGAGCAATGGAGCCACTAAATAATTCTCCGTACAATTTTTTTTCAGACGAATCATCCGTGCCAATAATGAATATATTATTCTCCTTGAGATAATTTATTGCTCTGACAAGATTCGTGACCATCACAAACGGCACAGCATCGGCTGCACCACATGCAACTTTTCTAACGGTAGTATTTATACCGACCGCATTATCTTTAGGGGCGATAATAGCTGAAACGCCCATAGCATCTGCAACTCGAAAACATGCGCCTAAATTGTGAGGGTCTTCTATGCCGTCTAAGATAAGGATAACTAAATTTGTTGGCTCGTCTACCTCTATCAAATCCTCCAAAGTTGTATATTTGCTTTGGTGCTGCTTAATTTCTGCAATAGCACCTTGATGTTTTGCTTTCGGCATTAATTCGTCAAGCCTCTGTTTTTCAAACACATGATAGTTAATATTTTTTTCTTCCAACAAAGATTTAAGCTCATTCATTCGGCCATCGTTCCTTGTTGCATCAATGTAGGCCGTTACAACATTTGCAGAATTTGATCTGATGGCACTTTTAATGGAATGAAATCCAAAAATAAGTTGCTTCGCGTTTTTCAATTAATTATCCCCATAAAGATCTCTGGTAAAAACTTTTTCAATTACATCATCTAAATCGCTATGACGCCTGTTTGTCAGGATTAAATCCGCCTTATCTTTAAAATAATTTAAATTCTGAGTGACTTCCGAATTAAAAAATTTGTCTTCTGAAATCAGTGGCTCGTAAATAATAACCTCAATTCCTTTTGCTTTGATTCGCTTCATAATACCTTGAAGGCTAGACTCCCTGATATTGTCTGAATTAACCTTCATCACTAACCTATAAATACCAATTTTTCGAATATTTCTATTGATGATTGTGTCAGCCAAAAAATCCTTTCGTGTTGTGTTGGCAGTAATAATAGCTTCGATCAGATTTTGAGGAACATTAGAATAGTTAGCCAGTAACTGTTTCGTATCCTTAGGCAGGCAGTAGCCGCCGTAACCAAAAGATGGGTTATTGTAGCCTTGCCCGATTCTTGGGTCCAAAACTACAGCATCAATAATGTTCTTTGTATTTAGATTATGTGAGAGTGCGTACGAATCAAGCTCATTAAAAAATGCTACCCGCATGGCGAGATAGGTATTAGAGAATAATTTTACCGCCTCTGCTTCAGTGGATGTCATAAGCAGAATGTCGATATTCTTTTTTTCTGCGCAGTCCGCTAACATATTGCTGAATTCTTTTGATTGTGAACTTTCGTTACTGACAATTATTCTGGATGGAAATAAGTTGTCATAAAGCGCCTTCCCTTCTCTTAAAAATTCCGGTGAGAAAATAATCCTTGAAGTGTTAAGGCTCTCAGAGATATTCTTGGTGAAACCAACGGGGATTGTTGATTTGATAACAATGATCGATTTTGTGGAGCATTCAATTGCTTGTTTAATGACTAATTCAACAGAATTAACGTCGAAATAATTTTTTTGTTCGTCATAGTTTGTTGGTGTTGACACAAGCACATAATCACAATGCACTAAAAATTTATTGTTAAATAATTCAAACTTAAGGTCTAAAGTTGAGTTTTGAAGAAATTTCTCGATATCAGGGTCTTGCAATGGTGATTTTTTTTGTCTTAATAAATTTATCTTAGATTCATCTAAATCAAGACCGATGACTTCATGTTTTTGTGATAACAGCAGCGCGTTTGCGAGCCCCACATAGCCCAGACCCACTACAACAACTTTTTTTTTGCGATTCATAATTTTCTATAGGGTTTTAATTCAATAATATCATGCTGTAAAACTTTATTTAGCGGATTTTTTCGAGGATTTTTTTTGTCTCTGATTATCTGCCAATGATAAGTCTATTCTCGATGAATCCATGTCTACACGCATCACTTTGACCCTTATTCTATCTCCGAGCCTAAAGGTTTTATGGCTTCTATCACCTACCATTGCATGTTTACTTTTATCATAGGTAAAATAATCATTACCCAACTCGGTTACATGAACCAATGCCTCGATATATATATTGTCTAAGTCAACAAAAAGTCCAAACCCAGTAACGCTTGAGATTGTTCCCTCAAAAACTTGACCAATTTTATCTTGCATAAAGTAACATTTCAGCCAATCTTGTACGTCCCTTGAGGCTTCATCGGCTCGGCGTTCCGTCATGGAGCAATGTTCAGCTGTTTCTGAGATATTCTTAACCTCAGCTTTTGTTTTTAAAAGTTTGTTTTTTATAAGACGATGAACAATCAAATCGGGGTATCGCCTAATCGGTGATGTAAAGTGCGTATAGGCCTCATAAGCCAAACCAAAATGGCCTTTATTATTTGCACTGTAAACCGCTTGCTGCATTGATCGTAGAACAATAGTTTGCAATAAATGTGAATCAGGTCTGCTCTCTATTTTTTCAAGGAGCTCAGTAAAGTGTTTGGACGTTGGCTTATCCCCTCCCCCCATATAGAGGCCAAATTCTGCAATAAATGAACGTAAATTCTCTAATTTTTCATCTTTCGGAGTCTCATGATTTCGAAATATACCTTGTACCTTATCGCTTAAAAGATAATTTGCGGCGGAAACATTTGCTGCAAGCATGCACTCCTCAATAATTCTATGGGCCTCATTTCTTTTTACCGGATGGATGTAGTTTATTTTTCCATTTTCATCAAAAACAATGCTTGTTTCAACAGAGTCAAATTCAATTGCCCCTCTTTTTGCCCGTTGTGAAAAAAGTCTTTCATAAACCTTTTTGAGATTTTCTAAATCGGCAATTATAGCCTCATGACCTTTAGAGGCTGCTTGATTGTTGTTATATAAAATATCGTTGACGAGGGTGTAGGTAAGTCTTGCTTTTGAATTAATTACTGCCGGGTAGAATTCGTAGCTCGTTACCATTCCCTCTGAATTTATTTGCATATCACAAACCATGGTGAGCCGGTCAACATTTGGATTTAAAGAGCATAAGCCATTTGATAGTTTTTCAGGCAACATGGGAATCACTCTTCTCGGAAAATAAACCGAATTACCGCGAACTTTTGCCTCTTGATCAAGTGCCGAGTTAATAAAGACATAGCTACTCACATCAGCAATAGCAACCAAAAGTCTTAGGTTGTCGCCTTGCACCTCAGCGAATACGGCGTCATCAAAGTCTTTTGCCGTTTCGCCATCAATAGTCACAAAATGTGTTTTGGTAAGATCGCGATGATCCTTAAATTTTTTAATATCAACGGTATCACTAAAACTATCGGCCTCAATCAGTGATTCTTTAGAAAACTCGTATGGAAGATGGTATTTTCTTAATGCAATTTCAATTTCAATTCCGCTGTCGGTGTAGCTACCTAAAATCTTGATAATTTTACCCATTGGCTTAACACGAATATTTGGTTGGACGGTGATGACTACCTCAACGACTTGGCCAGGCTTAGCCCCCATATCCTCATTATAGGGAACCAAGATATCTTGACTTATGCGTTTGTCCTCCGCAGAAACAATTGTGACACCATGATTCTGAATGACCCGACCTACCAATATTTCGTTAGCCCTCTCCAGAATTTCTGCAATCATGCCCTCCTGTCTGCCACGTTTATCGATACCAGTGACCTGAACCATTACTCGATCATTATTAAATACTTTTGACATTTCTTTGGGTGATAGAAAGATATCAGGATGTGTTGAATCCTCTGCTATCAAAAAGCCAAATCCATCTTGGTGGCCGAGAACTCGGCCAGCTATAAGATTAATTTTTTTTGATATACAAAGAACATCTTTGCGATTAATCATAATTTGGCCTTGTCTGGCCATGGCATTTAATCGCTTTTCAAAAAAAACTTCCTCATCCTCATCTATATCAAGCAGTTTAATCAATTCTCTTTTTTTGAGGGGAACGCCATGGTTGTTCATGACATCGAGAATTAATTCTCGACTTGGGATGGGGTGTGAATAAGTTTCCTTTTCACGAGAGTATTCCGGATCCTTGTCTCTGATTCTATTTTTTTTAAGCTTTTTCATTTAATCTTGAATGATTAATTGCATATAAATCAGGGATATTTCGCCCTAGCCCGTTATAATCAAGACCGAATCCATAGACATATTCATTCTCAACTTCAAGACCATAAAAATCTGCTTCCATGCATTTTTTTTTATCTAACTTTTTATTAAACAGGGCAACATTTGTAATGGATTTAGGTTGATGAAGTGCTAAACGCTTATAGATAAATTCCATCGTCAAGCCTTCATCCAATATATCATCAACGACAAGCACATCCATATTCAAAATGAGATTCTTACTTGGCTCATGTTTTAGTGATACCTTATCTTGTCCAATATTATTTTGATAGCGCGATACGTGAAGGTAATCTAGCACCACCGTAAATGTCAATTTTGGGATTAGGATTCCTACAAAAGGGATTGCACCTGTTAATATTGGCAGTAATAAAACTTTTTTGCCTGAAAATTTACCATTTAATTTAATGGCAAGCTGATCAATTGCAAAAATTATTTGGTCATGTTTATAGAGAATATGTGAGTTAGATAAAATTGCTTGATCTAACATCAAGCCAACCTATTTCTAAGATAGCTCTCTAATTCATCACCGAAATGTTTATTTTTAAGGGCGTATTCTAAATTTGCTTTAACAAAACCCAGCTTATCGCCGCAATCGTAACGTGTTCCCTGAAAAACATAGGCCGATACTATATTGCTACCAAGCATACTTTTAATCGCATCCGTTAACTGAATTTCGTTACCTGTGCCAACCTTTGTTTTAGCTAGATAATCTAAGATTTGATTTGAAAAGATATATCGCCCGACAACACCAAATTCTGATGGGGCATCCTCAGGCTGTGGCTTTTCAATGATGTTGCTAATTTTACCAATTCCTTTGTTAAATTCAGGACAATCAATCATCCCGTAATGAACAGACTCGGCTTTTGCAACTTGCTGAACAGCAATTAAAGATGATTTGTCATCATTGTAAATATCAACCATTTGCTTTAGCGCTCCAGGCTTAGCATCAATGAGGTCATCAGCCAATACCACAGCAAACGGCTCATCAGCCAAGACAGGTTTGGCTTGAAGAATTGCGTGCCCTAAACCAAGCGGCTCGCCTTGCCTTATATAGATGCATGAGCAATTTTTTGGGATGATGTTATTCATCTCTTCAAATAATTTTTTTTTCTTTTCTGTAATGTTGGACACACCAATTTCGAGAGTAACGTCAAAGTGATCGGTAATAGCGCGCTTTGTCTTTCCAGTGATAAAAATTAATTCAGTGAAGCCGGCATCTAAAGCTTCCTCCACTGCATATTGAATTAAGGGCTTATCAACAATCGGCAGCATCTCTTTTGGAGTGGCTTTGGTAGCAGGTAAAAATCGGGACCCATGGCCCGCGACTGGAAAAACAACTTTTTTTAGTTTCATAGAGTTAATCTTGTTTTGATTGCATATGTTAACAGATGTCAAATTTTATAGCTCAAATTTTTATTTATATAATCTCTTTATCAGAATTCTTTATAATTTGGATCGCCATTCCTCTGTTTTGCGTTCGTCCTCTTCTTTTTTTTCAACCCAATAATTACCTTTTGACGTTAACTCTTTTTTCCAAAATGGCGCCTCTGTTTTTAAATAATCAATAATGAAATGGCAGGCATCAAATGCCTCATCACGATGTTCACTTAAAACTACAACGCCAACAATAGGTTCGCTTGGCTTTAAATCTCCAACACGGTGAATAATTTCAGTAGCCAAGATATCCCACTTTTCATGGGCAAGTTTTTCAATCTTAATTAAAGCTTTAAGCGTAAGTTCAGGGTAATGTTCTATGTGAAGTTTAGTGAGTTTCTTATCCGTCTTGGCTGAGTTAAAGTCTCTTACATATCCCGTGAAGGTCACTCCAGCGCCAATAGATGATATTTTGGTTCTAAGTCGCTCGACGATATCCTCTACATTAAAAGCTTCTTTTTGAATAATTGCCACTTAACCTCCTGTAATCGGTGGTAAAAAAGCAATATCATCTCCCTGTTTCACAATATGGTTCCATGAAACAATTTCGTGGTTAACTGCCACGCGAATATGCTTTCGTTTTTTTTCTAACTCGACCCATGGCCCTTGTTTATTCTTAACCAAAAAATCAAGGAGCCGATCAACACTTTTAAGATTTTTATCTTCAACGTTTAATTCAATGACGTCTTGGCCAAAAATTTCTTTTAAGCTTGCAAACAATAAAATTCTAATCATCGTCAGAGGAATTCCTGGGAATAGAATCATCAAAGTCTATCAATTCATCCTCAATATCATCCAATTGGACTCTTTCTATTTGCTTAAATCGAGTGGTAATTTTTTTACTTGTAATGTTTATTTTTTGAGCATTGTCATTCGCTTGGCTGATGTTGTCGGTTAATTTCTTCATACGTATATCAAATCTTTCAAATTCTTGTCCCAGTTTACCCAGCTCAGATTTAATTATATGTACCTGCTTTTTGGTCTCAATATCCTTTAAAACTGCCCTAGCGGTATTTAAAACAGCCATTAGTGTAGTCGGAGAGACCAGCCATACGCGATTGAGCATTGCCTCTTTAATAATGTCTGGGTGGTGCCCATGAATCTCAGCAAAAACGGCCTCTGCTGGAATAAACATGACCGCTCCATCTGTGGTCTCATTAGGAATTATATATTTGGATGATATATCGGTTATGTGCTTACGAACATCGAGTTTGAACTGCCTTCTGGCTCTCTCCTTATCTCCCTCGGCCATATTTTGATCAAACATCTTATGATAATTCTCCATGGGAAACTTAGAGTCTACTCCAATCGTTCCAGTAGGTTCTGGCAAGAACAGAGCACAATCCACCCTTACTCCAGAAGAAAAGGTGTGTTGCATTGCAAAGGAATCGGGTGGCAAGATGTTTGCGATAAGCTCCTTTAACTGAATTTCTCCGTAAGTGCCTCTGGATCGTTTGTCACCTAATATTTCTTGTAGGCTCACCATATTTGTCATCATGCCATCAATTTTTTTTTGCGCCTCATCTATGGTGGCAAGGGTTTTTGCAACATTTACAAATGTTTCATTTTGTGACTTTTCTTGGTCGGATAAGGTGTTATGAAGCCTGTCAGAGAGTTTATTCATGGCGTCATTAATATCCACAATAATTTGTCGATGCTTTTCCTCAAGGGTCTGAGTGACATTTGATTCAGATTTATTAAAAAATAATTTCCAGATCAATATAGCTAAAGCTATAAAAATTAAAAGGAGAGCAAATTCTACAAGCATTTTTTACTTTGAGGCCTTAAGAGCCTGTGAAATATCCCCGATAATGTCATCTATGTGTTCGATGCCGACAGAGATTCTAACCATATCCTCTGAGACACCGGCTAGCTTCAATTCATCAGCATCAAGCTGTCGATGTGTGGTAGACGCAGGGTGACATGCGAGCGATTTAGCGTCGCCGATATTAACGAGTCGTAAGATCATCTTTAATGCGTCAATAAATTTTGCACCAGCCTCTTTGCCTCCCTTGATACCAAAACTAATTATACCGGCAGCCTGACCCCTGGTAATTTTATTGCAAACATCGTGATATCGATCATTTGACAGTGCTGCGTAATTTACCCAGCTTACTTGGTTGTGGTCATGTAAAAATTCTGCAACCTTTAAAGCATTTTCGCAATGCCTTTCCATTCTAAGGCCAAGCGTTTCAAGGCCTTGCATAATCAAGAAAGCGCTATTCGCAGCTAATGCTGCCCCAGTATTTCTGAGGGGTACAACACGACAACGCCCGATATAGGCAGCTGGCCCAAGCGCCTCTGTGTAGACCACTCCGTGATATGACGGATCTGGCTCATTTAACATTGGAAACTTTTCAGCGTCCTTTGACCAATCAAACTTACCACTATCAACAATAATTCCACCGACTGTGGTTCCATGTCCACCAATGTACTTGGTGAGCGAGTGAACGACAATGTCTGCACCGAAATCAAAAGGTCGGCATAGGTAGGGAGTCGCGACGGTGTTATCAACAATTAAGGGAATGCCATGCTTATGAGCAATGTCAGCTAGAGCACGAAGATCAACCACGTTACCCAGAGGGTTACCAATCGTCTCACAATATAGTGCTTTTGTTTTAGCATCGATGGCTGATCTAATTTCCTCATAATCATTCGCATCAACCATCTTCACTTCAACACCCTGATTGGGCAGTGTATGCGCAAAAAGGTTATAAGTGCCACCGTACAACTGACTTGTGCTTACAATGTTATCACCTACTCTGGTGATACATGAAATCGCATAGGTAATTGCAGCCATTCCTGAAGCTAAGGCCAATGCAGCGATACCGCCCTCCATCTCTGCAATTCTCTGTTCTAGAACTGCATTGGTGGGGTTCATAATTCTACTGTAAATATTACCCTCTACTTTTAGATCAAATAGGTCAGCACCGTGCTGTGTGTTATCAAAAGTAAATGAGGTCGTCTGATAAATTGGAGTGGTCGCAGCCTTGGTGGTTTTTTCCGACTCGTAACCATGGTGGAGCGCGATTGATTCGAGTTTCATAATTAATCCCTTTTTAAAAATTGGTTATTAATAATAACAAGTTATCTTGACTTAATGGGGTGTCTCATTAATTTTTATGAGCGGATACTGACTTTGAATTCTCGTTGCTACTTTTGAGGTTAATGCAACTTTAAGGCAAATGTCATCAGAGAATTTTTTGTCTATAATCTCTCCATTATTCTTATAAATAACATTAGAAATAATATCTAACATATTGTATTTAAGTGTAAATAAATAATTTTTTTTTTCAATATAAGTAGTGATATCGCTCTGGTTTAATGCCAACATCCCTGCTTTGCTATATGCCCTCGCCAGACCTCCGGTGCCCAAATTAACTCCGCCATAATAGCGGACTACTGCCAAACAGGTATTAATAATTTTTTTATTTTCTAGGATACTCAAAAGCGGTTTACCTGCGGTGCCTGCAGGTTCACCGTTATCAGTAAAGTATGGCTCAATAACATTGCTCTTATAGATCTGATAACTAAATGCAATATGGCTGCATGATGGGTGCATGCCGAAGCTCTGTTGAATTTTTTTTAGGGCCTCTTCTTTGCTCTTTACAATAAAGCTGAGACCAATAAACTTTGATTTTGAAATAATTAAGCTCTCTGCAATACTTTCTCTTGAAATTATTTTCAAATCTAACTTAACCCTACTATTTTTCCTTTATTATCCACATAGATATTTTCACTAGCTGGACGCTTTGGAAGCCCGGGTAAAGTCATCAAGTCGCCACAAACGGCAACTATAAACCCTGCACCTCGCGACAGCCTTACTTCCCTTATAATGAGATCATGGTTATCAGCGGCCCCCCTTTGTTTTGGGTCACTTGAGAATGAGTATGGTGTCTTGGCAATACACACAGGAAGACCGTCATAAAGTTTTGCAAATTCATTAATCTGCTTATCGGCTTCAGGCTCATAGACAACTTCCTTGGCACGATAGATTTTCTTGGCGATTGTTTCAATTTTTGCTTTGAGTGATGCGTCCTGGTCATACACATAACGACAGCTTGCTTTTGTCTTTTCAAGAAGCTCAATCGACGCATGAGCCAAATCAGCTGCTCCTTTTGCACCGTCAGCCCAATGACTGCAAAGAATCGCCTGGAAACCTAGTTTTTCCACAGCCGCTTGCACATAATCAATTTCATTTTGTGTGTCAGCGCCAAAATGATTGATCGCAACAATGAGATCAAGGCCATAGTGTTGACTACAATTTTCGATATGGCGTTGTAGGTTTTTAAAACCGTTTGCAAGCGCTTCCAGGTTTTCTTCATTCAAGTCCGCAACTTCAAGACCGCCATGGTATTTGAGTGCGCGAATAGTCGCCACCAAAACAAGCATATCTGGTTTTAGGCCAGATTGACGACATTTTATATCAATAAATTTCTCAGCGCCTAAATCTGCTCCGAATCCCGCCTCTGTCACGACGTAATCTGATAAGGATAAAGCTAAATTAGTGGCGATAAAAGAATTGCAACCGTGCGCTATATTTGCAAATGGGCCACCGTGAATAAGTGTAGGCGTGTGCTGGATGGTTTGAACTAGATTAGGCATAAAGGCATCCTTGAGCAGGGCCACCATAGGACCTTGCGCCTTCAAGTCTTTAGCCAAGATTGGGGGTTTTGTTGGATCGATATGTTTCGCAACCTCCATTTCTCCAAGTCGTTTTTCTAAGTCCTGGTAAGAAGAGGCCAAGCAGAATATAGCCATAACCTCACTTGCCACCGATATGTTGAATTTGCCGTTATATTGATAGCGGCTCATCTCAACTTTTACCTGACGTAATGATCGGTCATTCATATCTAAACATCGATCAAAACTTATATTATTGATATCAATTCCCAGCTCGTTTCCATGCCATACGTGGTTATCAATTAGAGCTGATAAAAGGTTATTGGCAGATGTTATTGCATGAAAATCGCCGGTAAAATGTAGATTAATATTTTCCATAGGCAGTGCTTGAGACATCCCTCCGCCAGTGGCCCCGCCCTTCATGCCAAACACTGGCCCTAATGAGGGCTCCCTCACACAAGCCATTGATTTTTTTCCAACAAATGCTAACGCATCCGCCAACCCAATAGTGGTGGTGGTTTTCCCCTCCCCCGCCGGGGTCGGGCTCATAGCGCTGACAAGAATTAACTTACCCTTCGATTTTTTATCTATTTGAACTTTATTGATATCGATTTTAGCAATCGATGTGCCGTAATTTACTAGAGCGTCTTTTGAGACGCCGACCTTTTGTGCAACCTCATGAATTGGCAATAATTTTGAGTTTTGGGCAATTTCAATATCAGATTTCATGCTTTTCCCCCGTACAAATTTAATTACACAATACCTTTATACCTAGATATGTCTTTTTTGTAAAAAAATTCTTAACTCCTCGTCACTCATCTGTGGGGTAAACATTTTAATAAAGTCATGGGTAAATTGCCTTATGAACGTGTCTTTTCGGATACCTAGGTATGTTGTGCTAGTGGGAAAAAGATGGCTGACGTCCCGGCTAGTTAAATCCTTATCCTTCTGTTTATCAAACGCCATTTGAGCAATCAATCCAACGCCAAGATTCAAGCTGACGTAGGTTTTAATAACATCGGCATCGATCGCCGTTAACATGATATTAGGATTTAAATTTGCCTCCCTAAAGACATTGGAAACAATAGTGCTGCCAGTAAAGGCATAGTCATAGGTAATTAAGGGGTAAGTTGATAAGTCTTTCAGTGTCAGATGGTCCTTGCTTTCCAATAAATGCCCCCTCGGCATAACAAGGCAACGGTTCCAGGTGTAGCAAGGAATACAAAAAATTTTATCATTCAAGCTGATCGATTCTGTTGCAATGCCAAGATCAGCCTCGCCTGAGACGATTTGTTCTGTTACTTGTGTGGGATTCCCTTGATGAATATTTAAATTAATTTTTGGATATTGCTTTACAAAAGCTTCAACAATTTTTGGTAATTTATATCGAGCTTGGGTGTGTGTTGTCGCAATCGTAAAGTGTCCCGAGTCAGTTTTTTCGTATTCCTCAGAAACGCGCTTTATATTCTTTGTCTCACGCATAATTTCCGTAATGGAAAAAATCACTTTATGGCCAGGCTCGGTTAGCCCAACGAGACGTTTTCCATTTCTTTGGAATACCTGAATGCCAATCTCGTCCTCGAGTAATTGGATTTGTTTGCTTACCCCTGGCTGAGAGGTGTGTAACGATTGTGCAGCTTTTGAAATGTTAAAGTTATTCTGCACCACTTCATAGACACATCGTAGTTGTTGTAATTTCATATAGCTAAAAGTTATATATTTATCAATTAATATTACTAGAATAATATATTAAAACCTGATATATTTCACATCAATTTTTATGACAGGTCATGCATGGGTATAGAGCTTACTATATCAGGTTTTGTTGTTGGTTTATTGGTTGGGCTTACCGGTGTTGGTGGCGGATCCCTCATGACCCCCCTTCTGGTAATCCTTTTTAAAGTAAATCCCGCTGTTGCAATAGGAACAGATTTAATTTATGCATCGATAACAAAGTCAGCTGGTGTCATCTCGCATAACAAATTAGGTCATATTAGTTGGGATATTGTCGGAAAATTAATGCTCGGAAGTATTCCGGCATCTTTTATCACAACCCTATTTTTAAAAAAAATTAACTTAAAGTCACCAGAAGTCATTGGGGCAATTGAGCTTGGGTTGGGAATTGCTTTGGTGATGACGGCTATTGCTGTGTTATACCAACCCGTTATTGTAGAAAAATCAAAAAGTAATAAACTTAGAACATTGCGTCATACGAATATATTAACCATTGCATTAGGTCTTATTCTTGGCGCGATGGTAACGCTGACCTCTGTTGGTGCTGGAGCTCTTGGCGTAACGGCATTGTTATTGCTCTACCCTAAGATGTCTGTAAAAAATATTATAGGTACGGACATTGCGCACGCCGTACCAATTACCTTTTTCGCAGGTTTAGGGCATTATAATTTAGGGCACGTAGATTTTATTTTACTGAGTTCGCTACTCGTTGGCTCCATTCCAGGTATATGGACTGGTAGCTTTTTAAGTGCAAAAATTAATGAAAATAAACTCAGGCTAATTTTAGTGTTTATTCTTTTTGCAGTGGGCTTAAAACTAATAATTAATTATTAAGGTTTTCTATGTATAAATATGATGAAATAGATCAGGCAATCGTAGATGAAAGAGTGGCTCAATATGAGAATCAATTAAGCCGCTATCTCAATCAGGAGCTGACGGATGAGGAATTTAGACCCTTGCGACTGCAAAATGGGCTTTACATACAACGTCATGCACCAATGCTGAGGATTGCCATACCCTATGGGCTTTTATCATCAAAGCAATTAAAAAAATTAGCTGAAATTGCAGATAAATATGACCGTGGTTACGGTCACTTTAGCACGCGACAAAACCTACAACTTAATTGGCCCAAGCTTGAGGATACACCAGATATATTAAGGGAATTAGCATCCGTTCAAATGCACGCAATCCAAACATCGGGTAACTGTGTAAGGAATATCACCACTGACCAATTTTCAGGAATTACCCCTGACGAAATCATTGACCCGCGCCATATAGCAGAAATTATGCGCCAATGGAGTACATTTCACCCTGAATTTGCTTTGTTGCCCAGAAAATTTAAAATTGCAGTTACCGGCTCATCAAAAGACCGTGCGCTGGTTCAAGCACATGATATAGGGCTTGAATTCTATCTCGATGAACAAAAACAAATCGTTGTTAAAGTTTGGGTTGGTGGTGGTCTTGGTCGGACACCAATTTTGGGATCTGTTATCAATGAACGATTAGAGTGGCAACATATCCTAACCTACTGCGAGGCAATTCTAAGGGTTTATAATCTTTATGGACGAAGAGATAACAGCTTTAAGGCAAGAATTAAAATCCTCGTGAAGGCGCTTGGTATTGAAAAATTCAAAACCTTGGTCGAAGAGGAGTGGCAATATATTAAAGATGGTCCAAACACTATCACTGAATCTGAGTTACAGCGCGTGAAGGCGTTCTTTTCAGAACCTGCATATGAAACAAACATTATTTCTAACTTAGAAGCATATCAAAATGATAAAGCTTTTTCACAATGGCTGACACGTTGCACTCATAAACACAAGAAACAAGGTTATCGCGCAGTCACTCTATCTTTAAAGCCAACACACACAGCTCCCGGAGATGCAACCTCAGAGCAGATGCGTGCAGTTGCCAGCATGGCTGATGAGTATAGTTTTGGTGAGATACGCGTATCGCATGAGCAAAATTTAATATTGGCAGACGTTCGGGAGGATAACTTACATGAGCTTTGGAAAAAAGCCAAAGACTTAAACCTAGCAACCCCTAATGTTGGATTATTAACTGATATCATTTGTTGCCCTGGGGGAGATTTTTGCTCTTTGGCTAATGCCAAAAGTATCCCTATAGCAGAATCTATTCAGGCAGTTTTTGATGATATGGACTATTTGCATGATATTGGTGATATTAATTTGAATATCTCGGGCTGCATGAATGCATGTGGCCATCATCACGTAGGCCATATTGGTATTCTGGGAGTGGATAAAAATGATAGCGAATGGTACCAGGTGACACTGGGAGGAAATCAAGGAAATTTTGCTAGTATTGGAAAGGTAATTGGCCCCTCCTTTTCGGCCGCGCAGATGCCTGAAGTTATACGTAAGATAATTTCCGTTTTTACAACTGTCCGTCATGATGATGAGTTATTCATTGATTGTGTGCACCGTGTAGGGCTTGAGCCATTCAAGGACCTTATATACCAAGGGGAGGAGCATTAACTATGAATTCTCAATTAGTACTGCATGATAAAATTCAGGATGACGCTTGGCAAGTTATTGAGCTGCCAGCTATTGAGATGGAGATAAAAAAACAAGCCGGTAAAGTTGTCCAATTTAAATTGACTGGGGAGGATTATCCTACCCAAAAACAAATCGAAGACACGGTTGTCCCAGAAAAAGGTCATCTTATTTTGCCCCTTAAAGTATTTTTGCATCATAAAGAAGCCTTGGACCAGAGATTAAAGCTTGGGGAGATAGCCATCTGGATTTATACCCACGAAGAGATTGAAAAAAATTTAGATAACGGTGATAGCTTGAATCAATTTCCACTTATCGCAATCAAAACTGAAAAATTTGCCGATGGTCGTATTTTTTCAATCGCGGCAAGGATAAGAAATAAATTTCATTTTAAAAATGATCTACGGGCTATGGGGGATGTTTTAAAGGACCAGCTATATTTTTTGAAAAGAGTTGGATTTAGTAGCTACATGATCCGCGCAGATAGAAATGTTAATGACGCAATAAGCTCACTCAAAGACTTTAGTGACCCATATCAGGGTGCATATGATTTAAAAGAGCCGGTATGGCGCAGAAAAAATAGATAGTCATAATGAAAAAAACTGATCAAATAAATTTAACCCCTGAGCTACAAGAAGGATTAGAACAAAAAGTAAAGGCGCTCCACGAGATCATTCAAGATATTGGAGAAACATACCCGTCTGTAGCTTTTGCAAGTAGTTTTGGTGCCGAGGATATTGTGCTCCATCACGCAATTCATCAGTCTTCAAATAAGATTGCTATTTTTACTTTAGACACAGGTCGACTCCCCAACGAAACCTATGAATTAATTAGCAAAGTAAAACAAATATTTAATCAAAAAATTGAGGTCTTTTTTCCAGATCAAAAAAAAATAGAAGCCTACATGAATGAAAATGGCGTAAATGCCTTCTATGAATCATTAGAGCTCAGAAAAGAGTGTTGTTACATCAGAAAAGTAGAGCCATTAATTCGTGCTCTTAAAGCAAGAAATGCTTGGGTTACCGGTATGCGCGCTGAACAATCTCAAACAAGGGAAACCTTAAAGATTAAGGAGTTCGACAGCGGGCACAACATCGATAAAATTAATCCCCTTGTCGACTGGTCCGATTCTGAGGTATGGGCTTACATAAAATTAAATGATCTTCCTTACAATCGCTTGCACGACAAATTCTATCCGAGCATAGGGTGTGCGCCATGCACAAGAGCTATTAGCATTGGTGAAGATATTCGTGCGGGTCGATGGTGGTGGGAAAATCCTAAAAACAAAGAGTGCGGGTTACACTCAAAGGATGAAAAATAAATGGTAAAAGTATTATCACATTTAGATTGGTTAGAATCTGAAGCGATTCACATTATGAGAGAAGTCGCAGGACAATGCAGCAACCCTGTTTTGTTATTTTCTGGCGGTAAGGACTCATTATGTTTATTAAGAATTGCAGAAAAAGCATTCCGTCCGGGACGCTTCCCTTTTCCATTGATGCATGTTGATACTGGGCACAACTACCCTGAAGTCATAGAATTTAGGGACAGAAAAGTGGCTGAGCTAGGAGAGAGACTGATTGTCGCTTCTGTTGAAGAGTCAATGTCAAAAGGCACAGTCGTCCTTAACTCCCCTAACGAACCAAGAAACAAGTACCAATCAATTACCTTGCTAGAGGCCATAGAGAAAAATATATTTGATTGTTGTATTGGCGGAGCAAGAAGAGACGAAGAGAAAGCTAGAGCCAAAGAGCGAATAATGAGTTTTAGAGATGAGTTTGGGCAATGGGATCCAAAAAATCAACGTCCTGAATTATGGGATCTTTACAATGCGCGCGTTCATAAGGGTGAAAATATTCGAGCCTTCCCTATATCGAATTGGACAGAAATGGATGTCTGGCAATATATCGAAAGGGAAAATCTAGAGCTTCCTAGTATATACTTCGCACATCAACGAGATATCATTAAGCGCAATGGCTCAATTGTTCCGGTTACCGAATTTACTCCAGCAAAATCTGATGAAAAAATTGAAAATTTAACAGTCCGATTCCGTACCGTGGGGGATATAACATGCACCGCTCCTGTCCTGAGCAGTGCAGATACAGTTGAAAAAATTATTCTAGAAACAGCTTCAACCATTATTTCTGAACGCGGGGAAACAAGGCTTGATGATCAAATGTCAGAGGCAGCAATGGAGCAGCGTAAGAAAGAGGGTTACTTTTAATTATGGCAAATAAAACAAATGATACTGTATTGAGATTTATGACCTGTGGAAGTGTTGATGATGGCAAAAGTACTTTGATTGGACGCATGCTTTTTGATACAAAAACTATCCTGACAGACACGTTAAATCAAATAGAAAAAACCTCAAAAAAACGGGGTATGACAGCAGTCGACCTATCGCTTATAACCGACGGATTGCAAGCAGAAAGAGAGCAAGGTATTACCATTGATGTTGCTTATCGATATTTCAGTACAGGGACCAGAAAATATATAATCGCAGACGCCCCCGGCCACGAGCAATATACCAGAAATATGGTAACAGCGGCCTCGACCGCTGAGTGCGCCATCATCCTTATTGATTCCAGAAAAGGCATCCTGACGCAAACTAAGCGCCATACCTATCTGTCAACTCTTGTTGGCATAAAACACATTTTAGTTGCAATCAATAAAATGGATTTGATTGATTTTGATGAAGAGCAATATAAGCATATACAGGCTGATTATTTGACTTTTTTTGAGGCAATAAAAGATCAAAAGACACAAGTAGACTTTATTCCTATGTCTGCATTAGAGGGAGATATGATTGTTGAACGCGGGAATAGATTATCCTGGTACAACGGCCCCACACTTTTAGAGTATCTCGAAAATTTGGACGTAAGCGATAAAAATAGTATGCAAGAGTTACGTCTTCCTGTGCAGTTTGTCTGTCGACCTCAAGAATCTTCTAATAAAGCTTTGCATGACTTTAGGGGGTTTATGGGTCGAATTGAATCTGGAACGCTAAAAGTTAATGACAAAATAAAAGTTCTTCCCTCAGGGCACCACTCAGAAATAAAGGATATGCGTATTGGTGATGATTTTATTCAGGAAGGTATTACTGATCAATCAGTAACCATTACTCTAAAAGATGAAATTGACATCTCGCGGGGCGACATGATAGTGCATAAAGGAGATAATATAGCAAGCACAAAAGATTTGACGGCAATGGTCTGTTGGTTAAGCGAGACACCCTTAACCGTCAATAGGACATACCTTATGATGCACACTGCTCGCTCATCAAAAGCAAAAATAACTCAAATAAAACATAAAATTGACGTTAATACTTTGCGAGAGGAGTTCGGAGATAAGCTCAATGTTAATGATATTGCTGAAATTTCTTTTAAACTTGCTCAGCCACTTGTTATTGATACTTATGAGAAAAATCGAGTGACTGGTGCCTTTATACTTGTCGACGAGTCTTCTTTACACACAGTTGCTGCTGGCATGGTAAAGAGTATAGATTCATAGTTGAAAATAAATTAAAATACCCAAAACTAAATGAAGGATAAATATGACCTACGTTGTAACTGAAAATTGCATTCAATGTAAATATACAGACTGTGTGGATGTTTGCCCTGTTGACTGCTTTGTCGAGGGGCCAAACTTTCTAGCAATTGACCCTGAAGAATGCATCGATTGCACGCTATGTGTTGCAGAATGCCCTGTGGAAGCAATTTTTGCAGAGGATGATGTGCCAGAAGATCAGCAAGAATTTATTGAGATTAACGCCAAACTCGCCAAAGTATGGCCAATACTCTCATCAAGAAAAGAACCCTTACCAGATGCCGATAAATTTGCTAAAGTTACAGGCAAGCGAGAACTATTAATAGAGGATTAAAGATGAAAAATTATTATTTACTTTTATTGGCTTCAGTATCATTATCTGCTTGTGCAGCTACTGAATCGTTTGTAGATGGCGAACCTGGTGCAGATGGCGTTAGTGTGGTTAGCTCGATAGATAATGAAAAGTGTGAACCAAAAGCGGCAGTAAAGGTAAGGCATACGGGCTATGCTGAACGTCTACCAGGCTATATTGAAAAAGATCTAGATAAGTTAGCGAAAAATGCAGCCTTCAAAGAAGGTGGCAACACCGTAATGATGATTGAAAAATATGAAGAGGGCCGAGGCACCCAATCAGCGCTCTATCATGTTTACATGTGTAACTAGTCTGTATTCCATGCTTGGGTTTGTATAACGAATGCAAACCCAAGGCAAAAAATCGTAAAAAACCCTACTGCCAAACCAAGCGTTGAGAACCATAAAGTTGGAATAACCAAACCGGCGACCAGGGTTGAAAACATCATTTGCATAAAAGCTTGGCCTGATGCAGCGGTTCCTCGCATTTTTGGAAAACAGTCTAAAGCTGCAATGGATATGACTGGCATTACTGCTGCCATACCTACATTATAAAGTGCAATAAAGCCAATATTAAAGATAGTATTATTGTTAAAAAAGGCGCAAAACAGTAAATTACTCAAAGTAATAAAAAACATCCAAAAGTATCCAGCTTTAAGTAGCTTTGCGGGCGCAATCACTCCAGCTGCTCTTTTTGAAATAAAGGATCCTATCATCATCCCCGTAACGGTTGGTATAAAAAGATAGCCAAACTGTTGCGCATTAAATCCTAAATGATCAATTAAAAAAACAGGACTCGCTAATACATAAATAAAAAAAGCTGAAAAGTTAGCAGAAACAGAGAGAATAAGCAGAAGAAACTCTTTGTTCGATAGAGCTTTAGCATACCGAGATAAGATTGAATTAAATGAGAAAGGAAGTAAATCCTTTTTTGCAATCGTTTCAGGTAGAATTTTTTTTGCCAGAAAAATAGATAAGGCGGCATAGATTGCTAAAAAAATAAATATTACTTGCCAATGAAAAGCCAATAGCAGTCCACCGATCATTGGTGCCACTGCAGGGGCAATACCAAAAATAATCTGGATAGTAGCCATTACCCTTTGGGCTTCAGGGCCTTGATAAAGGTCCCTCACCATCGCGCGTGCAACTACATTCCCTGCTCCGCCTCCAATACCTTGAAGGACCCTAAAAAACCATAACATCTCAACCGTAGTTGACAGAGCACAACCAATAGAGGCAAAGAAAAATAAACCCAACCCAAACTTCATGGTTTTTATTCTCCCAATTGAATCTGAGATAGCGCCATGAAATAAAGTCATCAGCGTATAAGGTGCAAGGTAAAAGGTTAGGCTTTGTTGAATCGCATTCGGATTTGAGTGCAAATCGAGTGCAATGATATGAAAAGCAGGAAGGTAGGTATCAATGGCGAATGGTGCAAGACTTGCTAGCATCGCCAAAGTAATAACTTTTGGATTAAGGAAGAAACTCATATTTACCTAAGATTATATGGGATTAAGGTAAAGCATGAAAATCTGCTAAGCGATCTTTCTCTTCTCCATCAATAACGCGTTGAGAGTTTTTATTCGTTCTAAAAACAATAGGCTGTTCTTTTAAAACACCATTTTGTGCATCCTCTACTGCCTTAACAATTAACGGTCTTCCAGGAGCTTTGTCACACACCGGATCTGCACCCTCTGCATCTCCTGTAATTAAGAAAGCTTGGCATCGACAACCGCCTAGATCGTTTTCTTTTTCTGGGCAAGTTCTACAAGGCTCTTTCATCCACGAATCGCCACGGTATTTATTAAAGGCAGGTGATTCATGCCACGCGTAACCTAATTCGTTATTTTTGACATTAGGGAATTTCATATTTGGCAGCACGCGCGCAGAATGACATGGCAAAACATCTCCATCTGCAGTTACGATCATAAAGACCTCTCCCCAGCCATTCATACACTTCTTAGGACGGTTACCAAAATAATCAGGTACAACAAAAAATACCTTCATCTTGTTGCCAACTTTGTCTCTAAAACGATTAGTGACTTCCTCAGCTTTATCGACCTGCTCTTTGGTCGGCATTAGTTGATTTCTGTTAAGCAATGACCAGCCATAATATTGTGTGTTTGCTAACTCAACATAGTCAGCACCTAGCTTCTCAGCCATCTCTAAAATTTCTGGTATATGCTCAATGTTATAACGGTGGATAACAACATTTAAAACCATTGGATAGCCACGATCTTTGATCATGGCCGCAACCTTTTGTTTTAATTTGAAGGTACGTGTATCCGTAACAAAATTACTAATTTCCTCAGTAATATCATGCATGGAGAGTTGTATATGGTCTAGCCCGCCCTTTTTAAAAGCATCAATTCTTTTTTCAGTCAGGCCAACACCAGATGTGATGAGGTTACTGTAATAACCTAAGCTATGGGCCTCCTCAACTATTGTCTCAATATCATCTCTAAGTAAAGGTTCGCCGCCTGAGATACCTAGTTGTAAAGCACCGAGCTCTCGTGCTTGATTAAGGACCTTAATCCAACCCTTGGTATCTAATTCATTATTAGTGTGGTTAGCATAATCTGTGGGGTTGTAGCAAAAAGCACAGTGCAACGGGCACCGGTATGTAATTTCCGCCAATAACCATAGAGGTTGTTTATTAGTGATATTTGAATCTACTCCGTTATTTTGCTGTGCCATAGATTTACCCCTCGTTTACCTTCTCTATCCAAGCCTTACCAATCGCGAAATCAAGCATTGCGAGAATATCCTTTTCAATATCATTAACGTCAGGAAATTGTAGCTGTAATTTTTTAACAATCTCTTCAGCTGTTGTCTTACCATCAACAAGCTTTAAAACCTCCCCAGCGCTGCCATTAAGTTTAACCATTCCCTCTGGGAATAAAATAACGTAACAATTCTGTGCTTTTTCCCACTGAAAGCGATGATGGTCTGCAATCTTGTAGATGTGATTTTTTTCAGAAGTCATTTATCTAGGTTGCCTCAAGTAGTCACGTCCTTCAACTTTAATATCAGCAGATGCCAGCATTATGGAATCTGCTATTACCCATAGTACATCAAGTTTGAATTGAAGGATATTTAATGCTTTTTCTTGCATTTCTCTAGATTGACTGAAGTGCTCCAGCGTGACTGTTAGACCGTGCTCCACATCACGTCTGGCCTCTGTAAGGCGTTTTTTAAAATATGAAAGGCCGGACTCGTCAATCCAGGGATACATTTCAGGCCATGAACTAATCCTTTGTTGATGTATGTGAGGAGCAAATAACTCAGTTAATGAGGAGCAAATTGATTCTTGCCAAGTTCGTTGTTTAGCAAAGTTAATATAAGCATCAACCGCAAACCGCACTCCTGGGGAAACCATCTTTAATGATGTCACGTCATCCCTTGTCAAACCGACTGCTTTACCCAACTGAATCCATGCCTCGATTCCACCCTCAGCCTGCCCATCCCCATCATGGTCGATGATTCTGACGATCCATTCTTTTCGAATTTCTTTGTCAGGGCAGTTAGATAAGATCGCAGCGTCTTTTTGCGGGATACCTATCTGGTAATAAAATCGGTTAGCGACCCAACTTTGTAATTGTTCCTTTGTCAGCTTACCTTCATACATAAGAACATGAAAAGGATGATAGATATGATATCCCCTGCCTTTTTCTCTTAATTGATTCTCAAATTCCTCACGACTCCAAGGTTCTGTCATACCGAAATTCCTTTATAAAATAATATCCATTCCGTCGAATGCAACTTCAATTCCGTGATCATTAAGTATTTGACGTTCAGCAGAATCCTCTCTCAGGATAGGGTTTGTGTTATTAATATGGATGAGTATTTTTCTTGGTTTAGAAAGCGCGCTTAACGTTTCCATTATTCCACCCTTGCTTGATTGGTCTAGGTGGCCCATCTCACTCGCTAATTTATCGTTGATACCATGGCGCGACATTTCATCATTTGTCCAAACAGTTCCGTCAACCAAAATTACATCAGCGTTACTCATATACTCAAGGACATGATCTTCAATTACACCTAAACCAGGCGCATAAAAGAGATTCTTATTAGTTCTTTTATCTTCGACCCGATAGCCTACATTGTCACCAGGGACGGTGTTGTGTCTATGCGGAGAATAGGGTGGCGCCTCACTTTTTAAGGGAACAGCTGTAAAGACTAAATCATCGGCTTTGGGGATGGTAAAAGGCTCTTGTTCAGTGGCTACTTCGTGCCAATTTACACCTCTAAAATGACCTAATATGTTAAAAATTGGATAGCCCGTTGTCATATCTTCGTAGACTGACTTTGTGCAATAAATATCCCACGGTTTATCATGTTCTCTCAGAATAAGCAAACCAGTCGTATGGTCGATCTGGCCGTCACATAAGATTATGGATGCTATACCCGTATCACGAATTTTTCGCGCTGGCTGCAAAGGTGGAAAAGATTCAATTTGTGCGCGAATATCTGGAGAAGCATTGAATAAAATCCAATCTTCTTCATTAGAGCTAACGGTAATCGATGACTGAGTTCTTGAGGATGACTGAATAGAATGTGTCCTAAGTCCCTTACAATTTTCACAATTACAATTCCATTGGGGAAAACCACCTCCAGCACCAGAACCTAAAACCCTAATATGCATACCATCCTCATGTAATAAATTTTAAAAACGAATATTGAAGCAGATGACGTCTTTTTGACAGAGGAAAACATCTAAAAAAAACTCATGATATCCATGAGTTACTGATTAATATTACGACCTAGTATCTTAGCTATTTGCGTTAATTCTGTCATAAGGCTTTTTAATTCCTCTGGATTAATAGCCTGATCGGCATCACACCAAGCTTCACATGGGTTTGGATGCATTTCTACCAACAAGCCATCAGCTCCGGCTGCAATAGCAGCCCTTGATAAAGCAGCAACCATCCATGCTTTTCCTCCAGCATGAGAGGGGTCAATAATAACAGGTAGGTGTGTTTCTTTCTTAAGAACCGGAATGGCAGTAACATCTAAAACATTTCTGTAATATGTCTCAAAAGTTCTAATACCTCTCTCGCAAAAAATAATATTATGATTACCGCCTGAAGCAATATACTCTGCGGCCATTAGCCACTCAGAAATAGTAGCTGACATGCCTCGCTTAAGAATTACAGGTACGTTAATTTTTCCAACTTCCCTAAGTAACTCGAAGTTTTGCATGCTTCTTGTGCCAATTTGTATGACATCCACTTTTTTTTCAAGAAAAGTATCAAGATGACGAATATCCAGTAATTCGGTAACAATAGGCAGCCCTTCCCTATCCGCTGCCGTTCTAAACATCTCCAAACCTTCAAATCCTACACCTTGAAAGGTGTAAGGGCTTGTTCGAGGTTTAAAAGCCCCTCCGCGCATTAAATTTACACCTGCATCTTTAACAGCTTTTGCTGCTTGCTCCATTTGTATTGGAGTTTCAACCGAACAAGGTCCAGAGATTATTTGAATATCGTTTCCTCCGATACGGTGACCTCTGATATCAATTACAGTATCTTCGTTATGCCACTCCCTAGCAACAATTTTATAAGGCTTAACAATATGTAAAGCTTGCTCAACTCCCGGGAGAGACGCAAGTAATTCCTCATCGAGTAACCTCTCATCACCGATAGCGCCAATGACTGTCTTTTCAATACCTTTAGAGATACTTGCTTCGAGTCCCTTTTCTTTAATGCGACTCAAAACATTATCAATTTGCTCATCAGTCGCAGTTTTATTCATCACAATAATCATTTTTTTAACCTTAAATGCTTGCTAATTGATCAAGAAAGATTTTATTCTCATTTCTAAGTCCGATACTCACTCTAAGAAAATCGGGCATTCCATAGTTTGCTATGGGTCTTACAATAACGCCATTTTTTAATAAATGGTGATAATACATCATTGCGGCTTGTTCGTCTTTAAGTTTAAAGCTGATAAAGTTTCCATATGAGGGAATATATTTTATATTAAGAGCCTCAAAACCATTAGTTAACTGCTGCATACCTTCATCATTAGTTTGTTTACTTTGTTTCAAAAAATCATCATCAGCGAGAGACTCAATTGCAGCCAACTGTGCAACATGATTGACATTAAAAGGCTGTCTTATTCTGTTCATATAATCGGCAAGTCGTTGATCAGTAACGCCGTAACCTACCCTCAGCCCTGCTAAACCATGAGCCTTTGAGAAGCTTCTAGAGATCAAGAGATGGGGAAACTTTTCTAACCATGCGAAAGCCTCTGATTTCAATTCATCCTCTAAGTATTCATCGTATGCTTCATCCAAAACTACTATTACAGTTTTCGGGACAGTTGATAAGAAGTCATACAGGACTTTTTTTTCAATAAGGGTTCCAGTAGGGTTATTTGGATTTGCAATAAAAATAACTTTTGTTTTAGTTGTTATCGCTTTTTTAAACGCCTCCAAATCATGCTCATAATTTTTTGCTGGAACCTCTAAACCCTTTGCGCCAGTGGCTTTTACTACGAGCTTGTAAACTGCAAAAGCGTGTTTAGAAAAAATAGCTTCATCAGACGAGGTAAGAAATGTTCTGGCAACAAGCTCAAGTATATCGTTGGATCCGTTACCTAAGATAATTTGCCTGTCAGCAAGATTGAACTTGGTTGCAATAGCTTGTTTTAGATAGTAACCATTTCCATCAGGATATCGCTCAACTTCGTCAAAAGATCTTTGGATAATTTTTTTAACTCTAGGGCTTACACCCAATGGATTTTCATTGGACGCCAGTTTAATAATTTTACTCTCATCAAGATTAAGTTCTCGAGCAACCTCTTTGATGGGACGCCCCCCTTGATAGGGTTCAATCTCACAAATATGTGTTGGAACACTTATATTAATTGTCATGACTTGCAGGATAGGAGCCAAGCAGCTTTATGAAAGACGCTTGTGTCTCTACTTGATCTACAGATAACCTTACTTTTTTATCTTTATAATGCCCCTCCAGATCGATAAAAAAAACATACTCCCACAAACCAATTCTTGCAGGCCTGGATTCTAGCTTTGTCATACTGACTTTATTTTTAGCAAATGGGGAAACAAGATCAGCTATCGCTCCTGGCTTATTCTTTGTTGCAACAACAATGGAGGTTTTATCATTTCCACTGGGATCAACCTCTTGCTTTGAGACAACCAAGAACCTTGTTGAGTTTTTTCTGTCGTCCTCAATATTTTCAAACAAGTTGTTGAGTTTATATAGATCTGCTGCTTTGCTACTCGCAATTGCTGCCGCATTCCTGTGACTTGCAGCTAGGCGGGCTCCTTCAGCATTGCTTGTAACTGCCACTTTGTCAACATTAGGCATATTATTCATTAGCCAATCATGACACTGCGCGAGAGATTGGCCGTGCGCATAGACTTTATTGATCGTGTTTAAACTGCGGTTTTTTGAAATCAAACAATGATGAACAGGTAAGATAATTTCACCACAGATTTTAAGATCTTTTGTTAATAACAAGTCTAAAGTCCTGCTTATTGCGCCCTCGGTAGAATTCTCGACGGGAACCACACCATAATGAGCAATATCGGACTGAACTTGACTGAATACTTCATCAATACTATTAGTTGGAATCGCATCAATATTCTCACCAAAATGCTTGATTGTCGCTTCCTCACTAAAAGTACCCAATGGCCCCAAAAAAGAAACACTTAACTTTTTCTCGAGTGCACGACAATTAGAAATAATAGATTTAAATATATTATTGATACTTGCTTGGGATAATGGTCCATTATTTAATTTTTTCAATTTAGCGAGAAGGCTTGCTTCTCGCTCTGGTTTGTATATAACGCCGTCATTCTTTAACCGACCAATTTCTTTTGCGATTCCGGCGCGCTGAGAGAGTAATTCCAAAATCTCTTGATCTATTTTGTCGATATCAATTCTCAGTTTATTTAAATTCTTTTTCATACGTTATTTTTCTTAAATTTTTCCATAAATTCTATGAGTGCTTTTAT
>Ga0255752_10001384_pt1 | contig 28083 bp, 46 predicted proteins | sample 011ome_25_FD_179952 | JGI IMG/M metagenome (GOLD analysis project Ga0255752, IMG submission 179952) | Coastal salt marsh microbial communities from the Groves Creek Marsh, Skidaway Island, Georgia - 011512CT metaG (version 2) | ecosystem: Environmental > Aquatic > Marine > Intertidal zone >... | reverse complement strand
GGGCAACTGAGAGATACGGGATCGACATCCTTGACAAAGAGAACATTGCTTGGAAAACCAAGTACCCAAACGTCTCAAAGAAAATCGATGAACTAGAAGCCAGAATCATTGAACTAGAGAAGAATAGTCACCCATGTAAAGAACTCCACGAGTTTGATGTGTGGCCCGAACTAGACCTTAGAATTAAGAAGTTAGAGAATAAAAAGTAATGCTCTACCTTGTGAAGAAGGTTTCAAGAGAGTTTCATGTCCTAGAGAAGTCTTCTGGGTTAAATCTCTATATCACCAAAAGTGCAGAAGATGCAAATAGAATGCTGTCGTTACTGAATGCAGGTAGCGGCTTTGATGGATATACGCCTGACTTCTTTGTTAAGGATGTTGCCCAAAAGAAAAGGCAACCAAAAGTTGCCTTCTCTAAATAGTTTGCGTGACTGGGAGGAACCCCACCTGCATTCGAGATGCTACCCCAGTTATTCCTTCTGTGAGTTGTTTAAAAACGTTCACACTTGCCTCTTGTGTTGTTACACATTCACACGCACCCATGCTGTTATTTATACATTTTATAATCTCATCTATAAACTATGTGAAAACTTCACAAAAATAAATAGCATCACCTACAACAATAAAGGGATGAAATTAATGTTCATGACTCCAGATGAAGGAGTCTTTCTAGATATTGAGGCTATGGAATTAGTAGACGGATGTATCAGTTCGTCAGTACCTATATACTTGATGGCTCAGTACACAAAAAACATTGAAAACGATCCTATATTATCAGAAAGATACCTCAAAAAATTGTCGAAAAAAATGCTTGACAATTGGGACAAAATAGTGCATAATCATAAACATCTAATCAGAGAGGACGATCTACTTAAGGTCAAATTTTCTGGTGAGTATCCGAAGCACACCCAAATGGGTGTAGATCAGATGAGGTATGTTTATTATGGTACTAAAAGAAGAAACCATTCGGGAAGTTAAGTACGCACTAGAAGAAGCGGAAATCCTCGAATCTGGACTCAGTGGCTACGATGCTATGAGAGTTCAGAAAAATGCCAGTAGAATGTCTGGCATACCCATTAAGTGGGTAAAAGAAGTATACTCTAAGGAGATGAACCGATGAGTATGCATATAATTAAAGGTGTTTACGCTCCAAAGTCAAAGAAGCGTAAGCCCAAAAAACTTGACATGAAAAAAGTCGAAGTTCAGTGGAGACAATACAACAAAGACATGAGACGCAATCACATGCATTCATGTCAGTTCGATACGCTTGATGAATACGTCTTGTATATATCAGGCAAACTAAAACCAAAGAAAAAGGAGTTTGTACCATATGAACCGACGACAACAGTTTATAAGCAGAATTATCAATCAGTCTCGGAGAAGAGCCCAGTTCATGGAATTCCAGACGGAGGAAGAAAAAAAGAAAGACAAGTCTACACAGGAGACTACATCGTCGGTATCGCCACAATGCATAAGTCCAATCTCGTTCCGGTCACAAGAGATCAAGACCCCGTAGAATATGCTACAATGAGGAGAAACTAATATGAATGATACAGAATTCTGGCTAAAAGTATCATTGACATTCATGATTTTGGGAATAGTAGTAGCAGTTGTTTATCACCAATGGACTGATTGTTTGGGTGAAAACTCAGTTCTTACGTGTGCAAGAATGCTTAACTGACAACTCATAAATAGTAGATAGAAACAAGAGGAATCTACTATCACATGAGTATGGAAGTATACGAAAAGATCGGAGAAAACCTGAACTCTATCGTAAAGATAAAGAATTATCAGGTTGCTCCTTTGTATCCAAAAGGTAAACCAGGAACAAACGACAAGTCTGTTCGTGAGTTTAGGCTTCAACTTATCAATAAGAATGACGATACAAGCCAAGCAGTAATTGATCATTTAAAGATGCAGTTACGCAAAGATACTAGTCTTGAGAGTGTGACTTTCAATTCCATATCTCCAAATAGTTCTAAGTTTCCTAGCTACAGTTTCACATTTAACGGTCTGAAGTTTGACATCATCATAGCAAGAGGTGCGAATGCAGGTGAAAAGTTTGAGGTAAGAACAGTTAAGACTCTTGACAACTACTTTAAAACTCGCACAGACAATGAAACTTCTGAGGTCGTGAATATGATGAGTGAGTCATATGCTCCCTTTGCTAACGCAGAAATCGTTAGTGCTGTGCAGAGAACTGGTGCCACTAAGAAAGAAGGCATACCGATAGATAAGCTTGGTGCGATTATCGGCGATATCATACTGACTGATAATCAAGGAAACCCATGGTACATATCACTCAAAGACATTAACGGTAATACTTTCAGTTCATACTCAGGTGCCGCTTCTTTGTTTGATAGAGAAGGTAATTTACAGCCCAATTCAGCTGGCGCTACCTTTCTAAAGACATTTGGAGTCGATCTAAACAAGGTCCAAGCTGGGTTTGATGAACGAGGTAATATAAATAAAGTTAGACCGAAACTCGCAGTACCTAGAGCCAACGCAAGAGAGATCGAAAAGATTTTCAATAGGGCATGGGGTATGAACTATTTTTATGTACGGCGTATGCGAACTGGGTGGAAAGTCTTCTGGTTAGGCAAAGATAAGCTGGATAAGTTATCTCAAAATATAAAGATTGATGATATAAGATATCCATCTACAAAGTCTAAGCAGATTACGATATTATGTAGTAATACTGTTGAAGACTATGTAATTGAGTTAAGAAATTCTAAAGCTGGTGAATACCCAAACGATACTAAATTCAAGGTTAAAAAATGACAGTCAGATTTAAAAGTTTTATTACCGAATCAGTCGGTGCAAAAGGACTAGCATACGAAAAGAAAGTTTTCGATGCAATGAAGTCTGCTGGAGTGAAGGGATTAGACGTTGGTAGTAAACCAGGTGCAGGATACAGTAATCAAGGCGCAGGTGATATTGAAGCATTATACAACGGTAAAGAATTCAATATCGAAATCAAATTAGACAAGAATGCTCAAATGGGCGGTACGTCTATACGAATAGATACATTAAATAAGACCCACACTTTAGTCAAACCGGATGCGGTAGACGATGACGCCATTCCATTTTTTATAGAAGCGGCAAAAAAGCAAGACAAAGCACTTAAAGAATGGGTCAACTTTATTCGTAAGCAAGAGCCAGTAGCATTTCACAAAAAAACACCATACACAATTCCTTTCGGTTCAGTCACTAAAGAAGCGTGGTCAGCGGCACAGAAAGCTGGCTATCTTGGTAAGATGAACGCAATCCAATCTTTCGACTCAGCAAAAACAATAGCTAAAGCATATAACCGAAAGAATGTGTATTATATACAAATCGGTAAAGCAGGTCTCTTTTATCTAGGAAGCAATCCCTTAAAATTAGATGTTCCAGAATATAAAGGATCTGTTAATATCGAATTTAGATTAGGACCATCTGGAAGTAAAGCAAGAAAAATAGAAGGCGAAGACTATCGTGTTGTTGGCGCTGGATATCGTTGTCAAGGCAGACTGAAGACTAATATCAAGTCTAAGTACAGTCTCGATAATCCCGAAGACGTAAAGAAATTATTTGGAGCATAGAATGCAACGCCTTTCATCATTTTTGACTGAAGACAAAAACACTCACATGGAACACCTCGAAGACAACTTGCTAAATGCAGGTGTCGATGGAGCAAGACAGTCTATAAACTATCTACGATCTCTACGTGATATGTTGGCAGGTAATTCTCGTTCCGCAGTTAATGTAACTGTCAAATGGGACGGTGCTCCAGCAGTGTTTGCAGGCATTGATCCTTCAGACGGTAAGTTTTTTGTTGCGAAGAAAGGCATCTTCAATAAGAACCCTAAGGTCTATAAGACTAAAGCGGATGTTGATGCTGATACAAAAGGTGATTTGAATATAAAAATGAATTTGGCATTGAAACATTTGCCATCTATGAATATTAAAGGAGTGATACAAGGTGATTTCCTATATGCGAAGAAAGATATTAAGAAAGTGGAGATTGATGGAGAATCGTATATTACTTTTCATCCTAATACGATTGTTTACGCTATACCAGCGAAAAGCCCGCTTGCTTCTAAAATCCTCAGATCCGAGATCGGTGTGGTTTGGCACACTAACTACAGAGGAAAATCTTTTGAATCAATGTCAGCGTCTTTTGGAGAAAAGATCGCAAGCAATCTCAAAGACACGAGGTCAGTCTGGTCAGTAGACGCAGTATATAAAGATGTAACTGGTAACGCCACAATGACAAAAACAGAGACAGATGCGGTTACTCTGCTATTATCAGCCGCAGGTAAACAATTCAATAAAGTAAACAAAGCAACGTTTGATGGCATAACAGAGAACGAAGAGTTGCTTACAAGAGTTAAAACATATCTGAACGTAAAAGTACGTGCAGGTGAAAAGATTGCAGATCCTTCTAAGTTTGTTACTGACATGGTAAGCTGGATCTATGAGTACTACCAAAAAGAAATTGACAAACTAAAGTCCGAAAAAGGTAAAGCCGGTAGAGCGGAAAGACGAAAAGAAGTAATGGCATATTTTTCAAACGTTGACAAGTCTCAAATTGTCGCATTGTTTGAACTGTATAATATGATCGTTGAAATAAAACTACTCATTATCAGTAAGCTAGACAAAGCAAAGGCTATTGGCACTTTCTTAAAAACAAAAGATGGTTATAAAGTCACAGAACAAGAGGGCTTTGTTGCAATCGATAGAATGGGTAAGAATGCAGTTAAGCTTGTAGATCGAATGGGCTTCTCAAAAGCAAACTTCTCAGATGAGTTCATCAAGGGCTGGCAGAAGTAAGTCATTTGCCGCATCACGGGTATTCGGATTTAGCATCACAAAAAATCACTTTTAGTGTATAAATAAATGTGTCAACAAGATTGACATAAACACAACATACACATAAGGAGATGAATGTGACGCAAATGGTACTTACTGCCGCAAGCTTTCTCAATCTATCATTCATCGTAGACATTTACATGAACGTAATGAAGCGATGGTCTGATCGAAGAGAAGTTAAAAGAACAATCAAAGAATTAAACAAACTTACAGACCGTGATCTAAGAGATTTAGGTATTAGTCGTGGAGAAATATATTCCGTAGCCACCGGAGCATGGAGCAGAGATTCTGAAATTCGTACAAATGAAAATTTACGGGGGTGGGTCTAATGACAGCTTTAGTAAGCAACTATGTATTTTCACCTTTATCGGGATTGTGGTCTTCACTAGATCGGTATTCGCAGATGGTGGGTTACTCACGGGCAGCGGCGGAACTCGCAAGGCAGGGTTACCACGAGGAATCGAAACAGTGCATGATGTATCTCAAAGAGGTCATGTCCAGTAAATGATAAATAGACTATGAAGTCTAACAAAAAGCAGGCTTCTTGCCTGCTTTCGCTTTTATAAAGGAGAATATTATGAATTGGTTAAAAAACAGATTAATGGAACGCACATCTTGGGATGGTGGAGTTCTTATCGCAGTTGGAGTAATCGCTCTTATGTTTCAAGGTTTAATCGGCTGGGCAGCATATGGTGCAATTGCTTATGGTATCTTTACATTAGTTAAATCAGAGGATTAATTATGGAATTTGTTGATATGACAAAGAATGAACTTGAGGCATATGGTCGCACAGTTGGCATTGAATTGGATAGAAGACTTACTAAAGCAGTGCTTATTGAACAACTTAATGAGCATATTGAAAATGCTGAAGTTGAACTTTCAGATGAATTGAGTGATCCTGTATATCTAGATGCAGAGATTGAAGAGGAAGATTTTCCAATAACTGGTGAAGATCATCCATTAATGCCAAAAGAAATGCCAGCTATTAAAGAAGAGCCTGTAGATCCTTTGGTTGCAATTCAAGCAGAAAAAGACGCAAGGCGTGGCATTCAAAACTATTCGGAAATGCTACGTCAAGCAGAAGAAAAATATCAGATACTAAAAGATAAGCGTATCAGTGCTGAAGTATTGGAACTAGAAGCACTTACAGAAGTGGAGGTTGCTAGAAAAAATCTAGCTAGTGTCCAGAAGGCATGGGAAGACAGTAAGGAACTACTGTAATTTATAAATAGTACATAACACATCGTTGTAGTAAGACTACGGTAAACCTACGATAGAGGAAAAGAAATGCAAGACGATTCTATGGAAAATCCAGAGGCAAACTCTGGTGAAGAAACGACTTCTAAAAAGAAGACGGATAAGACAGAGAAGCCAAAGAAGGCTTCGAAGAAAGTAAAAGATGAACTCTTAGTGAAGAACGCTATTGAGATCAATCCCAAGCTTGAAGAAGCTCCAAACAAGACAGTGGTTTTGGGTTGGGGCAGAATGAATCCAATTACTGTTGGACATGAAAAGCTAGTCAACAAAATCAAATCTGTCGCAAGATCAGAAGCGGCAACACCGCTGATCTATGTTTCTCATAGCCAAGACGCTAAGAAAAATCCTCTAGACTACGATGATAAGATCATGCTTGCAAAGAAAGCATTCGGCAACATCATCGTAAAGTCCAATGCTCGTACTATCATCCAAATCATGCAAGAGTTGCAGAAGAAATTCTCTAAGGTAATTCTCGTTGTTGGACAAGATCGAATCAAGCAATTCGATGAACTACTCAACAAGTACAACGGTAAAGACTACAACTTCGACAATATCTCTATTGTATCTGCTGGTGATCGTGACCCAGACTCAGAGGGAGTTGAGGGCATGTCTGCATCTAAGATGAGAGCCGCAGCCTCGCAAGGCGATTTCAAAAAATTCAAAACAGGTCTACCTCGAAGACTCCAATCAGATGCACAAGATGTATATGATATGGTACGTGGTGGCATGAAGATCGCTGAGATGCTAGAACTTGATGAAGCATTAACTATCCAACAAAGACGCATGAGAGCAATCACAATGCGTAAGTACAAGTCTAAGATTGCTCAAGGTCGCAGACGTATGGCTAAGAAAGCCGCTTCAATGGACAAGTTGAAGTTACGTGCAAGAAAGGCTGCCATTAAAATCATTCGTAAGAAAGTTGCTGGAAAGAAGGGCGAGAAGTACAATAGCCTATCTCCTTCTGAGAAGATGCTTATTGATAAGCGAGTGGCAACAAAGAAATCTGCAATCGACAGAATCGCAAAGAAGTTACTGCCAAAAGTCAGAAAAGCAGACCTTGCTAAACTGTCAGGTAAAAAGATAAATGAAGAGTTTGAATCATTCTTAATGAACGAAGAATTCACTGCACTGTTCGAAGAGCCTACTACAGGACAAGACCCAGATATCAAAGATAAGAAGGGTACACAGCCTGCAGTATACTACAAGGGTCTGGCAAAGTCAACTAAAGACAAGCGTGACGCACATTTCAAAAAGCATGGCAAAAAAGATGATGACGATAACTCAGCATACAAGCCTGCACCAGGTGATGCAGAAGCAGAGACTAAGCCATCAAAGCACACTAAGCGATATCATCAAATGTTTGGCAAAGAAGGCGCTGTTAAATTAGATCGCCGCTTTCGTGCATTCAGACAACGCAAAGAAGAAGTTGAACTAGACGAAATTACTATTAAAACTGATGCGGAAAAACGTCTAAAGACTCAACACAAAGATGAGAGAGAAAACCTTTCTAAAGAGCATGAGCGTGAAATGGACGCACTGTTGACTAGAGAGTTACGTAAAAAAATTACAAGTATCAACAAAGAAGAGTTTGATACCGATGATGCTCTAATTCAGTTTATTGAAGAGACTACAAACGACATCTTTGATCAAGTATCACTTGATGAAGCAAAGGGCAATGAAGGTCTAAAGAAGAAAGCTGAAAAGTCTGGAATGCCACTTAGCATTCTACGTCAAGTATATAACAGAGGCATTGCCGCTTGGAAAACTGGTCATAGACCTGGTACTACTCCACAGCAATGGGGCTTTGCACGTGTTAACTCTTTCATTACTAAATCATCAGGCACATGGGGCAAAGCAGACGCAGACCTAGCCGCTAAAGTACGTGGCTCTTCTAAGAAGGAAGAGATAGAAGAAAAGTTAAAAGTATCTGATGGACTTGGTGCATGGATTGATGACTTTAAAAATTCAGATGCGCCGCAGTTTGCAGGTAAGTCAGACAAGAAAAAACAGCAAATGGCTGTAGCCGCATTTGTAGACGCTGGTGGTGAACTAGACGAAGGTGCAGTATCTCCTGCACAACGTGCCGCTATTGCTATATCTAAGAAAGCAAAAGCTGGAAAGCCTGGATACGACAGTGAAGGCAAATCTTTAAAAGAAGATGATCCTTGCTGGGCTTCTCATGAGCAAAGAGGCATGAAAAAGAAGAATGGCAAACTAGTGCCTAACTGTGTGCCTAAAAACGAAGAAGTTTCAGTCGATGAGATGTTCGAGGAATTCGTAGAGAGTAAAGAGGCATCAGAAGGATATGTAGTAAACAAAGTTAAGTCTGTTACAGTTAATAAGAAAGCATATCAACACGCCCTAAAGACACTGAAAGACTTAATCACTCGTAAGAAGAAAGAAGCCGGCGGTAGAGGCATGAAGCATGGATCTGGTTACTATGCTCAACAGATCGCTAAGACTTACAAAAATGTTGACCACAAAGTATTGCACAATATGTTAGGTGAAAAGTATGTTATTGAAGTTGGAGGTGCAGGAGATAGAGGTACTGAAAAAGTTACTAAGCGTTACAAGAAAGATACTCCTGGTGAAAGCGTATCAGAGAGCGAAGGACCAGTGCCTAAGCCAATCTCTCAGATGACAGATAAGCAGAAAGAGGATCTAAGACACAAGCAAGCCGCAGAGCGTGAACGCAATCTACGTAGAATCAAGCAAGGCAATACTGAAGCAGAACGTAAGCGTAAAGCCGCTGATCGTGAGCGTAGACTAGCACAGAATATGAAAAAATTAAAGGATATGCGTAAATCTGATAAGTCTTGGGGTAAATCAAGCGCATTTGATCATCACGAGGAAGTAGAACTTGATGATTTATTCGAATCACATTTCAGCGAAGAAGTTACACAAAAACAGTTGAACGATTTAGAACGATTCGCTGATAGATTGCTTGACAAGTTTGGCATTGACGTAGAATTCACTAAGCATTTTGCAGATAGAATGAATGATGCCCGCAATAAGCCTGCTATCACAATCGCTGAACTTCAGAGAGTGTTTAAAAAGATCGCAAAGAACAAAGCGAAGAACATTCGTCAAAATCCTGACATTGAAGCAGTGCTTAAAGATATTCAGGCAGACTTGAACTTGCCTATCGTCATTAACTACGATAGTGAAAAGGACGAGTATGAAGTAGTTAACAAAACTATTATGCGTAAGAAGAACTTTGGTACATCAAGCAAAGTGATTAAGGTATGAAGAAGTTTAAAAACTTTGTAGCAGAACTTAAGGTCTATGAGCCTAAGTCAACTGACACTCTCGGATTTACGAGAGATAAGATGCCACAAGTCCGATCGCAAGATTATGATGGACTGATTAAGCATCTGAAGAAGAATAACGTGGGCGTCAGAAAAAGAAAAGTGCCTGCAAAGAGTTTGAAGCCTATTCAGAAAGAGTTTAACAAAGATAAGGTTGTAGGGGCAATCGCTAAGATCAAGACTCTTGGTCAAGCAAAACCTCTGATTGTGAGCAAAGATAACTATATCATTGATGGTCATCACAGATGGTTAGCCGCTAGAAATGTAGGTGGAGATATCGATATCATGCAAGCAGATGTGAAAGTCCATGAATTATTAAAACACGTGTACAGCTACCCAAAGACTTTCACAAAAAAGATACACGAAGGGAATGAAAATGTTTTGGAGAAAAAATAAAATGAGTAAATTTGAATTAACAAAAGAAATGCTAGGAGCAATGATTCCTACTAATAAAGAAGTAGACAAGTGGTATGATGCAATTGTAGAGATACTTCCTAAGTATGACATCACTACTCCTGAAAGAATTGCAGGCTTTATCGCACAGTGCGCCCATGAAAGTGGAGACTTTAAAAGCCTTGAAGAGAATCTAAACTATAGCGAAAGTGCATTGACTAGAGTGTTTGGCCGATACTTCGGCAAGCCACCAAAGCGCAGTGCAAAAGAATACGCACGTAATCCAGAGATGATTGCTAATTATGTATACATGGATGAATTCCGTAAATATAAAATGGGCAATGTTAAAGAGGGTGACGGATGGTTATTTAGAGGTCGTGGACTGAAGCAACTTACTGGTCGTGATAACTATACTAAGTTTGGTAAGACTGTAGGTATGAGTGCTGAACAAGCCGCTGAGTATGTAGCAACAGAAAAGGGTGCTATCGAAAGCGCATGTTGGTTCTGGAAAACTGCTAAATTAAATGCCATCGCAGATAAATGCGATATTGTTAAAATGACTAAGAAGATTAATGGTGGCGATATTGGCTTGGCAGATAGAACTAAGCGTTACAATGCCGCTATCGAAATTTTGGGTGGAAAGATTCCTGCTACCAAAAAGTCTAGCGTGAAGCATACGACTGTAGGTGTTGGAGACAGAGGAGATACTGTTGCGGCTGTACAGAAAGCACTCGGTATTGGAGCTGATGGTATTTTTGGACCTGGTACTAAGCGTACATTAAAAGCATGGCAAGCCGCAAATGGTTTGACTGCTGATGGAGTAGCTGGTCCTGTAACGTTAAAGAAACTATTAGGATAGTAAGATGATTAAAAAGTTCAGCGACTTTAGAACAGAAGCAAAAGACTCAGGCGAATACGATAACGAAGGTGGTATGGCTAAGACCCAACTGCGTGGTGTTATTGCTGATGCGGATCATATGATCAAGATGTTTGGTGACGATGACAATTTGCCAGAGTGGGTACAAAACAAGATCACTAAGGCAGCCGATTATCTAAATTCTGCTCATCGATACATGATGAACAAGGATGGAGAAGAGTAATGGCTTGGGTTACAGTTACAAATAACACAGAGTGGGAATACGATAATGCGGCAACAGCATCGGATACGTATTCAGACACTCCTGGTACTATAAGTGGTGGTATTAGAACGTTTACGTTACCTGGTGGTAACGCTAGACAGACATACATCAAGTGTAGAAAAACTAGTAACCCACCAGGAACAGGCGAACTAGACAAAACATATTGGGACGCACAATAATGAAAAAGTTTAAAAAATTTAACGAAGATACAATAGATGCCGTATGTGAAGAGTGCGACATTTATGCAGATTTGGTTTTAGAAGCATCTGAGTATGAAGGAAGAAAGGTTACGCTGAACGACCCTTTCAGACTTCCCAGCGGCTCTAAAAGAAAATTTGGAGTGTACGTTAAGAATGAAAAAGGTAATGTAGTGAAAGTGCAATTTGGTGATCCTAACATGGAAATCAAACGTGACGATCCTGCAAGAAGAAAGAGTTTTAGGGCAAGACATGGATGTGACAATCCTGGTCCGAAATGGAAAGCGAAATACTGGTCATGCTATCAATGGAGAGCAGGCTCAAAGGTCGATAACTAATAAATAGTAACATAATAAATTAAAGGAGAACACCATGTTTAAGAAACCAGAAAACATCAGACCACTACCAGACGGTATGGTAGATGCGTTCACTGCTAAAGTATCATCTCAGGGATATAAAATGCCTGAAGCAGAGCCTGTCGTAGAAGCTGAAGTTGAAGCACAGCCTGAAGAAGTATCAGAAGCAGTGGCATCACGTAGCGCAGATAAGACTAAGCCAGAAGATGGTGACACTAAAATGCCTAAAGTTGCAGATGTGACTCCAGAGATTGGCATGATCTCATCAAAAGATAAGGCAGCCAAGTCTGTAGAAACAGCAGTCAAAGCCGCTTCAAAGTCTCAGCACGAAGGATTTGAGATTATTCAAGATGGCGGTAAAGTAGAACTTGAAGACGTAGTGCAAGAAGCAACTATGGATGAGAAAGCTTGCGTTGGCGAAATGAAAAAGTTAAATGCTTCTTCATGCTCAAAGCACGAAATGTACAAGAGAGTGAGCGAGAAGTACGGTTGTTCAGAGGCAAAGTTTGAAGAACTATATGCTCAATATTGTAAAGAGACTTATGAAGGTGTTCAAGAAGACAACACTAATGACAAGTCAGATGATGGTGAAGGTATGGACAAAGTTCAACCTAAAGCTGTTAAAAAGAAGTTTGATGATCGTAAAGATAAAGACATCGATAACGATGGCGATGAAGACGAATCTGATGAGTACTTACATAAGCGTAGAAAAGCAATCTCTAAAGCGTTGGAGGACTAAATGTCTGATGAACTAAACGAAAAATTTAGTCCTAAGCAGATCAAGCAAGCGATTGGTATTGCGTCTGATAAACGATATGCTGGTGGTAATATGACTGGTGCAACAAAGACTATCGAAAAATTAGCAAGAGGTCTATCAGATCATCCACAAGTTAGGGCGGTACTTAAGCGTCAAAACGAAGATGTGAATGAGAAGTTCGATCCTGCTGATCTTGACTTAGTTGCAACTGACAAAGATAAGGCTAGTGCTAAGATGAACATCATCATGCAGTTACGTAAAGCGGCTGATGTCAGAGGCAATCTACCTATTCAATTTGCTGACGGTAAGAAAGCTAAGTTGCCTCCAAAGGTTATTGAACTTGCGCTTAAGAAGTTTGCTTCTTTCCGTAAGCCAGATAGTAAAGAGAAACTTCAAACTGCAATGGGCAAATCATACAAAGATATGGTACATGCTCTGAAGACTATGCGTGAAGAAGTTGAACTTGACGAAGGCGTAGACAAGGCTAAGATTCAAAAGCAAATCGACCAAGCAGAAAAGTATCTTAAGACTTTCTTTGGTAACACATCTTCTGTTAAGATGAAGAAAGTTGCTATTCAGAGAAAAATTGATAAGCTGAAAAAGCAACTCAATGAAGCAACTGATGAAGATTACTGTGACTGTGGTTGCGAGTGTGGTAAAAAAATATGCGAGTCATGCGGTAAGCCACATAAGCCAGAAAACATCAAAGAGTCTAAGATGGCTGGATGGGTAGCAATTTATAACGGCAAGAAAGTAGAGATCAAAAAGAGTGAAGCAAATGATCTATACGGAGCCAAAATGAAGGCTGCCAAGATGCTAAAAGTGCCTAAGTCTAAGATGGGTCTTCTAGCTATCAAGCCTGGTTATAACGAAGAGGTTGTCAATGAAGAAGTCCAACAAGACCTTCAAGAAGCGCCTAATTACAAGCTCTATCATAACACTTTTAGTGGTGCAGTGCAAGAAGCAATTGCAGTTGCTAAGAAAAAGGGATTTGATGTTGATGAAGACGATTGGCATGATAAAGTTGCTACTGGCCCTAGAAAGCCTAGCAAAGATAAGACCAACTCTTACTCAATCAAGTTGATGAAAAATGGCAAGCCAGTTCGTCAAATGCTTCAGATTCAAGTATATAATATGGGCGCAAAGTACGAACTGAACACTTACGTACAATAAATAAGATTAAAGAACCATTAATAAAGGAGAAATAAAATGGCACTATGGGGAACAGTTGATACTTTAGCGGCAGCGCCGAAGTGGGAAACAACTACTGTAACTTTCGATTCTACGTCTACTAGCGTTGTTGTGGCCGCATCTGATACTATCGTATTATCAGAGCATGGTTTAGCAACCGGTGACGCAGTAACTTATTCAGATGGCGGCGGCACTGCTGTTGCAGGTCTGACTGATGCTACTGTATACTACGTCAATCACGTAGATGCGAATACAATTAAACTATACGATACTATGACGAACGCCGTCGCAGGTGGAAATACTGGCCGATTAGATATCACTGGTGTTGGTGTAGGTACTGCACATTCTGTTCAGCGTACACCTTCTGATATCTACTTTGTAGACACTACAGAAGCCGGCATCGCCGCTAACAGAGCAAAGGGTCTTCAAACACCTGGTTGGGTTGAGTACAATACTAAAACTGTACCTGCTACTGTTGTAACATTTGATGCAACACAAGCAAGCGTGGTTGACATTGCTACTGATGTTATTAATCTCGCAGGTGGAAGCGAGCATTCATTTGCAACTGGTGAAGAAGTAACTTATGCTGATGGTGGCGGAACTGCAATCACTGGGTTGACTGATGGAGATAACTACTTCGTAAGTAATGTTGGACCAGGTATGATTAAGCTTTATTCTTCTGCGGCAAACGCAAAAGCAAAAGGCGCAACAGGTCTGGTTAACTTGACTGCTGTTGGTGTGGGCACAGCACACACTCTTACCGCAGCCGCTGGAGCAGTAACTCGCAATGTTGTCGAAAACATCTGTCCAATGAAAGTAGCCGCAGGTACTGCTGGTGACGTTGGTGTTGACGGAACTGATGACGCTGTAGTAGCTGATAGTTAATCCACTGGCAGTTATAAATATATTGGAGAGCAATGAAGCTCTCCAGTATAATAACTAAAGGTGAATAAACTATGAAACTTGACGAAGACAGCTTTCTGTTGTATGCTGCCAAATATTACGATATTAGAATGGCCGCTTCAGCAGAAGAATTTTATGACGATCTAAAACGATTTCAACATTTAAAGAGATTGTTTAAGAGATACGAAGATGACGATGATCTAAAAGTACGTTTGATATTGAATCATCTTACTGTATTATATAACTGTTTTGGTCAAGCGGCAACTACAATGTTATTCTTTAAGTTAGAAGACTACCATCAGTATTTAAAACCGTTTGTAGTCTTTCTAGCTTTCATGCCAGAAGTAGTTGAGTATAGCGACAAAAAAATAATTTCATCTGAAATTCCATTGGATATCAGAATCATAAAAGAGTTAAGAGAGATATGATAGTCGACCTTTTTTTAGTTTATCAGTTTATACGTAGACTTGCTACGCCCTTCAAAGAGTGGAAGGCGTATGAGTTGGGTATCATAGACGAAAAAGGTAATCAACTCAAAAAGCGTAGAGAGTTCACTACACGTGAAGAAAAAGATTCTTATGGCATCTTTGATATTATGATCACAAAACTAAAGAGACTAATCGAAAAAGTGCCTGGTGGTAAAACGAGATTGGGTTCATATGCAGCCGCTCTATATCTTATCAAAGAGCATAACAGTATTATGGAGAAAGGGGAGACGCTCACGGAAGAGCACCTTGAGTCAAAATTAAACGAGTACATGACACTCGTTGAAGATAGTCAACTAAGCGTTGACGAACTATTTGAAAGGGCTTTCGAAGAAGATGCACCGGCAAATTCAGCAGGCGGTGGTAATATCGCAGGCATAGGAGTTGGTCCAGACGGAGAGCCAGGGTTATCAGTATCACAACAGAAGAAAAATCGAAAGAAGAATACTCCTGTTGTGAAGAGGTTCAAAGACCAAGTTTTGCTTGGATCAAATACTAAAGGCTAAAGATGAGTGACTTAAATACTGTCAGGACAGATGTAGAGATCCTGAAGAAAGATGTGTCTAACATACAAGGACTATTATCTCGACTGGACACAGCAATCGATAAGATCGCTGATGCATCTAATGGCATATCTAAAATTTTAGCAGTACACGAAACTCAGATCAAAGAGACAGAGGCATCACTCGTTGAACGAAAGAGGCTAGCAGAAAAGGAAGTTGAACTTCTACATAGACGCATCTCTGATATGAAAGAGGAGAGTGTAGAAACGGATAGACGCAATCATAGTGAGATTATATCTAAACTTGACAATATGTCTTCAGAAGTCTCAGGCGAGTTGAAAAGTATGTCTGAACGTGTTACAATACTCGAAAGATGGAAGTGGTGGATTATGGGTGGCTCTTGGGTCATCGGATTTGTAATTGCCACTCTACTGCAAGTTGGCGGCATCATAGAACTTTACAAGTAAATTATGTCTTGACACCACGCTCCAATAGTGTATAATGACAACTATAGTCTAATATAACACCGGAGCTTCATTTGAACATTACAGACCTCAAGTACGCAGGGATCTTATCGACTCGCCTCGAGCGTTTCTCTATCAAATCATACTCACCATATAGAGCAAACATGCGTTGTCCTATCTGTGGTGATTCCCAAAAATCAAAAACTAAAGCACGTGGTTGGATTCTAGAAAAAGAAAACAATGCCATTTACTACTGTCATAACTGTGGTGCATCTCATGGTATGCGTAACTTCTTACGTGCAGTTGATCATAACCTATACAATGAATACGTTATCGATACTGCACTTGAGCAAGGTGAGCGAAGAGCAATCTTTGATAAGAAGAAAGAAGAGCCAATCAAGCCTCTAGACAAGCTCCAGATGAAGGCGCCTAACTTTCGAAAGAAGGGTTCTCCACTACTCAAAATAAAAAAGATATCTCAGCTAGATTTTTCGCATAAAGGTAAGATTTATGTGCAAAATAGACAGATCCCGGCATCGAAACAATATAAATTATATTACGCTTCTAAATTTAACGAATGGGTAAACTCAATCATTCCAGGCAAGCTTCCTACTGTAGAGTACGATAGAGCCAGACTGATTATGCCATTCATAGACAAACAAGGTAATATGTTTGGATTTAATGCTAGAGCGTTTCGTGATGATGAACTAAGATATATCACTATCATGATTGATGAGACCATGCCCAAGATATTTGGGTTAGACGATGTAGACTTTACTCAAAAATACTATGTAGCAGAAGGTCCAATAGACAGTCTATTTCTGAGTAACGCAGTCGCTATGGCTGGCGCAGATGGCAATGCTAACGGACTTGAGAACATCGAAAACGCTGTGTTCATATTTGACAATGAACCTCGAAACAAAGAGATTGTTGCCCGTATGGAAAAGTGTTTAGATAAGGGATATAAAGTTTGCATTTGGCCTAAAAATGTATTGCAAAAAGACATCAATGATGTTATAATGACTGGAGTTACACAAGCTTCACTTGAGTTGATTATAGATAACAATACGTTTTCTGGTCTAGAAGGCAAATTACAATTAACTTACTGGAGAAAATGCTAATGAATGGAGAAGTGAATTGATCAGAGCAATATTTGCATGTGATAGAGAAGGCGGCATCGGCAAAGCTGGCACCTTACCATGGAAACATAACTCAGAAGATTTGAAATGGTTTAGAGGATGTACAGACGGTGATGTTGTAATTATGGGCAGACGAACTTGGAATGATCCAAAAATGCCCAAACCCTTACCCAATAGATATAACGTTGTCATTACTTCACAGCGCATTGATGCTGGACCGAACGTAGTCTTTAAAGATGAAGCTACTGCAATTAGACACGTTGAAAAATTTGAACAAGACGTTTGGGTAATTGGTGGCAAACACACATTTGATCTGTTGATGCATTTATGTGAAGAAGTGTGGATTAGTCGTATCAATGGAATTTATGATTGTGATACACGCATAAGTGATCTAGTAGATTTCGAACTATACTTTAAGTCATATGATGTGGATAAAAATTTACGTATTGAAAAGTATAGAAGATCACCATGAGAACATATTTGGATTCATTAGATGACGTCCTGACTTGGGGCGAAGAGAAGAGTGATCGCACTGGAGTAGGAACAAAAAGCATTTTTGGCTATCAAATGCGATTTGACCTGACTCAAGGATTTCCTGCTGTTACAACAAAGAAGTTAGCATGGAAATCTGTTGTGGGTGAACTGCTTTGGTTTCTCGAAGGCTCTATGGATGAGAGAAGACTGGCAGAAATAACTTACGGTAAAGATAGATCAGAACTAACCGCAAAGCGAACTATCTGGACTGATAACGCAGAGAATCAGGGCAAAGCACTAGGATACTCTGACGGTATGTTAGGTCCAGTTTATGGCTTTCAATGGAGAAACTTTGGCGGAGAGATATACAATAGTTCTCCACATCTGAAGGGTACTGATCAGATTGAGTGGCTTATCAATGAGATAAAGACAAACCCAGATAGTCGTAGATTGATTCTAAGTGCATGGAATCCTAATCAAATCGACAAGATGGCTCTACCACCGTGTCATACATTGGCGCAGTTTTATGTTAGTAATGGAAAGTTGAGTTGCCAGATGTATCAGAGAAGCGCAGACTTGTTTTTAGGTGTACCTTTTAACATTGCAAGCTACTCTTTATTGACTCATATTATAGCCAAAATAACCAACTTAAAGGTACAGGATTTTGTACTTACCGTTGGTGATGCACATATATATACTACACACTATGAAGCAGTGAAAGAACAACTCAAGCGAAGCCCGCAAAAGTTACCCACACTGAAAATCATTAAAGACTTTTCTTCTATTGAGGAAGTGTTAGCCTTGGACGTCTCTGACTTCCAGCTTGAGAACTATAACCCATTAAGTGCCATCAAAGCAGAAATGGCCATTTAGAACGGAACCAAAAATGACTATAAAAATCGATAAGACAAAAGACGATCTCTTAGCAAACTATGCTGTAGGAATGCTAAAGGATTTCTATCTAACAGAATACGAATCATCACCTCAAGAAGCATACAAACGTGCATCTACTGCGTGGTCGAAATACAAGGATGAAATGGATGAAGACTTAGCACAGCGATTATACAATTATGTATCAAACAAGTGGTTCATGTTTGCTTCGCCTGTTTTGTCTAACGCTCCGAATGGATCGAAGCAGGGCAAGGGAATGCCCATCTCTTGCTTTCTAACATATGTTCCTGATACCCTAGAGGGTCTAATCGATCACACTGCTGAGTTGCGATGGCTATCTGTATATGGCGGTGGTGTGGGTGGTCACTGGTCTGATGTTCGTACAGTAAGTGATATCGCTCCTGGTCCTATGCCGTTTCTGCATACAGTTGATGCCGATATGATTGCGTATCGTCAAGGTAAAACACGCAAGGGTTCTTATGCGGCTTATATGGATGTATCGCATCCAGACGTTATTGAATTCTTGAATATGCGTATTCCTACAGGTGACGTACAGCGTAAAGCACTTAATCTACATAACGCAATTAATATCTCTGACGCATTTATGGATGCTGTTTCAAACGGCACAACTTGGGATCTTAAAGATCCAAAAGATAACAGAGTTAAAGAAACTGTAGATGCCCGCAAGCTATGGGAACGTATCATTGAAACACGCTTTCGTACTGGTGAGCCATATTTAAACTTCATTGATACCGCTAACGCTGATTTACCGCAGAACTTAAAAGACTTAGGTCTTAAGATCAACGGATCAAATCTATGTAACGAAATTCATTTACCTACAAGCGCAGAAAGAACTGCGGTTTGTTGCCTATCTTCATTAAACTTGGAGTACTATGATGACTGGAAAGATACTTCCATTGTGCGTGATCTTGTTCGGATGCTTGATAACGTCTTGCAATATTTCATCGAAAACGCACCAGACACTATCACTAGAGCAAAGTATTCTGCATCAAGAGAAAGAAGTATTGGTCTCGGAGCAATGGGATTTCATTCTCTGTTACAAAAACACGGAGTTGCTTGGGAATCCGAACTCGCAAAAGAAATTAATACAGTGGTATTTAATCACATCAAAGAAGAAGCAGTCGCAGAAACAGAACTGCTTGCGGAAGAAAGAGGAGAATATCCAGATGGAGAAGGAACGGGGAGAAGAAATTCCCACCTTCTTGCGATTGCGCCTAATGCCTCAAGTGGCGTAATTTTATCTACAAGTCCCTCAATTGAGCCTCTAAAAGCAAATGCGTACACTCATCGTACACGTGCTGGTTCTTTCTTAGTTAAGAACAAGTACCTCGAAGAGATACTTACAGCGAAGGGAGAGAATAACGATGCTATATGGACATCTATTATTACAAAGAAAGGCTCAGTACAACATCTACCGTTTTTGACTGAAGGCGAAAAGGCAGTATTTAAGACTGCTGATGAATTAGATCAAAACTGGGTTGTACAGCATGCCGCAGACAGACAAAAGTTTATCTGTCAAGGGCAATCAGTTAACCTATTCTTCCCATCAGGAGCACCTAAATCCTATGTCAATCAAGTGCATCTACGTGCATGGAAAGAAGGACTTAAGGGACTATATTATTTACGTACGGAATCAAAGCAGAGGGCTGAAAACGTTAGTGAGAAAGTAGAAAGAGTTGCTTTACAAGGCGACAAAAGAAATATCGTATACTCAAAGAAAGATTGTCCGTTCTGTTCGATGGCAAAAGAAGAGTTACGACTAAGAGGTATTCCATTCGACAGCATTGATCTTGTAGAGATTGGTAAATCAGCCGCTGAAGTCACAGGTCGAAAGGACGTTAAATCTGTACCACAAATATACATTGCTGGCGAGTATATTGGTGGATATAACGAATTGTTAAAATTTTTAGAACAGCCAGTAGAAATTGAAGACGGCGATGAATGCCGTGCATGTGAAGGTTAAGGAGAAATAAATGTCACTACTAGAATTTTCAAAAAGCTATCGCCCATTTTTGTATCCATGGGCAGTTGAGTTAACAAAGAAACACGAAGAAATACATTGGGTTGAAGATGAGGCTGAGTTGTCTGAGGATGTACAAGACTGGAAGACGAAGCTGAGTGAAGAAGAGAAAGATTTTATTGTACAGATTTTGAGACTGTTCACGCAGTCAGACGTACAAGTCGGAGAGAACTACCACGAACTTATGATTCCTAAGTTTAAGAATAATGAGATTCGTAATATGCTGTCTTCATTTGCGACACGTGAAGGTGTGCATCAACGTGCATATGCATTGTTGAATGATACACTTGGTCTGCCAGATGAAGAGTTTCACACATTCTTAGAGTATAGTGAAATGGCAGATAAGCTAGACTTCATGGCTCAAGGCAATATCAATACACATACAGGACTAGCACTAGTGCTTGCTCAATCTGTGTTTAATGAGGGCATGTCATTGTTTGCCTCGTTCGTAATGCTACTGAACTTTCAGCGTTTCGGTAAGATGAAAGGCATGGGAACAATTGTAGAGTGGTCTATACGTGATGAGACAATGCACGTTCAAGGTAACGCAAAGCTGTTTCGTGAGTTCACAGATGAGCATCCACGTATCGTAAATGACGAACTGAAGTCTAAAATCTATGAGATGGCAACCAACTCAGTGAAACTAGAGGATAAGTTCATCAAACTTGCATACAAAAATGCTGGTGTCATTGAAGGACTATCAGAAGAAGAAGTGAAGCAGTACATCCGTCACATCGCTGACCGTAGACTACTTCAATTAGGTATGAAGCCTAAGTTCAAAGTCAAAGACAATCCACTACCGTGGTTAGACTGGGTACTGAATGGCGCTTCACATGACAACTTCTTTGAAAAGCGAGTTACTGAGTATTCAGTTAACGGCATGGAAGGCGAATGGGGTTGGGACGAGAACACATCGGAGGGTGAAGTTTGTGGTCTTGATGGACAAGGTTGTCCAGCCTGATGAATAAGTGGCAGAGTGCTTATATGGATACGGCAGAGAGGTTCGCTTCTCTGTCTTCTGCCCAAAGATTGAAAGTTGGTTCGATTGTTGTAAAAGATAATCGAATCATTTCTATTGGCTATAACGGTATGCCAGCCGGTTGGTCAAACACTTGCGAAGAGATAACTGGAGATGATGATTTTGGAGTGCCTCTAACAAAAACAAAACCAGAAGTCATTCACGCAGAAGCAAACGCAATATCAAAGTTAGCAGGATCAAATGAAAGCGGTAAAGATGCGACTATGTACATTACCCATGCTCCTTGTATCGAATGCGCTAAGATGATATATGCTAGTGGTATAAGTGCAGTTTTCTACAAGCATAAGTATAGGGATGAGAATGGCATTCATTTTCTAGAGAAATGTAAAATAAAGGTGGAGAAGTTATGAAAAGACAAGAAATATTTTGTGACTATTGTGAAAGTGAGTGTACAGTAGAAACCCTCAACATGGAAGATCCTATTTTATATTGTCCCATATGTGGTAGCGAAATCGATCACGATGACGATGACTACGATGATTGGGATGAAGATGAAGAGGCATGGAATTAGACATGTGGCATTACGGTGAAGCTGAGTTCACCAGTGACATGATAGAAGATTATGTTGGATTTGTTTATGTTATCACTGACCTCACTAATAAGAAAAAATACGTAGGAAAGAAACTGTTTCAGTCCACACGTAGACTCGCCCCACTTAAGGGCAAAACACGCAAACGCAAAGTTGTCAAAGAATCAGACTGGAAAGATTACTTCGGATCAAGTGATGAAGTTAAACTTTTAGTCGAAGAGAATGGCAGAGACTCCTTTCATAGAGAGATTATTCATCTATGTGATTCAAAGGGAGAGATGTCTTATCTTGAGGCAAAAGAGCAGTTTGACAGAGAAGTGTTGCTGTCAGACGAATATTATAATGGAATTATAAATTGCAAAATACATAGGACACACGTAAAAGGATTAAGAAATGACCAATAAAGAAAGGGACAAGATAGTATCAGACTTCAACAAAAAGTGGAAGTATCGATACGATAAAGAGCAATATGGTATGGCAGATGCTTGGTGCATCATTCGCAATGAAAGCGAGTCCGGCAAGTTTGAAGGTGACTGCGAAGACTACGCTTTGTCGCTATTATGGCGAATTTGCGATAAGAAGGACTACAAAATGTGGTGGGCACTTATCACTAGACAAGCGGGTATCTGTGGTGTAGGTTCATCTAAGACAAAGATGACTCATGCTGTATTAAGATATAAGGGCGAGTATGTAGATAACTGGACTAAGAAGTTTGGACCAAAGTCTGCTATTGAAAAGAACCATACGTTTCACTGGCTATACGGTTATGGATTACTACACTTTACTGTCATCAAAATGTTAATGAGTAAGATCGTTCGAACTATTAAAGGCATCAAACGCTAGAAAGGACTAGAAGATGTATACTCCACTACCGTCTTGTGTAACAATCAAGAAGTCAAGCATACACGGACTTGGACTATGGTGTGTAGAGAAAATAGAAGCCGGTCAAGAGATCGGCTTATCTCACTTCTATTGGGGCGAAAAGATTATGCGTACTCCATTGGGAGCATTCTACAATCATAGTACCACTGATGATAATATTGAGAAAGTGCGAAAGGATAGTAGATTCTTTATGGTAGCCAAACGTGACATATGGCCAGGTGAAGAGATTCTATGTAACTATACTTTCTATGACCCTACGTGATCACCAATGTGTTTGATGTAGGCATCAATGCTGTGATCTGAGAATGAATCGACTTTGCCTTGCTTTAGCCCCATCCACAATCCACGAAACTTATCTTTCACTCTTTGCCAACCAGTAGGATTTCTTACTTGTCCATAAGCATTGATGTAATGCTCTAATCCATGATGAGTGTAACCCATTAACTTGAGTGGGACTGTTGTTACGATATCGTTGTTATTTCTCCAACGATGATGCACAACTCCTAAACTATTACAGTATCCTTTCCAACCTACTCTAGGTGAGCCATATGTGAATAGCATAACAGGGTCATTTAATCTTTCTTCGTGCTTGCATCGACTTGCCATAATAGTAGCCATTGCCGCACCTAAAGAGTGTCCACAGAACCAAAGTTTACGTGAAAGATTTTGCTTACGATCAATGTCTTCGCAGATCATAGGCCAAATATCATCAACTTCTTTTTTGAATCCACGATGTACACGTGAGATAGTTTCTGCTACAACTGGCATTGCCTGAAGGTCTGCCTTGATGTCGCCAAATTCTGTTGGCTGAGTGCCTCTGCAAGCAATAACTAGATCGTACTTATTCTGAAATCTGTATGCTTGAGCGCCATCACGATTGTAGAACTCTGTCGTTGTAAATCCAAGTGATCTGGCTGACTTCTTTGCTTCTTCTGGAGCTAAGTATGCAATTGCTGATAGTCTAGCAAAAAGCAATGATCTCTGGGTTACGGATAGTTTAGTTATAGAAGTCATAATCTCCTCAATTGGGCTTGTATTAATATTATAAGTATTTATAAGATTGTTGTTGACAAAACAGAAAAAATAGTGTATAGTTATACTATTAAAATATGTTAAGAGGAATAATTATGGATCACAATGATGTTACTGATAAAGATTTCATTCTATCAACTCCTCAGTCAGACTTTAGAAGTTGGTGCAACGCACTATGGCAAGAACACAAGATAGAAGTGTTCAACTGGACTGGTAAAAGCGTTAACTATACGTCACAGCAGTTTTTCTCTAAAAATAAGTGGTATATCAAATCACTCTATAAATCAAAAGGAAAAGACAGATGGGAATTTTAGAAATATTGTTTTTCTCTGTGATAACGTACTTTGGCGCCAAAGCCTTGTGGATAAGCGCCTTAATCATCGAAGAGCGAAAGCAGAACTATAGAGCTGGAACTCACGATTACTATGGCAATAAGATCGAGGATGAGTGAAGCTATGACATCTATGGAGTTTGCCCTCATTCTTATGTTCTGTATACCCGTAGTTACATGGTACATAGCAGTTTGGCTAACAGACTACTTTGACGGTAAAAAATAATAAAAAGTGTAAAATAAAGGTTGACATTCTGCGTGAACCTGTTATTATATACAAGTAATTGAGAGAAACGGACTTATTAACTGATGTACGAAGCGTTAAAATTTGCAACTAAGATGCACGAAGGTCAAGTACGGAAGTACACTGGTGAAGAGTATATTACTCACCCAGTTGCTGTTGCTGACATTGTTGAGATTTACCTTGACAAGAAAGGCTACAGCGAAGAAGATATCATGATGGCTGTTCAAGTTGCACTTCTCCACGATACAGTCGAAGACACTGTAGCGACTATGGAAGACATCGAAGATAAGTTCGGTGATGAGATTGCGAAAGGTGTCTGGTTCTTGACTAAGACTCCTAACTATGTTGGGAATCGAAAGTTTCGGAAAGAGTTGTGTGAAGCACGGTTGCGGGAAGCACCCGAGATCATTCGGATCCTGAAGACTGCTGATATGTTTCACAACAGCCTGAGCATCGAAGAGCATGATCCAAAGTTCTGGAACTTGTTTAAAGAAGAGACTGTTAGCCTTTTGATTGCTATGGATACCCTTGAAGTCATGGGTGAACTTGAAGAGATGAGGAAGAATGATGAAGTATAATCGTGCAATAACTGTTTTAACCCGTAGAGCAACTGAGTTCTACGGTAAAACCTTTGAATGGCTTGTTGATGCTATGGACAAAGGCTTTGATGAGAACTTAACTGTTACTGAAGCTTATAACGTTTATAAGCGAGAAAAGTAAAAAAAGTTCATTTTAGGGGTTGACAATACCATTCGGATGTGATACCTTATATAAGTAATCAGAGAGAAAGTGATCAAAAATGATAGATTTTATTTCAGCAGATAACGCCATGATTCAGATGTTTGACGGTGACAACATGGTTGCCGAAGCGAGTACTGCAAAATCAATCTGCTACTTCATCCAAGAATACGGTCTTGCAGAGTCAGTCTTTGCTTCGTCTTCTGTAGACTTTGCCAGCGAGTACGGCTTTGAAAACGATGATGCCGCAATTGAATTGTGGGAAGCCGGTGTGAAAAAATTCGAAATGTCTGGAGTTTGATATGACTGAGCAATTCAAATCTTTTATGAATTCCCTCTGGAACTGCACCGATGTTGTGGTACCAGGTATGGGCACCATCGTCTCTACACGTGCTAAGTATGGCACTGATATTCAAGCTACCTGCTTTGATGGTGAGGAATACTCCCTCATTGATGGGTCAGAACTTTTTGTACAATTCCCAAATTTATTTGAAAAAAGGGGTTGACATTATCCATTTTATATGTGATAATATGTACATAATGAAAGACAAGGAGTTAGATATGAATGAAGCGATAACAAACCTGCTTGAAGAAATCAAGAAAGATTACCTCCAGTGGACGCAGAGATGTGCGTATGCCAGAGGCAACGAAGAACTCACAGAGATCAATCACAATATGATTGCCGAGTTCAACGAAGGTCTTCACTACGAAGAAGGCAGAAAGTACATCAAAGTGATCACTGGTGGCAGTGTTTGGGGCTTTGTGATGAAAGCAGATGATGCCAAGTTTAAAGCTGGTGACATCTTGAAAGCCGCTGGTTGGGCTGCCCCTGCTAGAAACAAAGCAAGAGGCAACGTGTTTAACGATTTAACTTGGGTCAACTGGACCGGCCCTGCTTACTTGTAAGGAGATTTGATGTCTAATTTATATAATGATAGCCTGCTTGAGAACCTCTTTCTAGAGGGTCTTGAGTTAGGGCTAAGTGACGAACAAGCCGAAGCTTATGCTTGGGCTAAGTTCGAGGAGATGAGCGTATGAACGCCGAAACTGTCGAAGAGATAACCATCCTTCAGAATGCACTTATAGCACTAAACGAAGGTGCAAGTGATGAGAAGCGAATGGCTATGGAAGCACTAGAGAATATGCTTCTGAATAAGGTTCAATCACTTTTGGAGTTTGAGAAAAATGCCGATAGTTCCAATTGAATCTAATCAACTGCCAGTTCATGGTGGTCCGCAAGATCGTGGTAGCGCAGATGCTTACTATGGTCGTGCTTATAGCCCACACTGGTATCCATTAGGTACTGGTAAAGGTGAAAGAATTGAGAGTATCAATATGTCTGACTCTGAAATTGAAGAGTATAAATATGGATACGATAATGAAGAAGACCGTAAAGATTACGGCTGAATGTGAGGTAAACAATGAATGCCGCAAGTGGCATACGTGCCCGAAATGTTGAACGACTGGACGAAGTCCAGCGTTTAATGGAATCTAATGCTCACCTGACTGATGGTGAAAACTACCAACGCTTAGAAGAATTACTCTCTAAGCTTTCAATGTATTTTAACGTTCTGACCGATGAAGATAGGGATTATATTCAAGCTTGTCACTACGCAATCGATGAAAAGATAGACTGGTCTGTCTAATGCTTTATGTCCCCGTAGTTCAGCTGGATAGAACAACGGTCTTCTAAACCGTAGGTCACAGGTTCGAATCCTGTCGGGGACGCCAATTTTAAGAAAGGATCAATAATGATCAAGTCACGTAACACATCAACCTTTAAAGCTTCAATCACAAATGATGAAGTTGGATTAATTATGGCTGAAGTTATGGAAAGGTGTGATGGTATTGAACGCAAGCTTGACATGCTTATAGCTAAACAAGATGCCAAACTTTGCCAATGCGATGAGGAAGAGTCTTACCTCGATAAAAAGATTAAGTTTGATAATATGCTCCCATGATGGAATCGGTAGACATAACAGACTTAAAATCTGTGGCTTTAAAGCGTCCCGGTTCGAGTCCGGGTGGGAGTACCAAAATGAAGAAGTTGTGGAATAAGATAAAAGCATTCTTCGAAACAAGAGATCCTGGTGATCTCTCAAAGCATAGATTGTATTCAGACATGTATGAAGATATGCGGATGTAAAAAGTGCTTGACAAAAGATGCATAATGTAGTATAGTGTATCTATTAAATTGAAACAATAGAAGGATTTATGAGCGACAAGAAAATTGATGACAATTGGTATCCAGAAAATTTTGACTGGTATGCTAAGTGGGCAGCCACTGTCTTCATCTTAATCTCTGTTATGTTCAGAGGCGCAGGACCAGAATTTAGAACATTTGATCTTATTTCTGGAGTTCTAGGAACGCTGATGTGGCTTTGGGTATCGATAAGATGGAAAGATAGATCATTGATTATTCTTAATGCGAGTATGCTTATCATGTTGGGATCAACACTGATAAGAGAGATTTGATTAGATGGCGTACCGGTCCAGCCATGCCTAAAGATGCAAAAAGACCGTTTTCTGAAACGTCTCTTACTACGGGTCAGAGCATATAAATTAAAGTAAGATACGATCACGTTGGGTGTCGATGTGATAAGAGAATAATCTCCCGATTATAAGAGTGAGATAGGGCACCCCATTTTCTGACTCGCTGAGTAGATAATGCGCCTGTAACTCAGCGGATAGAGTATCGGTCTACGAAACCGAAGGTCAGATGTTCGAATCATCTCAGGCGCACCAATGTAGTATAAGGAGAAAACATGAGAGAAACATTACTTCAGGCAGTACGTGCCCACGCTATGGGTCATGTCCAAAAGCATAAAGCAAATGTCGAAGTCTTTTTGACAAACCCGGTTGGCGTAGGAGAGCATTCAGACTTGATCGATACAATCGAAAAAGAGCTGGACGAAATTGCTAAGTACAACGATCAAGTTG
>Ga0255752_10001380_pt1 | contig 28156 bp, 24 predicted proteins | sample 011ome_25_FD_179952 | JGI IMG/M metagenome (GOLD analysis project Ga0255752, IMG submission 179952) | Coastal salt marsh microbial communities from the Groves Creek Marsh, Skidaway Island, Georgia - 011512CT metaG (version 2) | ecosystem: Environmental > Aquatic > Marine > Intertidal zone >... | reverse complement strand
GTTCTCATAATCGTATTCCAAAACTAAATTCTAAGGCTTCAGCCTTTGCCGCATGTGATTTTAAAGTTGCACTCACAAACCATTTTGATGACAAATAATGCTTCATTCCAATTCTATTGTACACACGCCCTTCAAAATCAAAAGGAGAATATACATAATACCCTAATTGCGTTTGCACTGAAAATCTTCCAAAAAGAAGTTCGTGGCCAACATAAACCCCAATGCGTTTGTAATCCAAATCATGATCAATATTATTTTCTGGATAGGCGACACTTTGATAATAAATGTATTCTTTTAAAAATTTTGAATTGAAATATTCGCTACCAATCATAATTAAACTTTTCGGATTTAGGCGTTTTTCTGCAAAAGCTGAAAAGATATAAAAAGGAAACTGAGGTGTCCCTACCACATCACTTTGATTGATTCCGGTTCGAAATATCAATCCAAACCTTATTTTTTTGTTTATAACCTCTTCAAAGGTTTCAATTCCTTTAGTTTTTATATTATCATCTAGAGCAGCAGTAAGACCAAGATTAAATGTAACGGAATTGATACTCGTATTTGGGGCCTTTATATTGGCATTGGATAAATGCAATAATGTTGCTCCAGCCTGTACACCTACAGGGCCAAAGACTTGAGGACGAACATAATTAAGCATCAAATAAGTACCACTCAATAAATCAGAACCAAAAGCTATATTTTTTGGATTTTTGAATTTATCATAAGGGTTTGTGGCATAAGAAACCCCTTGTGCGATTCGAAGCATCAAACATCTTTTTAAAAAGTAAAAATTGTAATGCCCATATACTCCATAAGATGAGCCAAGTGTTGAATTATTAAAATTTTGAGCTACAAAAGAAGCCCCAAATTCAGGGTAATTGTACTGAGAATGCCATATTTTTCCCCCAGAAACACGCTTATTCCAACCAATTATAAAACCATTGGGATGCCCTTGAATCAGATGAGCAATATTATCATTGTGGCGCGTAATATTCCCAGAATACATATTGACATCAATAAATGAACTAGGGTTTTCTTTTTGAGCATTACTCAAAAAAAACAAACACAAAAAAGCATATTGAAGTATGTGTTTTATCATAATATAAGGCGTTGTAAAACTAATTAAATAACTCCGTAAAATCATATAAGCGAGAGAAAGATTTTTTTTTAATATTATTATATATACATTTGCAGTCGACTAATAGAGGATAAATTTGATCTGATTGCAACCTCATAAAAAAAAGCTAAAGCAGTAATTCCTTTTAGCTTGTTGCACTTATTTTTCCTCATAAAACTAAATTATGAGTTATTTATTTACATCTGAAAGTGTTTCTGAAGGTCACCCAGACAAGGTTGCAGACCAGATAAGTGATGCAATAATCGATCATTTTTTAGCTTTTGATCCACAATCCAAAGTCGCTTGTGAAACTTTGGTGACAACAGGGCAAGTTATTTTGGCTGGTGAAGTCAAATCTAAGACGTATTTGGATGTGCAACAAATTGCTAGAGAGACCATCAATAAAATTGGCTACACCAAAGGCGAATATATGTTTGATGGCAATTCATGTGGTGTATTGTCTGCCATTCACGAGCAATCCGATGATATCAATAGAGGAGTAGACAAAGAAAATCCTGAAGATCAAGGTGCTGGAGATCAAGGTATGATGTTTGGTTATGCCACCAACGAAACAGAAAACTACATGCCTTTGGCTTTAGATTTATCTCATCTGATTTTAAAAGAATTAGCAGAATTACGCCGAGAACATAAAGAAATTACATATCTACGACCAGATTCCAAAAGTCAGGTCACCATTGAATATAGTGACGATAATGTGCCATTGCGCATTGATTCTATTGTAATTTCAACTCAACACGATGATTTTTCGGAAGATGAAAAAGAAATGCTTGATACAATTAAAAAAGATATCAAAGCCATTTTGATTCCACGAGTAATCTCAAAATTACCAAAGGCGACTCAAGCACTTTTTAATGATGATATTACCTATCATATCAATCCTACAGGAAAGTTTGTCATTGGTGGCCCTCATGGTGATACTGGACTTACAGGACGCAAAATTATTGTAGACACCTACGGCGGAAAAGGAGCGCACGGCGGTGGTGCATTTTCTGGAAAAGACCCAAGTAAAGTAGACCGATCAGCGGCCTATGCGATGCGTCATATTGCCAAAAATATGGTTGCTGCAGGCGTATGTTCAGAAATTTTAGTCCAAGTCAGCTATGCCATTGGTGTGGCAGAACCAATGGGAGTTTTTGTAGACACTTATGGCACGGCCAAAGTAGACCTCAGCGATGGGGCTATTGCACAAAAGATTGCAGCGCTTTTTGATCTACGTCCCGCAGCCATTGAACAACGTCTAAAATTACGATCGCCCATGTATAGCGAAACCGCTGCTTATGGTCATATGGGGCGTACAAACGAAACTGTGGAAAAGGTATTTTATCTGCCCAATGGCGAAAAACGGGTTTTGGATGTAGAACTTTTTACTTGGGAAAAACTGGATTATGTTGAAGCAATTAAAACAGATTTTGAGCTTTAAAAAATAGAGCTTTTAGATATAAAAAATGCCACACAAAGCGTGGCATTATTGTTAGTTTAATATCTATTCAATTTTATAGTTCATAGCGTACCCGAAACGTGATAAAACGGGGTTGAATAAAATATTCCGTTGCACTTACAGAAACCGTCCCTGCATTACTCTGGCTTTGTGCTTTGGTATCCAATAAGTTTGTGGCTTTAATTTCATATTCAAACTTTGCGTCTTCATCCTTGCGGTAGGTTATTGATGCATTCCAAAATTCAAAGGTATTAATCGTACCATTTTCATCACTAAAATCATTATAGGAATAATCCGTTCTAAATGTAAAGGACTTTAAAAACAAAGCGTCCAATTCTACAGTTGGACTTTTGGTAAAAAACTTGGTGCTGTTTTCTCCCAAATTGTTGTCTTGTATTGAATAACGATAGCTTACATCTAAATTGGGTGCGGTACGGAAATTGGTACGCACTTGCGCTCTGTAGGTTTGAGTGAAATTCTCATTAATTGATCGTCTATTTTGAATGAACTGATTGAATTTTGAATAGTTGAAATTCGCTCTTAGAGTTCCACGAATTTTTCCAAACGTACGCTGAAAACGCCCATTTGCAGTGACACTTTCATCGGCAAATGGTGAATTGAATGGCGTCGAAACTCGAATCACACCACCTGGCTGAAATATAGATTCTGTACGAATATTATCGATACTTTTATTGTAGTTTATACTCGCAAATACATTGGTATAATTGAACATATTAAAGCTATAATAAAATAAGTTTACATTGTGAGACAACGCATTTTCTAGAGCTGGATTTCCAGAAAACAACGCATTGTAATTATTCAACACCAATCCACTTGCAAAATTTGAAACATCTGTAAATTGTGTTTGCATACTGTATGTTAAGTTTAGGGTTTCACTCTTTTTGAGTTGCACAATGACATTCAAATCTGGTAATAATCTAAAGAAATTATCCGTTGTTTTTTGACCAAACTGAGTATTATTGACATTGTACAAATGCGCCGAAACCCCTGGTGTGATTGTAAAAATTCCTGTTTTGAGGCGATAGTGAAGGCCTAAATAAATATCAGAAAAATTATAATCAATGGCATTGACATCCAGTCCATCATTGATTGTAGGGGTGGTATCTAGCTGAGAGTTATCGTCTAAAAATTGAAAAATATTAGAATCAAACTTTTGATGACTTAAAATCGTTCCAAAAGTAAAATTGACATTACTCTTTTTATTTAAAATATTCCAATAGTCCAATTTAGCATCCAATTGATTGGACTTAACACGTTTTTCTTGTGCTAAATTATAATTGCTTTGATTATCATCTAAGCCCAAATTGGCAGCCGTACCACCATAGTTAAGCTTGTCTTCTAGAATAGCATTATAAAATGGATCTTCGTCCTTGATGACATGTTGTGCTTCAAGTGCAAAAATATTGTTCTCATCCAAAGTATAATAGTAGTTCAAATTCTGACTTACATTGTAGGGGGTTGTCTCTTCTAATTGGTCAATATTGTTGTTGATGGAAGAGAAAAAGCGTTGGTCTTGCTCACTCTTAGACATTTGACCAAAAATATCATACTCCATTTGATTGTTGGCATTGGGCTGATATTTTGATGATAACTTCAACATTCCCAAGTTATTTTCTTGAACAGTATTACTTTCTGTTCTTTCGTCTGGAATATTCAAATCTGGATTGGTATATTCGATGGTTCTATTTTCCTGTAGTTCATTTCGACTGTTAGAAAAAATAGCAAATCCGCCCAAATCCAGTGTTTTCTTTGGAGACCAACTAAAATTGGTGGCCGCAAATTTTGTATTGACATCTTTAGCACGATCATTTTGAAGGGTTAAAAATCCAATATCATTGCTCCCTAAATTCAAACTCGTTCCACTACTCAAACTTGGTCTTCTAAATCCACCCGTGAAATTGAAATAATCTCTTCTGCTAAAAGCCACTTCTCCAATATTGTTTAAATCTCCAATAAAATTGATGCTATAATCTGGGCTGTAATAAAATAGTTTTGGCTGTGCCAAATAAAGTGTCTTGTTGTCGGAATCTCCGGCACCAGCCGTTACATTCCCAAACCAAAAGTTCTTTTTCCCCTCTTTCAATTTTATATTTATAGCAACATTATTTTGATTATTGGTCACGCCTCCAAGCTGACTCACTTCAGAATAGTTCTTTAATACTTGAACTTTATCCACCGCATTTGAGGGAATATTTTTGGTTGCTAATTTTGTATCACCATCAAAAAAATCTTTTCCTTCAACCATAAGTTTAGACACGACTTTTCCCTCAACTTCAACCTGACCATCATCATTGATTTCTACCCCAGGTAAATTTTCTAAAACATCCTCCAATTTTCGCTCTGTTCCTTTATTGAAAGAATCCGCATTGTACACCAATGTATCACCACTAATAGTAACGGGCATTTCGTAGGTGAGTTCAACCTCCTCCAAAGCATTATCTTCTTGTAAAGTGAAATTTTGTGTTGCATTGGACTCCCCAGTTTCCAAAGCCTGTGCTATGGATTTCATACCAATATAACTGACTTGAATAGAGTAGGTTGTGTTTTTTTTCAAATCTAGTCGATACTTTCCTTCGTCATTTGTGATGCCATAAGAATCCAAAGCGCTTGTGGCTTTGTTTATGGCAATAACATTGGCCAATTCTAATGGATTGCCCAAAGAGTCTTTGACGAATCCTTCCAATTTTACTTGAGAAAAGGATAGTCCAAAAAAGAACAGCAAAAGCGTGCTTAAGTAATATTTCATTATCTAAATTTTTTTATTAAAAGTGGTAATTAGTTTCGTCTTCTATCTCCTCGACCACGGTACATCTCCCGCATTTCCTCCATTTTTTTCTTAACTGTAGCATTATAATCGGAACGAGAAATAACTTTGCCTTTTTCAGGGGCTTGGATTTCAATTTTTTGTTGAGGATTTAACGTAATTCTATTGCACAATATTGTTGTACGATCGGCATTAACTTCAAGAATTAATCCAGGTAATCCCCAATATTCTCCTGGCCCTTGATTTACAGGAATTTGAGGTGTATACCACGCTGTGACTTCAACTGTTTTTGGAACTTCAATTTCGTCTGAAACAGAAGTTGTTTTTGTAGAATCAGTTTTTGTTTCTTTATTTTCTTTTCTACGGTCTCTTCTTCGCATACTTCTCCAATCAAATTCATCAACTGTTTTTATGGCTGTTGCTTTCATACACAAATATTGACCAATTTGCTTTGTTTCAGGCCCTAGTTTCCAATCTAATTTTTGCAACGAATCTGTAATTAAAAATTGTCTTCCAAAAAATTCCTGGTCTTGAATAAATTGTTGTGACTTTACATTTTTGTATTGTGGCCCTGCCGCAAAGCTATTGCCCCACATTCCAAAACCACGCTGCCCTGGCGCTTCCAAAACTTCTTCCTCTTTAAAAATTGAAGCCTGTTTGTCAAACGTCAAAATGTAAGTTTTTTCAAACATATTACGCATACGATCCATTATTTGTTTTTTTTGAGCTTCGCTCATCTGTTGTCCTCCCCAGCTGTCCATATCTGGATTTGTCTTAGACATATAGTAAGCTTTCCCTTGAAATTCTTGTGAAAAAACAAACGTGCTAAAGGTTAATAGTATAGCAACAATGGAGTGTTTAAAAGTCATTTTTGGTTTTTTTGAAAGTTATGCAAATTTACATTTTGTATAATATGTTGACGTTAAATAATTCACAAAAGGAATTAACCGCCAATACGAATCTCTATCCCATCTTTATCAGACCCTCTTCCTCTATACTGTTCGCTCATCTCTTCCATTTTTTTCATCATAATTTTATCGTATTCCTCTTGTGTAACTTGTTTCCCTTTTTTGGGCTCAGAAATTTCAATTACTTTTTTGGGATTGATTGTAATTTTACTACAAAGAATTGTCAAATCTCCGTCATTGACTTCCAAAATAAGCCCTGGTAATCCTTGATAATTGTCTGGCCCATTACTCACAGGAATTTGTGGTGTATACCATGCCGTAACGGTAATTGTTTTCGTCTCAGGTGAAGTTGTAGGTTCTTCATCGTTTTGCTCATCATCTCTACTGCTAAATGTCATCATTGACATTTCTTCTATTTCTTTTGTATACGTTGCTTTATAGCAAGTGTAATTACCAATGTTTTTAGTATCGCTGTGCAATTCCCATTCAATAGGCTTCAAACGGTCTTTAATTATAAATTGCTTTCCAAAAGTTTCCTTTTGATTTGTAAATGATTGATTTTTAATATCTTTAAACAAAACATCCGATCCACCATCTGAAGAAATAAAAATCATCCCACTCCCCGTTGATGGTGGTGCCAGTTCTTCATCTTCTTTGTAAATAGAAGTATTTTTATCAAATGTAAGAACATAGGTTTTTTGGAACTGTTTTTTTAGCATCTCCATGAGTTGCTTTTGCATTTCCCCTCCTCCAACTTGTGTGCTATCAATTTTAAGGTCTAACTTTTGTTGAGTTTTGTATGTCGCCACACCTTGAAAATCTTGAGCGAACAATGAAAATGTAGAACACAAAAGAAAAATTATGAGTCGAAATAATATATTCATGATAAAATCAATTTGAGTTAAAAAATTGTTTACGATATATTAGACGACTCAATTTGAAAATTGTAACAGAAATTAACTTTATTTTTTTGTACTTTTCCAAAAATGAAAAATTTCAACTTATTTTTAATATTACTGTTGTTCAACACAGTACAATCTCAACAGTATATTGAAGCTCGTTTTGTAAAAAAAACGAAAGCAGATTGGGAATATTTTGTGGGGGTAGATCAATTTGATGCATTGTATTTCATTAAAGATGAAACACTTTATAAAAAGCAAAAAAATAAAATTCAATCTTACAGCAACTTACAATTAGGTGAAATTGATGATGTTCAGGTATTTAATACCTTAAAAATTGTTGCTTTTCACAAAGATCAAAATACAGTTGTTTTATTGGATAATCGCTTGGCAGAATTATCTGAAATCAATTTTAATACCACCACCCCATACCGATTAATTAACAACGTAGCATTAGGAAGCGATACGACTTTTTGGATATTTAATACGCTAACTCTGCAGCTTGAATTATTTGATTATGAAACAAGTAAAACAAAACTTAACACCATACCACTAGATGATAAAGCATTGGTTATGGGCAGCAATTACAACAATCTTTACGTACTAACACCTTCTTATTTTTATCAATTTAACTATACAGGAAGTTTGATCAATAAAATCAAACACAATGGATTTGAAGATTTTAAAATGATAAATGGAGGGGTTTTATTTAAAAAGAATAATAACATCTACTATAAGCCCTCAAATAGCAGTGAATTTCAAATTCTAGAAATTCCAAAAAATTTAATTAAACAGTTTTTTGTAATGAATCAAACCTTGTATATTTATGACGGAGAATTTCTTCACCATTACCAATTTATAAAAGATTAAGTTATGCACATTGCAATTGCAGGAAATATTGGCGCTGGAAAAACGACTTTGACACAATTATTGGCAAAGCATTACAAATGGGAAGCTCAGCTTGAAGATGTTGTAGATAATCCATACTTGGATGATTTTTATAATCAAATGGAACGTTGGAGTTTCAATCTTCAGGTTTACTTTTTGAACAGTAGGTTTCGACAGGTTTTACAAATTCGTAAAAGTGGAAAAGATATTATTCAAGATCGAACAATTTATGAAGATGCCAATATTTTTGCACCAAACTTACACGCAATGGGGCTTATGACCAACAGAGATTTTGAAAATTACAGCTCATTATTCAATTTGATGGAAAGCTTGGTGGAAGCACCAGATTTGCTTATTTATTTGAGGAGTTCAATTCCTAACCTAGTGAGTCAAATTCATAAACGCGGAAGAGATTATGAAAACTCTATTAGTATTGATTACCTCAGCCGACTCAACGAACGCTATGAAGCCTGGGTTCACAATTATAAAAAAGGTCGTCTTCTCATTTTTGATGTTGATCATTTAGATTTTGTTGAAAACAAAGAAGACTTGGGCGGAATTATTACCAAAATTGATGCTGAAATTAACGGACTCTTTTAAAGTTTTAATAAATATTACAAAACAAAAAAAGCACGCCAGTTGGCGTGCTTTTTTTTGGTAATCTAAAATGTAATTACTCTTTTTTTATTTTAACTTCTTTAATGACTTTTTCATCAGAACCATTTTTGGTTTTTAGAGAAATTTCAAAAGCTTCAAGTTGTTCTTTTACTTGAGATTCAGTTCCTCTAAATGTTTTTTCAAGTACAGATTCTACACCGTCTTCAACAGAAATATATTTAATTTTTGCAACAACATTTTCTAATTCAGCTTTGTTAATGGAAACATTAAGCTCAACTTCATGAGTGTTCATAGCTGTTGCTTCTTCAGAATGCCCTCCTAAGATTGGTGCAACCACTAATCCAATAAGACAGGTGAGTTTGATAAGTATATTCATTGAAGGTCCAGAAGTGTCTTTAAATGGATCTCCAACGGTATCTCCAGTGACTGCTGCTTTGTGAGCATCAGAACCTTTGTAGGTCATTTCACCATTAATTTCTACTCCTGCTTCAAAAGATTTTTTGGCATTATCCCAAGCACCACCGGCATTGTTTTGGAAAATTGCCCAAAGTACACCAGAAACGGTAACTCCAGCCATATATCCTCCTAGCATTTCTGCTACAAGTTTATGGTTGTCTGAATAAATTAACAATCCAATAAGTACGATCAAAATAGGAAAACCAATGGTCAATAGCCCTGGCAATAACATTTGTTTTAGAGAGGCTTTTGTAGAAATATCAACACATTTGTCGTATTCTGGTTTTCCGGTACCTTCCATAATTCCTGGAATCTCTTTGAATTGGCGTCTAACCTCCTCTACCATTTCCATAGCTGCTTTTCCAACAGAGCTTATCGCCAATGCAGAAAATACAACTGGAACCATTCCTCCTACAAAAAGCATGGCAAGAACTGGCGCCTTAAATATGTTAATCCCATCGATTTCTGTAAACGTTACATAGGCTGCAAATAAAGCGAGTGCTGTAAGCGCCGCAGAAGCAATAGCAAAACCTTTTCCAGTTGCAGCAGTGGTATTTCCTACAGAATCCAAAATGTCTGTACGTTCACGTACAATTGGTTCTTGTTCACTCATTTCGGCAATACCTCCTGCGTTGTCTGCAATAGGTCCAAAGGCATCAATAGCCAATTGCATTGCTGTTGTAGCCATCATAGCAGAAGCAGCCATCGCTACACCATAGAAACCAGCAAAAGCATAAGAAGCCCAAATGGCAATTGCGAACAATAATACAGAAGAAAATGTAGAAATCATCCCTGTTGCAAGACCTGCAATAATGTTGGTTGCTGCCCCAGTACTTGATTGTTGTACAATATTTAATATTGGTTTTTTACCTAGTCCTGTATAATATTCTGTAAATGATGAAATCGCACCACCCACAACAAGTCCAACTAAGGTTGCATAAAATACACGAAGAGCAGAAATGTCTTTTAGCCCTTCTCCATAAAATTCCATTTGCATCGTTTCTGGAAGCATCCAAGTGACCAAAGCAAAACTCGCAACGCCTACCAAAACAATAGAGGTCCAGTTTCCAATGTTTAGTGCTTTTTGCACTTGTGCTTCTTTAGCGTCATTTGAACTAATTTTTACAAGAAGTGTCCCTATAATTGAAATGATAATTCCAGCACCTGCGATTGCCATTGGCAATAGAATAGGTCCAATACCACCAAAAGCATCTGAGATACTTCCGCCCATATCTTTAATAATGTAGTTACCTAGAACCATCGCCGCTAAAACCGTTGCCACATAAGACCCAAAAAGATCGGCTCCCATACCAGCAACATCACCTACATTGTCTCCAACATTATCTGCAATGGTTGCAGGGTTTCGAGGGTCATCTTCAGGAATACCAGCTTCAACCTTTCCTACCAAATCGGCACCAACATCGGCTGCTTTAGTATAAATACCACCACCCACACGAGCAAATAGCGCAATAGATTCTGCCCCTAAAGAAAATCCTGCAAGAGTTTCAAGCACTATAGTCATGTCTACATTGTTAGTCCAAACACCTCCCATAAATAATTGGAAAAATAGGATGAAGAATAATGAAAGTCCAAGAACTGCTAATCCTGCTACACCAAGCCCCATTACTGTTCCACCACCAAAGGAAATCTTTAGGGCTTCAGGAAGACTTGTACGCGCAGCCTGTGTTGTACGAACATTAGTTTTAGTGGCTATACGCATTCCAATATTTCCTGCTACTGCAGAAAAAACAGCACCAATAATAAAAGCAACTATAATAAGGTAGCTTGTTGTTTCTACTACAGAAGCAACTCCTGCTAGTGCAATACTTGCTCCAATAACAAAATATGTAAGTAACTTATATTCAGCTTTTAAGAACGCTAATGCGCCAACATAAATATGATCAGAAATTTCTTTCATTTTGCCATCCCCAGCATCTTGTTTCATAATTGAAACTCTTTTGACCCACATATAAAGTAAGCCTAGAACTGCCATTGTGATTGGCATATAAATCATCAATGATTCCATAATTTAAATTTAATTGATTTTAAAGGCCACAAATGTAGTAAAATGAATAAGAATAGAAAAAACTATTTTTTGCTTACTTATGACCTGATTTTATTTATTTATATAATACTTTTTTTACGGCTTTTACAACATCGTTACTGTTTGGCAACCATTCTTCCAATAGAACAGGAGAATAAGGAGCTGGGGTATCTGCTGTATTAATTTTTATAATTGGTGCATCTAAATAATCAAATGCTTTTTGCTGTACTTGATAGGTGATCTCTGTAGAAACATTTCCAAATGGCCATGCTTCTTCCAAAATAACCAGTCTATTTGTCTTTTTAACAGATTCTAAAATTGAATTGATATCCAATGGACGTACAGTTCTTAAGTCAATAACTTCACAAGAAATACCCTCTTTTTCCAATTCGTCTGCAGCTTTGTAGGCCTCTTTTATAATTTTACCAAATGAAACAACCGTTACATCTGTACCTGGACGTTTGATTTCTGCAACTCCAATAGGTAAAATGTATTCTCCTTCAGGAACTTCGCCTTTATCACCATACATTTGCTCACTTTCCATGAAAATAACAGGATCATCATCACGAATTGCAGCTTTTAAAAGCCCTTTTGCATCATATGGATTGGATGGAACAATAACTTTTAGTCCTGGACAATTTGCATACCAACTCTCAAAAGCCTGAGAGTGTGTTGCAGCCAGTTGCCCTGCAGATGCAGTTGGTCCTCTAAAAACAATTGGACATTTGAATTGCCCTCCAGACATTTGTCTGATTTTGGCAGCATTATTTATAATTTGATCAATTCCAACTAGGGAAAAGTTAAAAGTCATAAACTCTACAATAGGTCTATTCCCTGTCATTGTAGATCCTACAGCAATTCCTGCAAAACCAAGCTCTGCAATAGGAGTATCAATGACACGCTTCTCACCAAACTCATCTAGCATTCCTTTGGAAGCCTTGTATGCACCATTATATTCTGCAACTTCCTCACCCATCAAGTATATACTTTCATCGCGACGCATTTCTTCGCTCATGGCTTCACAAATTGCTTCTCTAAATTGAATTGTTTTCATTCGTTGATTTTTGATGGTGCAAAAATAACAATAATGTATAATAATAATTACATCATTTGTTTAAAATTTCCTATGCATGCATAGGAAATATGAACTTTTTTTGTACCTTGGTCGAAATATTTTGTTGAAACATTAAAAACACCCAAACAATGAAAATATTAGTGTGTATAAGTCATGTCCCTGATACGACTTCAAAAATAAATTTCACAAACGATAATACAACTTTTGATACCAATGGTGTTCAATTTGTAATCAATCCCAACGATGAATTTGGCTTAACAAGGGCTATGTGGTTTAAAGAAAAACAAAACGCAACCGTTGATGTTGTAAATGTTGGAGGGCCGGAAACAGAATCAACATTACGAAAGGCTTTAGCCATTGGTGCCGATGCTGCTTTTAGGGTAAATACTGCCCCTACAGATGGATTTGCTGTAGCCAAAGAGCTTACAAAAGTGGCACAAGACGGTGGTTATGATTTAATCATTGCTGGTCGAGAATCCATAGACTACAATGGTGGTATGGTGCCAGGAATGATGGCAGCAGCCTTGGGAGCAAGCTTTGTTAATAATTGTATTGCTATTGAAATTGAGGGAGGAAAAGCAACCGCTGTTCGGGAAATAGATGGAGGAAAAGAAACACTTACAAGCACTTTACCACTTGTTATTGGTGGACAAAAAGGTCTTGTAGAAGAAAGCGACCTAAAAATTCCCAATATGCGAGGCATTATGATGGCTAGAAAAAAGCCACTTACCGTACTCGAACCCACTGAAAATAAAACATTTACAGCATCTGTCCATTTTGAAAAACCTGCACCAAAAGGTGCTATTAAAATGGTTGATGCCGATAACATTGATGAACTTATTGACCTTTTGCACAACGAAGCAAAAGTCATCTAAAACAAAAACATATGTCTGTACTCGTATACATAGAATCTGATAATGGAACTATTAAAAAAGCGGCTTTAGAAGTTGCATCCTATGGGCGTGCTTTGGCCAATACACTTAATACAAGCTTGAGTGCTGTAGTTTTCTCTTCAGAAAATAGTGAATTGCTAGGAAACTACGGTGTTGATAAAGTATTAACGGTAGATTTTTCTGAAAAATTTAATGCAAAAGTTTATGCTGATATCATTACACAAGCTGCACAAAAAGAACAAGCTAGTGTGGTGGTTTTGAGTAGTAGCGCAGATAGCCGCTACCTTGCACCAATGCTATCTGTAGGACTAGATGCCGGATATGTTCCAAATGTAATTGAACTTCCAACACAAACACAACCATTTACAGTAAAAAGGAGTGTATTCAGCAATAAAGCATTTTGTAAAACAGAAATAACAACGGAAGTCAAAATTATTGGACTTTCTAATAATGCTTTTGGACTAGTAGAACATGCTGTTTCTCCACAAACGGAGTCTTTTTCCCCTAAGATTATAGCATCAGAAATTACTGTTGAAAATATTGATAAAGCCACCAACAAAGTTTCTATTGCTGATGCAGAAACTGTAGTCTCTGCAGGAAGAGGACTAAAAGGTCCAGAAAATTGGGGCATGATTGAAGATCTTGCCAAAGTTTTGTGCGCTGCTACAGCATGTTCAAAACCTGTTTCAGATCTTGGATGGAGACCACACAGCGAACATGTTGGACAAACAGGAAAACCTGTGGCAAGTAACCTTTATATTGCTATTGGAATTTCTGGAGCCATACAGCATTTGGCGGGAATAAATTCTTCCAAAGTAAAAGTCGTTATCAACACTGACCCAGAGGCTCCATTTTTTAAGGCTGCAGATTATGGAATTATTGGAGATGCCTTTGAAGTTGTTCCAAAATTGACAGAAAAACTCAAGGAATTTAAGGCTCAGAACGCATAAAAATCCCAATTTCAAATCATTTATAACTAGTTTTTGATTTAATTTATTAAAACTTAAAGACTTAAGTTTGGTATTTTAGGAATTAAAACTGTTATTTGTTTTACAAATAATGAGTCTTGTTCGTCTAAATATAAAAGGTATTTCATACAGTCAAACGCAAAGCGGTGCTTATGCTTTGATTCTCAGTGAAGTAGATGGAGAGCGAAAGCTACCAATTGTCATTGGAGCATTTGAAGCTCAATCTATTGCCATTGCATTAGAAAAAGATATCCGACCACCAAGACCTCTAACTCATGATTTATTTAAAAACTTTTCAGACCGTTTCAATATCATTGTTAAACAAGTAATCATTCATAAACTTGTAGACGGTGTGTTTTATGCTTCATTAATATGTGAAAGTGATGGAAAAGAAGAAATTATTGATGCCAGAACTAGCGATGCCATAGCCCTTGCTTTACGTTTTTCTGCACCAATTTTCACGTATAAAAACATTCTAGAAAAAGCAGGAATAATTCTCAAAATAAATCCTGAAGAAAATGAGGATGAAAAAGATGATACGATGGTTTTTGAAGACGTATCATTCGAATCTACAACAGAAGGTTTAAATCCACAACTTGAATATAAAAACTTATCTTTACAAGAATTAGAAGAATTACTACAAAAAGCAGTACAAGAAGAAGACTATGAAAAAGCTGCAAAACTAAGAGATGAAATCTCAAAACGATAGCCAACATAACCAATGAAAAATATTGTATTCCTGTTTATTTTACTTTTCAGTCAAATTGCATTAGGTCAAGACAACTCAAGTCAAATAATTGAAAGTCAAGGGTTTAGTTTAGAAAGCTTATTCAGAGGGGGGCTTGGAATGCTTTTTCTTTTAGGTATATCAATTCTATTAAGCACAAACAGAAAAGCCATTAACTGGAGAACTGTAGGCTTTGGATTAGCGGCGCAACTCATACTTGCAATTGCGGTTTTAAAAATAGATTTTGTCCAGAAAATTTTTAAGGGCATTGGGGGATTATTCCTCGCCGTTCTTAATTTTACACAAAAAGGTACAGAGTTTCTTTTTGCGGCATTTAGCACAGGAAAAATTGATACATCGCTAAACACTTTTGCCATTTCAATACTTCCCACTATTATTTTCTTTTCAGCTTTAACATCGCTATTGTTTTATTTGGGAATTATTCAAAAAGTGGTAAAAATATTTGCATGGTGTCTGACAAAATTATTGCAAGTTTCAGGCGCAGAAAGTTTGAGTGTTGCTGGAAATATATTTTTAGGTCAAACAGAAGCACCGCTATTGATTAAAGCCTACTTGGAAAAAATGAATCGCTCAGAAATTCTTTTAGTGATGATTGGTGGAATGGCAACAGTGGCTGGAGGGGTGCTAGCGGCTTATATTGGATTTTTAGGCGGTGAAGATGAAATCTTAAGACAATATTATGCCAAACATCTATTAACAGCATCAGTAATGGCCGCGCCTGGTGCCATTGTAATTTCAAAAATTTTATACCCTCAAACAGAGGCTATCAATAATGACATTGCAATTTCTCAAGAAAAAGTAGGTTCAAATATTCTTGACGCTATTGCAAATGGAACTACAGAAGGGCTAAAACTCGCTTTCAATATTGGTGCCATGCTATTGGTGTTTTTAGCTTTTATTGCTATGATTAATGGTATTTTAGGATGGTTAGGCGATTTTGGAGGTTTAAATGAATGGGTTCAGGCCAACACACCTTACTCAGAATTTTCATTAGAATTTATTCTTGGATATGCCTTTGCCCCGCTCATGTGGCTTATTGGAATTGCTAAAGAAGATGTTGCGCTTATGGGACAATTGCTTGGAATAAAACTTGCAGCTAGTGAATTTGTAGGGTATATTCAACTAGCAGACTTGAAAAATCCGCTAGAACTTGTGCATCTGAAATATGAAAAATCAATTGTAATGGCTACCTATATGCTATGCGGTTTTGCCAATTTTGCCTCCATCGGAATTCAAGTAGGAGGCATTGGTTCTCTAGCGCCAGGGCAAAGAAAAACTCTCTCAGAACTAGGAATGAAAGCTCTTATTGGAGGAACTATCGCATCCCTTTTGTCTGCAACAATAGCAGGTCTTATTATTGGATAATAATTTCGTTGATAACTTTTAAAATTATTAGCCCTAGTCGCTTTACATTCATCACTGCATTAATTATTTTTATTCATTATAATTCACTTTATATATGAAGCAATATCTTGACCTAGTAAACCATGTTTTAGAACATGGAAACGAAAAAGGAGACCGTACAGGAACTGGAACAAAAAGTGTTTTTGGATATCAAATGCGCTTCGATTTGAGTGAGGGTTTTCCTATGGTTACTACAAAAAAACTCCACCTAAAATCCATTATCTATGAATTGTTGTGGTTCCTTAAAGGAGATACCAATACAAAATATTTAACAGAAAATGGTGTTCGTATTTGGAACGAATGGGCAGATGAGAATGGGGATCTTGGCCCTGTTTATGGCCATCAATGGCGTAATTGGAATAGCGATGAAATCGATCAAATACAATCTGTTATTGACACCTTAAAAACAAATCCAAATAGCAGAAGAATGTTGGTTTCTGCATGGAACCCTTCGGTGTTACCTGATACCTCAAAATCATTTTCAGACAATGTTGCCGAAGGAAAAGCAGCCCTCCCGCCCTGTCATGCTTTTTTTCAATTTTATGTGCACGAAGGAAAATTATCTTGTCAATTGTATCAGCGTAGTGCAGACATTTTTCTGGGTGTTCCTTTTAATATAGCGTCATATGCCTTGTTTACCATGATGATGGCACAAGTTTGTGGCTATCAAGCTGGTGAGTTTATACACACCTTTGGAGATGCCCATATTTATAATAATCATATTGAACAACTAGAATTGCAACGCTCCAGAGAACCACGCCCCTTACCAAAAATGATCCTTAATACCGAAGTAGATAATATTTTCGACTTCACTTTTGATGACTTTACCCTTGTTGATTACAACCCACACCCACACATCAAAGGGAAAGTTGCTATATAATTTCAACTGAAAACGCTATTTTTGCGGACTAAGTTTATATACTATTGAACACAACAAAACATCAAATAGTGACCATAATTGTGGCTGTTTCTGAAAATCAAGTGATAGGCAAAGACAATGATTTGATTTGGAATTTGAGTTTAGATTTGAAACGCTTTAAAGCCCTAACTTCTGGGCACTATATTATTATGGGGCGAAAAACTTTTGAAAGTTTTCCAAAGCCTTTACCAAATCGAACTCATGTCGTCATCACACGTCAAAAGAATTATACAGCTCCAAAAGGAATTTTGGTGGTCAATTCATTAGAAAAAGCTATTGAAATTTCAAAAGGTGATCCACAACCTTATATTATTGGGGGTGGAGAAATTTATAAACAAGCTTTAAATGTTGCTGATAGAATTGAACTCACTCGAGTACACGCCAATTTTGAAGGCGATACATTTTTTCCAGAAATTGATTTAAAAGTATGGAAAGAAGTTAGTAAAGAATACATAAAAAAAGATGATAAACACGCTTGTGATTTTAGCTTTATAACATATACAAAACAACAAAATTAATTGAAATGAACGCATATATTTTTCCAGGTCAAGGCGCACAATTTCCAGGAATGGGGCAAGAACTATATCAGCAATCTTCTATAGCAAAAACAATGTTTGAACAGGCAAATTCAATCCTTGGTTTTGAAATTACAAAAATCATGTTTGAAGGAACTCCAGAAGATTTGAAGCAGACCAATGTGACACAACCCGCCATATTTCTTCATTCTGTAGTTTTGGCAAAAAGTATGGGAAGCCATTTTAATCCAGATATGGTCGCCGGACATTCATTGGGTGAATTTTCTGCTTTGGTTGCCAATAATACTTTGAGTTTCGAACAAGGCTTAAAACTTGTTGCACAACGTGCAGATGCGATGCAAAAAGCATGTGAATCTACAGAAGGTACAATGGCCGCAGTGTTAGGTTTGGAAAATGATATTGTTGAAACAGTCTGTAATTATATTGACGGCGTTGTTGTCGCTGCAAACTATAATTGCCCAGGGCAATTGGTCATTTCTGGCGCAATTGAACCCATTCATAAAGCTTGTGAGATTTTGAAGGAAAAAGGGGCTAGACGTGCATTGGTCTTGCCTGTTGGAGGGGCATTTCACTCTCCACTAATGGAGCCTGCAAGAGAACAATTAGCTGCGGCTATTGAAGACACAACATTCAACACCCCTGACTGTCCAATTTATCAAAATGTAACCGCAAGTGCCGTTCAAAATACTTTAGACATAAAAAAGAATTTAATTGCTCAATTGACAGCACCTGTACGTTGGACTCAATCTGTGGATCAAATGTTAAAAGACGGTGCTCAAAACTTCACTGAGGTAGGTCCTGGAAAAGTCTTACAAGGTTTGGTTAAAAAAATCAATAGAGAGGCCAATACTAGCACTGCAACATTATAAAGCTAGATTTTATGAACAAAAGAGTAGCGTACATCATCTTTTTGGTTTTGCTAAATATTGGTCTCGATCAATATTCAAAACATATTGTAAGAGCAGAAGTTTTGCCAGGCTCACGCACTGAAATTGTTGGCAAATTGCTACAACTGATGAATGTGGAAAACTCTGGAGCTTTTTTGGGAATTGGAAGTGATTCACACCCAACAATAAAACTAATTTTTCTTTTAATTTTACCTGTAATTGTCCTTGGTATTGTACTCTATTATCTCCTTACAAATCGTTCTCTAGATCGTCTTTCTGTAATAGGTTTTAGTTGTGTTGCAGGTGGTGGTATTGCAAATTTGTATGATCGTTTTGTACATGGATCTGTCACAGACTTTTTATTTATGGATTTTGGTTTTGTACAAACTGGCATTTTTAATGTTGCTGATTTATCAGTAACTTCAGGAATGATACTACTTATTATTGCTTCTTATCAGCAAAAAAGAAAAAGCGAAAATGTAATTTCGTAGATTAGTTTTTATAAATAACGCCATCTTTCATTACAAAACTGATGCGTTCCATTGCAGAGATATCTTCCAATGGATTTGAATCGGTAGCAACTATATCTGCAATAAAATTAGGTTTGATTTGGCCTAGTTCATTAGCTAATCCCAATACTTTTGCATTTGTTAGTGTCGCCGATTGAATGGCCTCCATGGGCGGCATACCAACTTCTACCATATAACCAAACTCCTTAGCATTTTGGCCATGAGGAAATACACCAGCATCTGTTCCAAAGGCAATGTTTACGCCGCGTTTGTAGGCTTTAGCAAATGTACTTTGAATTTTTGGGCCAATTTCTAACGCTTTTGGCACTATAATTTCTGGATAAAATCCATCAATTTTTGCATTTTCTGCAACTGCTTTTCCTGCAGTTATTGTTGGCACAAAGTAAGTACCATATTGCTTCATGAGGTCCATTGTTTTATAGCTCATTTTAGTGCCATGTTCAATAGTTGTTACACCTCCAATAACAGCACGTTGCATGCCTTCATCGCCGTGGGCATGTGCCGCTACTATCATTCCATAATCTTTAGCCGTTTCGCAAATAGCCCTAACCTCTTCTAAAGTGAATTGTGGGTTTTGTCCATTTTTTGCAACACTCAAAACACCACCAGTTGCCGTAATTTTTATGTTATCGGCACCATTTTTATACCTTTGACGTACTGCTTTTCTGGCTTCATCTGGGCTGTTTATTACTCCTTGTTCCGGACCAGGATCCCCCATTAAAAGTTTTTTTCTTCCATTGGTAGGATCGGCATGTCCACCTGTTGTTGCAATGGCTTTTCCTGCAGTGAAAATCCTTGGACCTACAATGGTATTATTGTTTATGGCATTTCTTAGTGCAATATTAACGCCTGTTCCTCCTAAATCTCTGACCGTTGTAAATCCTGCCAAAAGTGTTATTTCTGCATAATTTACAGATTTGAATGCTACATCGGCTTCATTCGCAGTGAATTGATCCATATAACGTGCTGGATTGTATTCATTCTCCATATGCACATGCATGTCAATCAACCCCGGCATTACTGTTTTTGATTTTAAATCAACAACAGTATCATTTGGATCATCAGATGTTATATATCCATTTTCAATGGCTTTAATTTTATTCCCAGAAACTACAATTGTTTTTTCTGTAAATACTTTTCCCTTTTCGGTATCAATAAGTTGTCCGCAATGCAAATAGATATCTTGAGCAAAACCCACAAAAATTTGAGTGAGAAAAAATAAGATTATTAAGTTTTTCATAGTATTGTTATTTAGGATAAAAACTCTAAAACAGAGGTCGTAATAAATTCAATCTGATTATCATCTAATTCTGTATGCATTGGTAATGAAATCACTTCATTAGATAATTGATTTGTGACTTTAAAATCCGCATCATTGTACCTTTCATCTGCATAAGCTTTTTGCTTGTGCAAAGGAATTGGATAATAAACGCCACAAGGTATTCCTTTGGAATTCAAATGCGCAACCAATGCATCTCGATCTGTATTTTTAAGTTTTAAAGTATATTGATGAAAGACATGGCAATCGCAGCTTTCGCATATAGTATCACATCCATTTCCAGCTTTTGGAGTTTCTATATTTGGGTGATTTTTGAAAGCAGCATTGTATTTTCTAGCGGCATTTTGTCGTGCTTTGTTGTAGTTGTCTAAATGAGGTAATTTTGCATCCAATACTGCAGCTTGAATAGAGTCTAATCTAGAGTTAACCCCTACAACATCGTGGTGATATCTTTTATACATTCCATGATTTACAATCCCTCTAATTATATGGGCTAAATCATCGTTGTTGGTAAAAATTGCACCCCCATCGCCATAGCACCCTAAGTTTTTTGATGGGAAGAAAGAAGTTGAAGCCACATCTCCAATTGTTCCAGCCTTGGATTTGGCGCCGTTTTTTGATGTATATGTAGCACCTATAGCTTGAGCATTGTCCTCAATGACATACAAATTATGTTTTTTTGCAAGTGCTAAAATGGCGTCCATATTGGCACATTGCCCAAATAAATGCACAGGCACAATTGCTTTTGTTTTTAGAGTAATTGCTTTTTCAATTGCGTCTACATCAATATTAAAACGCTCAGAGTCAACATCAACAAGAACAGGTGTTAATCCTAAAAGCGCAATCACTTCTACGGTAGCGGCAAATGTAAAATCTGCAGTAATGACCTCATCTCCAGGTTGAAGCCCCAATCCCATCATTGCAATTTGCAAAGCGTCGGTCCCATTGGCACAAGGAATCACATGTTTTACGCCTAAATATTCTTCAAGGTTGTTTTGAAATTCCTTGACTTTAGGTCCATTGATAAAGGAAGTTGTATCAATCACCTCTTGAATGGAAGTATTAACTTGATCTTTTATCGTGGCATATTGACCCTTTAGATCGACCATTTGAATTTTTTTCATATCACTTTTTATCAGAAAATATATTGATTTTGTGGGTTACAAAAATACAAAAATAGCTTTGGGCAAATGCTAAAATTAAGATAAAGAATGTATTTTTGTTTTTTAAACACAACATATTGTTAGTCATTTATAATCTTATTACTGCATTTGTAAAGCTTTTACTTCCTATTGCAGGAGGGTTCAACGCGAAATTGAAAAAAGGGATAGATGGCCGCAAAAAGACCTTTGAGACTCTCCAAAACAATATTCAAAAAGGAGATACTGTTTTTTGGTTCCATTGTGCTTCACTAGGGGAATATGAACAAGGGCTTCCTGTTTTTGAGAAACTAAAATCGAAATATCCCAAAGCAAAAATTGTGCTTTCATTTTTCTCACCTTCTGGATACGAAGTTCGAAAAAAAAATCCATTAACTTCTATTGTGGTGTATTTGCCTTTGGACACCAAAAGAAACGCTGAACTATTTTTAAAACTCGTAAATCCAAAACTAGTTGTTTTTGTAAAATATGATTTGTGGCCAAATTACCTGAAAGCACTAAAAAATCACTCCTCAAAAGTTGTTTTAATCTCTGCGTTGTTGAGACCTCACCAACACTTTTTTAAGTTTTATGGTAAAGCATTTCAAAAATTATTTTTCAGTTTTGATTATATTTTTACTCAAAATAGTGAATCAAAAGAATTATTAAAATCAATAGGGTATTGTGATGTTACTGAGTCAAATGACACCCGCTTCGATCGTGTTTCAAATCAATTGACACAAAATAATTCACTCCCATACTTAGAAGATTTTATAGATAATAAGTTGTGTGTAGTTGCTGGGAGTACTTGGGAAGAAGATGAAAATATACTAGCCCCTTATATCCAAAAAGCTGACAAATCAACAAAATTTATCATTGCTCCTCATTCGATAAATAAAAAAGGAATAAAAAGGTTAATGGAAACTCTGGGAGATAAAGCTGTTTTATTTTCTAAGCATCAGAAAGTATCACTATCAGATAAACAAGTTTTTATTGTTGATACCATTGGAATCCTCTCCAAGATTTATAATTATGCAAATATCGCTTACGTTGGTGGTGGTATGGGCTCTAGTGGATTGCACAATACACTTGAAGCTGCTGTTTTTGGTATTCCGATTATTATTGGGAAAAACTACGATAAATTTCCTGAGGCAAAAGAAATGTTAGAGCGGGGAGGACTTTTTAGTGTAAGAGATTATAAGTCCTTTGAAACTACTTTAGATAGGTTTGTTGTTGATGCTAATTATAGAGAAAAATGTGGAAAAATAAACAAGATTTATATTGAAGACAACAAAGGAGCGACTTCCAAAATTTTAGCTAAACTTACGCTATTAATTAAAGACTAGGCGTTTTATAAACTTTGATATAATCAATAATAAATTCTTGTGGAAAAATGGTGTCATCAACTTCAAATCCACCAAAATACCCTCCAACTGCTAAATTTAGAATGAGATAAAAAGGCTTGTCAAATGGCCATATCTCCGCAGTTTTTTCTTCTGGAGCAAAAGTGTATACATTTTCATCGTCTACAAAAAATTGAATTTGATTTTCATCCCATTGCATTTTGTAGGTGTGAAACCCCTCTTCAATATTGTCAAATAAAGAAATTTTGGTGTTTTTTGATACGCCATAACTATCTTTAGTGTGAAGGGTTGTGTAAATTTTTCCAGGCATTCTACCTGCATACTCCATAATGTCAATTTCTCCACAATTTGGCCAATAATTTTCTTCAATATCGTGGCCAAGCATCCAAATCGCTGGCCATACTCCCAAACCTTTTGGAAGTTTCGCTTTTACCTCAACAGTACCATATTGAAATTCAATTTTGTCTTTTGTTGTAATTCTTCCTGAGTAATAACGATCTCCTTCTTTTGTTGCTCTAATGACTAATTTTTTATCGCGAACAAAAATATTCTCTTTTGTATAGTGCTGGTACTCTTTGTTCCCCCAACCACAAAGATTTGGACAACCATCTCCTAATTCATAATTCCAATACTTTAAGTCCAAAAAAGACTTTTCAAAATCATCATTAAAAATAATACGTTTACCAGGATTATCCTCAGGTTTTTGCAAAAAAGCAAATGCAAGTATGAGTAAAATTCTAAAAACCATCATAAGCTAAAGTTTGTACTTAAATCTGCTGTAGAGTCTCCTCCTACAAACGCCGAAAATTCACCAGACTGTAAAGTAAAATCTCCGTTATTGTTATAAAAACCAAGTTCTTTTTCAGTGAGTAAAAATTGTACTGTTTTTGTCTCGCCTGGCTTCAAATTAATCAATTCAAAACCTTTTAAATTTCGAACCGCTTGAGCAGGACGTGCAAAATGATCCTTTACATAAAGTTGAACAACCTCTTTCCCCTCAAGATTTCCAGTATTGGTCACTTCTACACTAACTTTAATAGAAGTGTCTGTTTGACTTTGAATTTTCAAATTCTTATATCCAAAAGTGGTATAACTTAATCCATAACCAAAAGGATATAAAGGTGTGTTTTCTTCATCTTGATAATGCGTCCAAAACACTTCTCCAGGAGACGGTAAAGTTGGTCTTCCAGTACTTTTATAATTGTAATAAATTGGCACTTGACCAACCGATCTTGGGAATGTCATAGGTAATTTCCCACTCGGATTGTAATCACCATACAGGACTTGAGCAATTGCATTGCCACTTTGAGAGCCCAATTGCCAGGCTTCAACAATTGCAGGGATATGCTTATTGGCCCAATTCAATACCAAAGGCCTGCCGTTATTTAAAACAAGGACAATATTTTTATTGATGTTATACACTGCTTCAAGAAGTTCTTGTTGTAATCCAGGTAATCCAATATTTGTTTTGCTTCGTCCTTCTCCACTTTGAAGACCATGTTCTCCTAAAACCATTACGACAACATCAGATGTTCTGGCAAGTTTCAAAGCAGCAGCAAAATCACTTTTGTCTGTAGTATTGATTTTTAATTCTTTTGCAAATTCTAACGCTCCAGTATTCAATTTTGTGCCAACAGAAAATTCAACGTTATTCCCAGAATAAGATTTTAATCCTTCAAGAACTGAAACTGCAGAATTCTTCTCTGCTGCTAATATCCAATTGCCTAGCGGACTTGTCTTGTCATTAGCAAGGTCACCAATCAATGCAATATTTAAACCTTGTTTTTTTAGAGGTAATAATTGATTTTGATTTTTTAAAAGTACGATTGATTTTTTGGCCATATCCAAACTGGCATTATGAAGATTTTGATTGCCCAAAATTTTACTTTCTCGTGATAAATCACAGTATTTGTAAGGGTCGTCAAAAAGACCAAGTTCAAATTTTACACGTAATATTCTTCGTGCAGCATCATCAATAAGTTTTTCATCAACAATACCCGATTTTACTAAATCTGCTAAATTTTCTACATAGGAAAGCGATTGCATGTCCATATCAGAGCCTGCTTCTACCGCCAATTGAGCCGCTTCTTTTTCATCTTTGGCATAACCATGTTCTACCATTTCTTCAATTGAACCCCAGTCTGATACTACAAAGCCATCAAAATTCCAATCTCTTTTTAGAATATCGCGTTGAAGAAATTTACTTCCTGTAGCGGGAACACCATTAAGTTGACTAAATGAATTCATAAAAGTACGTACACCGGCATCAATAGTAGCCTTAAAAGGAGGCATAATAACATTGTATAAGGTTTGAGTTCCTACATCAACAGAGTTGTATTCTTTTCCTGATTCGGTAAATCCATATCCAGCAAAGTGTTTTGCACAAGCTGCAATTGTTGATGGATTTGATAGGTCGTCTCCTTGAAATCCTTTGACTCTCGCAAATGCAATTTTAGACCCTAAATAGGGATCTTCTCCACCGCCTTCCATGACTCGTCCCCAACGTGCATCTCTCGAAACATCTACCATTGGTGCAAATGTCCAATTGATTCCTGCTGCGGAGGCTTCCAAGGCTGCATTTTTAGCCGATAATTCTATAGCTTCTAAATCCCAGCTTGCGGCTTCAGCCAAAGGTATTGGAGTAATTGTTTTATAGCCATGAATAACATCAAACCCAAAAATTAATGGGATTCCAAGTCGTGTTTCCTCTACGGCTATTTTTTGTAATTTATATACATTTTCAACACCGTGAACATTAAGCATTGACCCTACTAGTCCGTTTTTAAGTTGCTCAAATTGTACGGCTGCTGAGCCTTCTTTTGGAGCAGGTCCTGTAACATCCCAAAAACTAGAATATTGATTCATTTGACCAATTTTCTCTTCGAGAGTCATTTGAGTTAATAAGGTATCTACCCGCTCATTGACAGTCGATAATTTTGATTTTGAGCTACAGGAATTGAACACAAAAAAACTAATTATTGTGAAAAATGTAAGGTTAGCTTTATTCATTTTTACTGATACACCCTAATGTAGTCTATTTCCATAGTATCCTCTGTGAAGTTTGGATCTATATCACCGCCGAGTGTACCACCCATGGCAACATTAAAAATGAAAAAGAATTCTTCATTGAATGGATAATAGGGTTCTACTCCTGAAATATTCATTGTAAAAAACTGGTTTCCATCTAAGTATGTTGTGATAATTGTTGGAGTCCAATCCATTGCATATACATGCCAATCATCAGAAGTTGTATTTGAAACATCTAGTCCATATTCTCCACGCTGTCCATCTGGAAGTTTCCAGTGCAATGTAGATTTTACTTTGTTTTTGTCTTGAAATTGTTCCATAATGTCAATTTCTCCACATTGTGGCCAACCAACTTCTGGAAAATTTGCCCCAAGCATCCAAAGCGCTGGCCAAGTCCCTTGCGATGAAGGCAACTTTGCACGGATTTCTACGTAGCCATATCTGAACTCAAATTTATCTTGAGTTTTGATGCGTGCAGAAGAATATGACCCATTAGATTCTTTAATAGCTTTGATTTTAAGTATTCCACCTTCTCTTTTTACATTATTTGTACTTGAAGTGTAAATTTGTTCCTCTTGATTACCCCATCCACCGCCACCGGTTTCTGTAGTCCATTTAGAAGTATTAATTGCGCCAGTACCATCAAATTCATCAAACCAAACCAAAACATCATTGTTTCCAGATCCGCCATTCCCTACAACGAAAATTTTTAAATTTTCAATCGTTGATATTCTATCATTACTAGCAGAGTAAGCATATACATATAGCGGAAATTGATTAATCCCTAAATCCGTTAATGTATACGAAAACTGTCCTGTAGAGTTTTGAGTTTCAGACCCACTATTTCCAACTTTAAAACCATATTTTACGGCATTAGTTGCTGTTGCTGTTACCGAAAAAATCCCTGAACCATCACCAAAAGGCTCGTCCTCGCTCTGCCCTTGAATAGTAACATTAGCCACAAGGTTTGATGGAATAATTTGTGAGTTCCCTCCACCGCCGTCACCTCCACCAGGGTTATCTCCACCAGAGGAACACGAAACTAATATTCTAGAAAAACTAAAAACAGTTAAGAATAATAGGTATGTGAATTTTTTTACCATAACAATGAAAGATATAATGGGGCAGATAAAAATATCTGCCCTATTATTGAATTATAAAAGTTTATTGAGCCTTATACTTTGCATACCATGCAAAGCCTCCTCCTTCTTGAATACATCTTACATGAAGTGTGTTGGCAGAAATAGATATGATATCATATTCTACATCACCAACATACCAGCCCATAAATCCACCGTCTGAAAGTTTAAAGCTAGTTTGACGGTAGGGTTCTCCATCATATGCTCCTTCGAGCGCAGCTTTTGAAGACGATGGAAAGAATGAAACGTTTTTCACTCCAAACATTGTTGTAGCTACTGATTCATCGTGACATGTATCGCCCGCAACACCAATTAAACTAGCATATGCTCCAGGTACAAATGATGGTCCAGCAGTTTGCTCAAAAGTTAAACCGTTAGCTGTTTGTGTAAATACAAATACATTGCTATCTGTCATACAAGCTTTTTCAGCATCGTTTGGTTGAATAGAGTTCCACCAGTTAGGCCATGAAAAGTCTAAATTGCCATAATCATCTTCTACTGGACCTAATCCTAAATAAGCCGTAGCAGTTGCATCCCAAACCCAAGTTTTGCTATCGCCTTCGTTAGCTCCAGCTAAGAAGGTTTCTGCTTCTGGATCTTCAAAAGAACTATACACGTCAATATCGAAAGTTGTGCTTGATAAAACACCTGCTGTACCAACTGCACTAACAATAACGGTGTAAGAGTTTACTCCAACTTGTGTATATCTATGTGTAACAACCCCAGAAGAGTTTGTTTCTGAGTTTCCATCGCCAAAATTAAATTGGTACGCAAGTGCTCCATTTGCAGTAGCTGCAAATGTCACGAACCCTGTGCCATCTCCATTTACGTTGGTGGCATCTGCACCAGCAATTTCTGCGCTTACTTGTACATTAGTTGGAGAAGTGATTGGTCCAAAATCATGTTCATCTTCTTCACATGCTGTAAACACAAGCAGTGAAAGAAAAAGTACTGATAAATATTTTATTGTTTTCATATTTTTAATTTTAAAAATTAAGTGATTTTTAATTTTTCACAAGTTTATATCTCCACCAAACACCTGTTCCAACTTCAATATCAATAATTGCAGTATTG
>Ga0255752_10001379_pt1 | contig 28163 bp, 26 predicted proteins | sample 011ome_25_FD_179952 | JGI IMG/M metagenome (GOLD analysis project Ga0255752, IMG submission 179952) | Coastal salt marsh microbial communities from the Groves Creek Marsh, Skidaway Island, Georgia - 011512CT metaG (version 2) | ecosystem: Environmental > Aquatic > Marine > Intertidal zone >... | reverse complement strand
GATATATCTACTTTTTTCGCTCCCATTCATTCCAGACATGGAACTGTTGTAGATAAGCAAAACATTGGAAGATCTCTGAAGCAAACGATAAAAATGATGAGCATAAATAGCTTCTTTTTCTTTGTAGGTAGGAAGTCCATATAATCTTTTGAGTTCGTAAGGAAAAAAACTATTACTTGATTTTCCTTTGGGAAGAACCTCCTCATTTACCGAAACCAACAGAATATTTTCAAAATCCAACGCTCGAGTTTCGAGCATACCAATGAGTTGCAATCCAGCTAAAGGTTCACCAATAAACGACACAGTTTCTGATTTGAACAAGTGAAAAAATAGCTGTTTCAATGTTTTTAGATCAGTGATGTAATTCTTTTGGGTTAATTTATTTTCAACTTTTCGAATTACTTTTTGGGCCGAAAACAAATATTCTAATTCTAAAGAATTTGAACCAAAATCTAACGATTCCACCACTTTGGAAATGAGTAAATTAAGCGCATCAAAAGCTGATTGAACAATATTTTCTGGATTCCATTGCTCAAAAAGAAATTCTACTCCCGCCAGTTCTTCTTTTTGTGAAATATACTTACTTGATATGAAAGTGATATTTTTAGAAACTATCTCCTGCTTGATGGCATAAGTATTGATTACTTTTTTCATCAAATAATGCTCCGCAACTCCCAAAAAACTTCTGTAATGTAAACTCCCTTTCTTGTGTTTGATAAAACTCTCTTGAATCGAAAATACGGAGGAAAGCAAACTAAAAACTGGCGAATTGAACAGGGAATACCCCAAGGAAATATTATAAGCATCGATGGAGTTGGGAATTGAATTGATTATGGGTATCAACAAGGATTCATCTGCCAATACTACAGCTGTATTTTTTATTTCTTCCTCAGTTAATTTCGACAAATGTGCTCCCACAGTTTTCGCCATCATCACGTCTGATTGAGTCGAAAGAAGTTCTATCTTTTTTGTTCCTTGTGTAAAATAGGAGTCTATCCAATTGATAGATTTTTTTCCTTTTTGTGCAATTTGTTTTCTCAAAAACAACCCAGCTTCATGATCTGGGTTGTCAATATAAAAAGTGTCGCCATCCAAAAACAACTGTCCTTTTCCGCTATTTACGAATGTATCCACGATAAGCTCTTCGGACTTTGATAGTGCATTGAAACCAGCAAAATAAACAGAGTTAGGTTCGTGATCATCCAACACTTCATAAATGGAAGTGGCCACCCATTTGTATAATTTACCCGAATATCCTTTGTTTAAGTCCGTTAACCGATCATTTAGTTTTTTATACAAAATAGGAAGAGTTGCCCAAAACTTAACAAAATCTTCTTGCATGTCGCTTAATTTCTCCTCGTTGAAACTCCAATTATCTATTTCTTTGATATTTCTTAAATCATTAAAAATGGTAATGGGATTCACCATGTAATGATCCATTTCGTTGAAATCAGCAAGCAGGGTAGGAGCCCATTTGGAGAAATAATAAAATGAATCAGGCTCAGTTATTTCTACTTCAAGGTATACTTCATAAAATAAAAATAGCAGCTCAATATTGTCAATAGGTTGTAACCTACAATTCGTCTTTATAAAATCATCAATGGTAATGATTGTGGGCGCCCAAGTAGTTTTTTCTGCAAGTTCCGTAAGATATTTACGACAGTAAATTCCACTTCTTTGAGTGGGAACCACAAGAGTTACTTCACCTAAATCTTCGTGTTCAGATTTCACTGTTTCAATAAGTTGAAGTAAAAATGGTTTCATACGTTTGGTAATTTTTTCTCACTGTAAGCAAACATACTAATTAAATTCTCATTAAAAGGAAAGGTCAAAATAATTCAATGGATTTTATTTGATTTGTAAGTCAAAAAAAATTACTGTAATTTGCGATACAGAAATTTCACTACTATGACAAACTTAACAAGAACATTTGATTTCGCATATCACCAGTTGGCCAACAATCCTCAGGAAGATTGCTTAGTTGATAAAAAAGAGGGTAAATGGATTAAAACCTCTACGTCAGAGTACTTATCCAAAGCCATAAAAATGAGTAAAGGATTTATTCAATTGGGAATAAGACCCGGTGATAAAGTTGCTTTGATTTCTAACAACCGTTCCGAATGGAATATTTGTGATGTTGCGTTGTTGCAAATTGGTGCGGTTTCGGTTCCTATTTACCCAACTATTACCGAAAAAGAATACACTTATATCTTTAACAATGCTGAAATAAAACTATGCATTGTATCGGATGAGGAATTGTTTGGAAAAGTTACATCAATCAAATCGGACGTTCCTACTTTGGGAGATATTTACACATTCAATTTGGTGCCAGGAGCAAAGAATTGGGAGGAAATAATGACGATTGGCAAAGAGGTACCAGATACTCAAGTTGAAGAGCTAAAAGCGGCCGTTAAGCCAGAGGATTTGGCAACATTAATCTACACCTCAGGTACAACAGGATTACCAAAGGGGGTGATGCTTTCGCATAGTAACATGGTGAGTAATGTGCTTGATAGTATGGAACGAGTACCTGTTGACAAACAGGCGAAGGCACTTAGTTTTTTGCCAGTATGCCACGTTTTTGAAAGAATGATTTTATACTTGTACCAATATATCGGTGTTTCTATTTACTTTGCTGAATCGCTCGAAACTGTTGGAGATGATATCAAGGATGTGAAACCAAACTTATTTACAGCAGTACCTCGACTAATAGAAAAAGTGTATGCGAAAATAATTGCGAAGGGAGAAGATTTGACAGGAATTAAAAAGATGTTGTTCTTTTGGGCGGTTAATTTGGGTCACAAATGGGACATTAACAAAGGAGGTTTCTACCACTTCCAATTGAAAATTGCTCGAAAGTTAATTTTTAGTAAATGGCAAGAAGCTTTGGGAGGTAACATCGATGTAATTGTTTCGGGAAGTGCTGCCCTAGAATCTAGTTTAATGAGGGTGTTTTACGCTGCAGATATGCCCATTTATGAAGGATATGGATTAACAGAAACTTCGCCCGTGGTAAGTGTAATCTCAAAATTTGAGGATGGAATAAGAATAGGTACCGTAGGGAAAGTATTGAAAACTGTTGAAGTGAAAATTGCTGAAACCGGAGAAATATTGGTAAAAGGACCTAATGTGATGCAAGGATATTACAAATCACCAGAAAAAACTGCTGAAGTCATTGATAAAGACGGTTGGTTTCACACAGGAGATAAAGGTGAGTTTATAGAAGGAAGCTTTTTGAAAATCACTGGAAGAATTAAGCAGATTTTCAAAACTTCGGGAGGAAAATATGTCTCTCCTGAATTGATGGAAAATAAGTTCAAATTATCTCCTTTTATCGAAACAATAATGGTTATCGGAGAAAACAAAAAGCACACGTCTGCTCTTATAATTCCGGCATGGGAGGCACTCAAAGATTGGGCAGATTACAAGAAAATTGCTTATTCGAATCATGATGACTTGGTTGTAAACGACCTGGTAATCGACAAATTTGAAAGAGAAGTGGCAAAGTACAATGAAGATTTTGCTAAATGGGAAAAAGTAAAAGTGATTCGTGTGTTAGCAGATGACTGGAGTATTGACTCTGGCGAACTCACTCCGACTTTGAAACTCAAAAGGAACGTAGTTCTAGAAAAATACGCCCACTTAATTGATGACATATACTGCGATTAATAGAACGATTTGTTTTCTACTTTTTCTCTTTTGTATAGGTTGTACCAGCAACGAAAGAAAAGAAATAAAGGAAGACTTACCTTCAATGCCTTCCTTAGAGTTTAACACTAAGAAGGAGATTTCTGTTCTCATCTCGGAATGTAATTTTGAAAAAGTGGAACATCGAGCAGTTGCCATTTATGAATCTTTGATCGAACAAGACGGTATTCGACTTTTGCTTGGTGCAAAAATGAGCTGTGACTTCAGAAATGGCGCCTTTATTAAAGAAATTGAAAACAAGAAAAAAGTCCTAAAAGTGGACTTATACCAAAAAGGAGAAAAGCTCTCCAATGAATGTACTTGTTTTTTTTATTTTGAAGTGTTTGTAAGGAATACTAGGGCTGTTCCTGCTGAAATATAGGTGGGAAAACAAAAAGTATTGGCCGATTTTCGGACAACTATTTCGAACACTGCCCTAGCAAAAAAAAAGCAGGATTAAAAAACTAACTGCTATGAAAATATCGGTAGAACTAACTTGTACACCATTGCAAGACGAATATGAAGAAACAATTAAAAATTTTATTTTACGTATAAGAGCATCTGGGTTTACCGTACTAGAAAACCCACTAAGTACTCAAGTATATGGAGAATATGACGAGGTAATGAAGATGCTGAAGAGAGAAATAAAAGATTCTCTTGAACTGGTAAATGCCGGGGTTTTTACACTAAAAATTGTGAAAACGGATAGAAGTGCCTACATCCCAAGTTTCTGATGAATAGCTGAACCAAAACTAACACCTAGCTCAACCTGTCAAACCAAGTTACCACAAAATCGGATTGAATAGAAAAACCTAATTCAAAAGAGGTTCGTTTATTTTTTTCTATAAATTGCCCACAAATTCTGTTTTGGTTAACCAAAATATTCGAAATGATCAGTTGTGTTTTGAACTCAATGACCTCCTCTTGCTCACACACAGAGGAAAATGCTTTGAAAGCTGTTTCTTTTGCAGACCACAATAGATTGCAAAAAGAAAGAGTATCCAATTCATATTCGTCTATCAAACTGATTTCGCTGGGGTGAAGGAATTTAGTTTTTACCCGAATCGCCTTATCAGTAATTTCTTGTAAATCAACTCCGCACAATTTATCTTTTGGCACCAATTGAATCATTACTTTGTTGTCAGAATGGGTGATTGAGATTTCCTTTTCTTTCCCTGTTAGCTGCGGAATTTTGTTTGAGTAATGAATGTGAGCGTCAGGAATAATTGATTGTAACAAAGCTCTTGAGGCTAAAATTTCTTTTTTCCTATTCTCTTTACGAAAAGACATCACAATATTTGTCTCATCCTCCGTTAATTTCGGGATATTGAGTAATTCTTCTAACGATTCAGTAATTTCCCATAAATAAATAGTAGAATGAAAAGATAGATTGGATAATGGCATAAGGATAATGTTGATAGTTTGTAAAGAGATTAGTATCTTTGTACAAAATTTTTTAAATTAATTATGAGCGAAGTAACAAACAAAAAGTTGCCTTACAAAGTTAAAGATATTTCTTTAGCAGAATGGGGGAGAAAAGAAATAAGATTGGCCGAAGCAGAAATGCCTGGGCTAATGGCTATCAGAGAAGAATTTGGACCGTCACAACCTTTGAAAGGAGCAAGAATTGCGGGGTGTCTTCATATGACTATCCAAACAGCAGTGTTGATAGAAACTTTAACTGCACTAGGTGCTGAAGTAACTTGGTCTTCTTGTAATATATTTTCTACCCAAGATCAAGCGGCAGCAGCAATTGCAGCTACAGGAGTACCTGTGTACGCTTGGAAAGGAATGAACGAAGAAGAATTCGATTGGTGTATCGAACAAACAATCAAAGGATTTGAAGGAGGAAAACCTTTGAACATGATTTTGGATGATGGAGGTGATTTGACAAATATGGTGTTCGATAAATATCCAGAACTGACTGCAGGAATTAACGGATTGTCGGAAGAAACAACAACTGGAGTACACAGACTATACGAAAGAATGAAGAATGGAACGTTGGTAATGCCAGCGATTAATGTAAATGATTCTGTTACAAAATCTAAATTTGACAATAAATATGGATGTAAAGAATCATTGGTGGACGCAATAAGAAGAGCAACCGATACTATGATGGCAGGAAAAGTTGCGGTTGTAGCGGGTTACGGAGATGTAGGAAAAGGATCTGCAGCATCTTTGAGAGGAGCAGGTGCAAGAGTTATTGTTACTGAAATTGATCCAATTTGCGCATTACAAGCAGCGATGGACGGATTTGCAGTAAAAAGATTAGAAAGCGTTGTGTCTGAAGCTGATATTGTTGTGACCACAACAGGAAACAAGGATATTATCAGAGGCGAGCACTTCAAAGCGATGAAGGATAAAACTATCGTATGTAACATAGGTCATTTTGATAATGAAATTGACGTAGCTTGGTTGAATAATAATTATTCGAAAATTGAAGTAAAACCACAAGTAGACATCTATGATGTAGACGGAAAAGACATCATTTTGTTGGCAGAAGGAAGGTTGGTAAACTTAGGTTGTGCAACAGGTCATCCTTCATTTGTGATGAGCAACTCATTCGCTAATCAAACTTTAGCTCAAATTGAACTTTGGACAAATATTGAAAAATATGACAAGAACGAAGTATACATGCTTCCTAAACATTTGGATGAAAAAGTAGCGAAGTTACACCTTGCTAAAATAGGAGTAGAGTTAACTGAATTGACTAAAGACCAGGCCGATTACATTGGTGTAACGGTAGAAGGTCCATACAAACCAGAACATTACAGATACTAAGAGTAACTGGAAATTTATCAGAGAAAAAACCTCGAAGCTTATGTTTCGAGGTTTTTTTTATGCCTTTAGATTACTTCCTTCCTAAAACAATAGAAACCATAATTGATTAAAATTGTGATATATTTCTTATATTAAACAGCGTTAATTGAAAAAAAATCTGAAATGAAGAAGTTTAAGAGTTACGAAATAGAAGAACTGACCAAAATAATTTCGGAAAAAGACATCAATGATTTTAGTAAATTTTGTCATGAAGATGTGGACGAATCGGATTTGCTCATCAAGCTGGTTGACGAAATAGACACAGACAAATTTGCTGAAAAAACCGTGTTGGGAATTGATATTTACCACTATAGCCAATACAAACCACTGGAGCAGTCTCTTATACCAGTACTATTTAAGGTGATTTATAAAAAAACCTGTGACTTGTGTTTGTCCAATTCTTCCTATATTTTTCAACATTACAGGACTCCCGAGACCTTTAGTAAAATGTTTATCAATTCGGGAGATGGTGGTTTCCAAATTTTTGACACGCCTATCCATGCCACCGCATTTGTTATAAATTTTCAAATGATAGTGAGATACTACAATTCCTTTCGTTTTTTTCCTAAACTAAGGAAAATTGTGGGACCCTTGAGTTTAAGATATGCAATGACTCACGATAAGATTTATAAATTGGATAAAAACTATTTTGGACCTGCTATTATAAATAATGCCCGTGTTCTAATAAAAGACTCTCTCAATAGATTTTTGTTAGATGAAAACACGCACAGATGGTTTTTGTATCAAATTAATGGAATTGAAAATTTACAATATGTCTCAATAAGTCAATTACAAGAATTAGCAACTTTTGCTGATTACAAAAGGATTGATGGTGAGAATCATATTTATGTGGATTCCAAAGGGTTCGATTTTGAAAAAATGATAAGTTGTGACATCCAAAAAATTGGGGATATATTGGCTAAGAAAACAACTCTCACTATTTACAACCTTCACTTACAATACAAAGGATTTTTGGGAGATGGAAAATACAAAACTGTTATTTCCGTAGGAAATCTAAATACGACAGGAATAAGTTAATTTTAACTTCTGAGCCAATCTTTTTTCATGAATTTCGTTCAAAAGAAAATCCGGATTGTCACTACTCATTTTCTCATTTGCTGGTTTCATTACATTGCTTATTGCAACTTGCTGTGATCCTACATTTTCTTTTTGGATATTCTACACCAAGTGCATGCACAAATCATGTTCAAATAAATAATCTCTACATTTGATAGCTGCCTCGGTGGCATATCCCATTCCCCAAAACTATGGTAAAATTGAATACCCAATTTCGGAGCAAGGTTTATTGTGTATTTTTTGAACAAGCAAACCACACTGACAGATGTACCTATTCGTTTTAATATCAATAAGAGTATTGAGTCCTCCCTCATTTTTTTGTGTCATTTCAAGGCCTTGTCCAACCATAATTGACATAGCTTTTTGTTTGATAGTTTAGAATTAAGTAACAAGAACTTGGCATCATGTTCTCCTTTAAAAAAAAGCAACCACACCTCGAAATCTTTTCTTGAAATTAGTTCAAAACTGAGACTATTAGATTTTTTACCTGTGAGAAGAAGCAAATTGCCGGGGAGTGCCATTTAGTTGTTGTCTCTTTTGAATAGGTAGTAAACAATCCCATCACTCAATCCAATTTTAGGAACGATAATTTCTTCAATTCCACACTTCTTTAAAATGGTCAAATAAATTTTTCCAGCAGGAACTATTACATCGGCTCTGTCGTATCTCAATCTGAATTTTTCGGCTCTTTCTTCTTTTGTTAGTGCTTTTAAATTCGTGTGTAATTTTTCTAGCACGTCAATTTTTACTGGTTCTAAATGAGTATTACGAGATAATTTGAAATATCGGTTTATGTTTCCTCCCGTTCCGATCGCTTTAAAATCTTTGTCGCTATTCACCACATTATTCAACCAGTTGTCGAGCTCGTTCCAGTTTTTATCTTCTACTTTTTCTTGTAGAAGTCTTACAGTTCCTATTTTAAAGGATTTTGACTCCACTCGTTTTCCTTTATTAAAAATTGTAATTTCTGTACTACCGCCTCCCACATCAATGAACAAATAAGAATCATTCTTGTTTATATTTTGAGTGTAAATGGTGGAGAAAATCAAATCAGCCTCTATTTTTCCATCTATCAAACTTATGTCAATATCTGTTTCTTTTTTAATAAGGTTGGCGATTTCATTTCCATTCTTTGCTTCTCGCATAGCGCTAGTTGCAACTGCCCTAAAATCTTTTACTTGATATATATCCATCAACAATTTATATGCTTTAATGGTTTTGATAAATTTTTCTTTTTTGTCCTCCGAGATAACTCCTTCATTAAAGACATCCTCACCCAATCGAATAGGAACACGAACCAAAGAAAGTTTTTGAACGGAAGTCACACCATTTACTTCAACAACTTTAGCAATCAGCAACCTCATGCCGTTTGAGCCAATATCAATGGCCGCATATCTATCAGGGAAATTCATTTTATCAGTTTTTTTTTAACCAAAGTAAGTTAAAAAAATCTTTAATTAACACCATTGTTTTGGCGAAATTCCTTTGTAATTTGCCTAAATTAGAAGTTTGGAAATATGACTACGTAAAAAGAGCTTTATTTTCACTCTATAGAATCAACCAATTTAATATATACCTAATGGAATTACCCCGATTTTTACTGGCCGACACAACAGAACTGCCAGACGAAATGTTTGTTTTGCACACCGAGTATCCAAGATTTTTGATCAACCTTGTGAATGATGAGATTGAATGGTTTGACGATCTTTCTAAAGAGGAAGAAGAAGATGAGATGGTCAATATTGTGGCGCACTTGATCGAAGAGGCGAATAAATTTTATGAAAAAGAATTAGAGAACTACGAAAACGAGGACTTTTAATCAATGCCTACAAGAAAAACCATAAAGAAACCTCTTCCCTCCGTTGTTAAAAACATGGATGAATGGCCTATTTATAAGGCTTATGAAAATCCCGATTTGTTTTTGAAAAAGGTGAAAGAGTTGGTTAAAAAGAATGCTTCTTGGATTTTGAAAGATGATGTAACTCTCAGAAATGAGATAAAAAACATTGTGTATCAAGAAAAAATGAGGCTTTCGAAAACTCCATGGAAATCGGATAACCCAAAAGAGAAATTATTTTGGAGTGACATAAAAAAACAAATAAGAAATTCCAAAGCAACGAGCTCTGAGAACAGAACGAAGGAAGTGGACGAAAGGATTTTGAATCAGATTCTAGACTTTTATGGTACAGAAATGATTGCCGACTTCAAAATATCTTCTTTTAAATTTGCTCAAAATGCACTGCCTTACATTTATTCTCGATTAATTAATTCCTTCCCTCAAATTGTGTATCGACTATTTAGCTCGGTAGATAAGCTTTACGACCGAATGAAGATAATGGGAGATATTGATCATATCAGAAATCTGCAGAAAATAGGAACTGTTGTTGTGGTTCCCACTCATTACAGTAATTTGGATTCTCCTACAATTGGACTAAGTCTCAATAATCTTGGTCTCTCAGCCTTCACTTATGGAGCAGGTGTAAACCTTTTCACTATTAAATCTCTTTCCAGATTTATGCACAATTTGGGAGCGTACAAAGTGGATAGAAGAAGAAAGCACAGGCTATATATTGAAACTCTCAAGTCGTACTCTACTATTGCTCTTACCCAAGACGTGAATAGCTTATTTTATCCGGGAGGTTCACGTTCTCATTCAGGTAAACTTGAGAATAAATTAAAATTGGGATTACTCGGAACAGTAATTGATGCGCAACGGATGAATTTGCAGAATGGGAATGGAAAGAAAATTTTCATCATCCCCGTAACACTCAATTACCATTATGTTCTGGAGGCAAAAAAATTAATAGAACACTACTTGAAGGATGAGGGGAAAGAAAATTATTTGGAAGATGAAAACACAACTTCCTTCGGACTTATAAAAAGAGCATACAAAGTAATTACTTCCAATCCTGGAATGACAATATCTTTTGCTCCAGCCATAGATGTTTTTGGAAATAATGTAAATGAAAACGGAGAAAGCTATACAAGCATTGGACAAAAAGTAGAAGTGGCCGATTACTTTAAATTGAACGGAAAGCTAGTTAAAGATTTACAGAGGGATAGTCAATACACCCAGATTTTAGGCGAAAGAATATTACAAGAATACAAGGAAAACACGGTAGTGTTGAGTAGTAATTTGGTTGCTTTTGTAGCCTTTCAAATCATAAGAAAGCGATTTTCTCAATTTACGATATTTGAAATTCTAAGTTTACCAAAAGATGAAACTACCATACAGGCAGAAGAGTTTATTCCGGTATTAGGAAGAGTGAAAGAAGAATTAATTGCTATAGAAAAGGAAAATAAAATTATTCTTTCGGCTGATCTTGAATTAGAACTGGAAGAGTTAATGAAGGTAGGAATTAATAAAGTAGGATCCTCACATCCCAAATATGTGCTGCGAGAGAATAAAAAAGGAGAAATATCCACACAAAGTATGAAACTATTGTATTACTATCATAACAAGCTTACTAGTTATGGATTAGAAAAGTACATTTAATGCGCATGAAAAAAGTAGCTGTCATAGGAACTGGAAATTTTGGGTTGGCTTTAGCCAACTTGTTAGCAATAAACAATGAAGTTTTTATTTATGCCAGAAGGGAAGAAATTGTCGAAAAAATAAACGAGAAAAGAGAGCATAAAGGTCAAGCAATTCACGAAAGAGTAACTGCAGTTAATGATTTTGAATTGATTACAAAAGAGAGTAAGTTAATTTTTCCTATTGTACCTTCTTCCAACTTTAAAGAAATGCTGATTCAATTAAGTCCTTATCTTACACCAGAACACATTCTGATTCACGGAACTAAAGGTCTTCATATTGAGGTGGATATAAACTCGGTGACTCAGCTCGATAAATCCGAGGTACTTACAATGAGTGAATTGATTCTCAAACAAACTTCTGTAGTAAGAGTTGGCTGTATAGCTGGACCTAATCTTGCGAAAGAATTATCCGAAAAACAAATAGGAGGAACGGTAGTTGCAAGTAGGTTTAACGAAGTAATTGTAGAAGGAAAAAAAGCCTTGAACAGTAATGTATTTAGAGTATATGGATCCAATGAAGTGCTAGGAGTAGAGTTGGCAAGTGTATTGAAAAACTACATTGCCATTGCAGCCGGAATGCTAGAAGGAATAGGGTATGGCGACAACTCCAAGGCTCTCCTTATTACAAGAGGAATGGCTGAAATGGTCTTTTTTGGTAAAGCTTTTGGCGCTAGCGAAAAGGCGTTTATGGGATTAGCAGGGATAGGCGATTTGATGGCTACATGCAACAGTAAATTGAGTAGGAATTTCAGAGTCGGTTATCAACTCGCAAAAGGTCAAAAATTGTCTGACATTTTGAGCGATTTGAACGAAGTAGCAGAGGGAATAAAAACAATAAAAGTAGTGAAACTTCTTGCAGGTTACGGATTTAACTCTCCATTGGCCGATGCTTTGTACAAAATAGTGTACGAAGATTGGGAACTGAAGCAAGGAATGGATTACCTAATGAATTTACCAGTGAGTGACGACACTGATTTTTTTTCTCACAAAGATTCATAACATGCATAAACCCAACATACTTATAATTTACACTGGAGGAACAATCGGAATGATAGAGGATTTTGAGTCTAAATCATTAAAACCTTTTGATTTTGAAAGTGTAGAAAAACAAGTCCCCGAATTGAAGAAAATAGGAGTAAAAATAGAAAGTTACTCCTTTTCTAAACCAATAGACTCCTCGGACATGGATTTGTCTCATTGGATTCAATTAGTAGAGGTGATCAACGAACAGTATACAAAGTATGATGGATTTGTAATTCTTCATGGTTCAGATACTATGTCTTATACTGCTTCGGCCTTAAGTTTTATGCTCAAAGGACTTACTAAGCCTGTCATCCTTACTGGATCTCAACTCCCAATTGGAACAATAAGAACGGACGGAAAAGAAAATCTCATTACTTCGATTGAAATTGCCGCTGCTCAAAAAAACAAGAAACCTCTGGTTCCGGAAGTTTGTATCTATTTTGAGTACAATCTTTATCGAGGAAATCGTACTACCAAAATCAACTCAGAGGACTTTGAGGCTTTTTCTTCATTCAATTATCCTTATTTGGCTGAGGCAGGAGTTCATATCAAGTATAATGAGCTTGCTATCCATTACCGAAACAAAGAAAAACTTGAATTATTTACCCAACTAAATAACAATGTAACTATCCTAAAACTTTTTCCTGGAATTACAAAAGAAGTAGTGCAAGCAGTTTTTTCTATTCCCAATCTACAAGGAGTTGTGCTGGAAACATATGGCTCGGGAAATGCTTCTTCAAAACCTTGGTTTCTGGAAGAATTAAAAAAAGCCAACCAAAAAGGAATCGTCCTATTTAATGTTACCCAGTGTGCTGCAGGAAGTGTGCTTCAAGGAAAATATGAAACGAGTAGTGCTTTTGATAAGCTTGGAATAATATCGGGAAGAGACATTACTACCGAAGCTGCCATCACCAAAATGATGTATGTACTTGGTAAATACCAGGATTCTTCCAAAATTAAAGAAAAATTAAATGAAAGCCTTGCTGGCGAAATGAGTGATAGATAAAATCGTATGAAAATAATTAGTTATCCGTTGTCAGTGCTTTTTGCTCTGGTATTCTTTCTTATTCTTGTTGTGTTTCATCCAATCCAATGGCTGGCCAATAATCTATTTGGATACAAAGCTCACAAACTTGTCGTAGACTATATGAACTTATTACTCACCCGCTCTTTGTTGTTTCTTGGTATAGCGGTAAAAAGAGAAAACAAACAAGAAATCCCTATAAATAGAACAGTCATTATTGTCTCCAATCATCAAAGTCTTTTTGATATTCCACCCATAATCTGGTATTTCAGAAAACATCATATAAAGTTTGTTTCGAAAAAGGAATTAGGAAAAGGGATACCGAGTGTTTCCTATAATTTGAGACATGGTGGTGCTGCCCTCATCGACAGAAAAGACGGGAAAGCTGCCATCGTAGAATTAGGGAAATTTAGTAAACGAATTAATAAAAATATTTGGGGAGCCGCTATTTTTCCAGAAGGAACTAGGAGTAGAAATGGAAAACCAAAAGCTTTTTCGACTAATGGATTAAAAACAATTCTGAAATACAATCCCGAGGCGGTAATTGTTCCTATTTCGATTAATAACTCATGGAAAGTATTTAAATACGGAAAATTTCCACTTGGTTTGCTTACCCCAATAACAATTTATACTCACGACCCCATTGAAGCAAACTCAATGGAGCAAGATGAGTTGTTAGCATTAGTAGAGGAAAAAGTAAAAATCAACATTCATACGGATTAATTTTTGGAAGATTTTACCGCATAGATAACAAACAAAAGTAAAAAGCTCAGACCAATGACGAGTAATGGAGCAATTCCAAAAGAATGTACTTTTTGTTGAGCAATTACGATAGTTTCATACACCGCAAATAAAAAGATAAATCCAACTAGGACCGAAAGAACGCGTAAAAGTCTGGAGGCTAATAAATACTGTCGCTTTGCGTTTTTCTCGGTAATTTCTGTTAGATAATTAAACCAATGTGGATACAACGACAGTACCCAAAGTGCTACCCACAGCAATGCTGAAATAGAGGGTAAAATCCAAATGCTGGCCTTGTCCCCAAATTTGTCGGCTACTCCGCTTGCGCTAAAATGAGTAGGAATTATTTGAGGTAATTCTGAATAAGAAACGAAACAATAGGCAAAACTACTGACAACAATTCCACAATTAATTAGTAACAACAAATAATCCAGAAATGTAAATCTTTGATTAATTTTTGGTCTCTGCATACGTTTAACATTTTTTAACTCACAAACCCTTTACTTGCTATGATTTCTCCGTTAAATTAGTGTAACAAAAATAATCAAAATAGAAATCAACACAGAACAACTAAAGATATGAAAACATTTTTTAACTCCCTTACAATGGCCGTACTCGGTGGTTCGATTGCACTTTGCGGATACTTCGCATTTTTTCCAACCGAGAACACGACAATTATTAAAGAAACTGCGTCAACTATTCCTGCAAAACCTGTCAGTATTCCTACAGATTTGAATGGAAATGTACTTGACTTCCAGTTCGCAGCGAATCAAACTTTGAACTCCGTTGTTCACATCAATACTGAAACAAAAAGAAGACAACTAACTCAAGAAGAGCAACTCTTTGAATTGTTTTATGGAAATGGTGGGGCAAATAGAAGTCAAAGAGGTTCTGGTTCGGGTGTTATTATTTCTGAAGATGGATATATCGTTTCCAACAATCATGTAGTAGATAAAGCAGACATTATTCGAGTGATTCTTAATGATAACAGAGAGTATACAGCAAAAGTGATAGGTACAGATCCAGCTACAGACATAGCGGTTATAAAAATTGACGAAAAAAATTTACCTCCGATTACCATAGGTAATTCAGATGAAATAAATGTGGGAGAATGGGTTCTTGCAGTGGGAAATCCCTTTAATTTGACATCTACCGTAACAGCAGGAATTGTAAGTGCCAAAGGCCGTAGCATCAATATTATGCAAAGAAATTCTGGAAAAAATATTTTTCCCATCGAGTCATTTATTCAAACAGATGCTGCGGTAAACCCAGGAAACAGTGGGGGAGCGTTGGTAAATTCTAAAGGAGAATTGGTAGGAATAAATACAGCAATTGCCTCTCTTACAGGTTCTTACTCAGGTTACTCCTTTGCAGTTCCGGTGAATATAATGAAAAAGGTTACAACAGATATGATACAATACGGAATTGTTCAAAGAGCGTTTATTGGAGTTGGGATTCAAGAGATGAATCAAGAATTGGCGAATGAACTAGGGATTAAGGAAACAGAAGGGGTTTTTGTAAATGGCGTTTCACCAAATGGAGCTGCCGAAGAAGCAGGAATTGAAAAAGGAGATGTTATAGTAAAAGTGAACAAGGAGTCAATAAAATCAGTTCCTCAACTTCAAGAAAAAATTGGGAAATACGCACCTGGTGACAAAGTAGAAATTGCACTAATACGGGATGGAGATACTCGATTAGTTTCACTTACTCTTAGAAATTATGAGGGTAACACGGAAATAATAAAGAAAACACCGATTGAGTCAAAGTTAGCCGCTAGTTTCGAAGTACCTTCTAAAAAAGAACTTGAAAAGATGCGACTTGAGTGGGGAGTAAAAGTAACAGAGGTTGGAAAAGGAAAATTACAAGATGTGGGCATTTCGAAAGGATTTGTGATAACAAAAGTTGACAAACGGAAAGTTACCACAGTAGAAGAATTAACAAAGGCACTGGAAAAAGCGGAAAGTGAAGGAGTCCTAATTGAGGGTGTGTACCCCAATGGAATGAAAGCCTATTATGGAATGGGCAAATAGTGGAGCAACAAAAAAGCCTCAAGTAAAACTTGAGGCTTTTTTGTTGCTAAAAAAATATAACTGAGAGATTAGACAACTTTTACGTTAACTGCATTCATCCCTTTTCTACCTTCTTTTAATTCAAATTCAACTGAATCTTCTTCTTTGATTTCATCAATTAATCCTGATACGTGTACGAAATGCTCTTCATTTGAGTCATCTTCTACAATGAAACCAAATCCTTTAGTCTCATTGAAAAATTTTACTTTTCCTGTTTTCATTGTGTTATAATAATTAAAGCTCAAATGTAAGGCATAAATTCGTAGAAATACTTTAATTGGTCATTATTTTTTATTTGGATAACCTATCAAAACTACAGCTTGAGCCAACAATACCCTAAAAAACAAGTGATTAAATTACACTAATGGTGGGTTGTAGGAAGAAAATTGATTAGGAATCAGCTTCTTATTTTTACCGAAATTAATTAATTCCACTTCAGATTTCACTTTAAATCTTTTAAAATTAATTGGATTACCTAAGAAATACGCCATTCAAAATCCAATTTGTGATTCATCTGAAAAAGAAAATCTCCGTCGAATTGTCCAATCAAAGAATATTGAATAACAACGTTGTATCCAAGGTTTTTATCCCTAAAAATTCGATCAATTATAGCAACCAAATTTCCTTTCGAATCTGTATTTTTCACCTGAATATTTACAAGTTTGGATCTTTTACTCGAGAACTTTTCACCACAATAGAGCTAGAAAAAGATTCTAATTTTGAATTGTGAATATACAAATAGAAGAGGGCACGATCGTGGTATTCACTCACAAAACTTTTGGATTATTCATCTCGCAAAGTATTCAGAATTTTCATGTTGAATTCGTCTCTTTTTTTATTCAACACATTTTCGAATTCTTTTGCAAAAAGCATTTTGTTTTCTTTAAAACTGAATAAATAAACAGCTTAATTTTCTTTAATAGTCAGGTATTTATTGAAGTTTTCTTATAATTGGAATTGTAATTAGAAATATCTTCTGTTAGAAATTCATCGGTATATTTTCCCTTGCATTTTGATTTTGGCATTAATGGAATTGAATCGTAATTCTTGCAAAGCTAGCGAGCTTATTAACTTTCGAATTATTTATGTTCATTCTTCATTTAAGAGGTTGAATTCATTGTTTAAAATGCATTTCAATCGCACATGGGTTAATTAATACCTTTAAAAGGGGTTAGTTTTGCTAGCAATTCATTAAATTCGCACAAATTTGAAAAAGCGCAATGGCATCAAAATACCCAACTTACAATTCATTAAATCTACCAAATGTGGCTTCGGAAGTACTTGCTACCTGGAAATCGAAGAACATATTTGAAAAATCTATATCTTCTCGTTCTTCTGAAAAACCATTTTTGTTTTTTGAAGGACCGCCTTCAGCAAATGGCCTTCCTGGGATTCACCACGTAATGGGTAGAACCATCAAAGATATATTTTGTAGATACAAGACTTTACAAGGATTTCAAGTTAATAGAAAAGCAGGATGGGATACCCACGGTTTACCAGTGGAATTGGGTGTTGAAAAAGCACTGAATATTACCAAAGAAGATATTGGGACAAAAATCAGTATAGAAGAATACAACAAGGCATGTAAAGAATCTGTAATGAAATATACGAATATCTGGAATGACCTAACAGAGAAAATGGGATATTGGGTAGACATGAAAAATCCCTATGTAACGTATGATAACAAGTACATCGAGTCGGTTTGGTGGATCTTGTCGCAAGTTTACAAGAAAAATTTAATGTACAAAGGGTACACTATTCAGCCATATTCTCCTGCTGCCGGAACTGGACTTAGTTCTCATGAAATAAATATGCCAGGGAGTTACAGAGATGTAAAAGACACCACTGTGGTTGCTCAGTTTAAAGTAAAAGGGTGTTGCATTGATAAAGTTACCAAATTTGTATATAATGGAAAAACAGCCAATTCGGAAGTATTCTTTTTGGCTTGGACAACCACTCCGTGGACGTTACCTTCCAATACTGCCTTGGCGGTAGGAAAGAATATAGAATACGTAATTGTCAATTCCTTTAATCCATATACCTTTCAGCCTATTACAGTGGTGTTAGCGGAAAATTTGGTTGGAAAACATTTTAAGCCTGCTCAAGCGGAATTGTCTATGTCGGATTACAAAGAGGGAGATAAACAAATTCCTTACGAGGTAATTGGAAAACTAAAGGGTTCAGATTTAGAGGGGAGAAAATACGAACAACTTATGCCTTTGGCTTTACCATACGAGTTCCCAGAAAAAGCATTCAGGGTAATCGTAGGCGATTTTGTGACTACTTCGGATGGAACAGGAATAGTTCATATCGCGCCTACTTTTGGTCAAGATGACGCAAAAGCAGCGAAAGAAGCAGGTGTTCCTCCTATGTTGGTATTGAACAAAGAAGGAAAAGGAGTTCCTTTGGTTGATTTACAAGGAAAGTTCTTGACCGAATTGGGAGAAAAATTTGGTGGGAAATACGTAAAAAACGAATATTACGAAGATGGTACGGCTCCAGAAAAATCAATAGATGTTGAAATTGCAATCGAACTGAAAGAACAAAATAGGGCGTTTAGGGTGGAAAAATATGAACATTCTTACCCTCATTGTTGGAGAACTGACAAGCCAGTTCTCTATTATCCATTAGATTCTTGGTTCATTAAATCTACTTCGGTAAAAGAGAGAATGCAAGAATTGAACGATACAATCAATTGGAAACCAGAATCAACAGGAACTGGAAGATTTGGGGAATGGTTAAAGAATTTGAATGATTGGAACTTATCGAGATCTAGATATTGGGGAATTCCAATCCCTATTTGGACCTCTGAAAACAAATCAGAACAAATCTGTATTGCATCAGTGGAGCAACTAAAAAAGGAGTGTGAAAAATCGGTAAAGGCTGGAGTGATGAAAGAAAATCCTTTCGATAGCTTCCAAGCACAAGACATGAGTAACGAAAATTACGAGCAATTCGACCTACATAAGCATTTTGTAGACTCCATTGTTTTGGTGTCTCCAACTGGTAAACCTATGCATCGAGAAGCTGATTTAATTGATGTTTGGTTTGATTCAGGATCAATGCCTTATGCCCAATGGCACTATCCATTCGAAAACAAAGAAGCGGTAGAAAATGGCTTGAGAAAAGCAGATTTTATTGCCGAAGGAGTAGATCAAACTAGGGGATGGTTTTTTACATTGCATGCTATCGCCACTATGATTTCTGATGATGTAGCGTATAAAAATGTAATTTCTAATGGACTGGTCCTAGACAAAAACGGACAAAAAATGTCCAAACGATTAGGAAACGGAATAGATCCATTCGAAACTCTTACGAAGTATGGTCCAGATGCAACAAGATGGTATATGATAACCAATGCCCAACCCTGGGACAATCTTAAGTTTGATACAGAAGGAATAGTAGAAACTCAACGGAAGTTTTTTGGAACTCTGTACAATACGTATTCATTCTTTGCCTTGTACGCCAATATTGATGGATTTACTTACTCTGAACCGGATATAGTTGAGCGACCTGAAATCGATCAATGGATCTTGTCAAAATTAAATTCACTTATAAAAGAGGTGAATGAAGCGTATGAGTCTTACGAACCTACCAAGGCTGGAAGATTGATCCAGAGCTTTACATTAGATCAGTTAAGTAACTGGTATGTAAGATTGTGTAGAAGAAGATTTTGGAAAGGAGAGTATGCCGATGATAAAATTTCTGCTTACCAGACACTTTATACTTGTTTGGAAACAATTTCGGTTCTTATGTCTCCCATAGCTCCGTTTTTTGCCGATAGATTATTTTTGGACCTACAGACAGCATCTGGAAAAAGTAACCTAGAATCGGTTCATTTGGCCCAGTTTCCACAAGCTTATAATCAGTTAATAGATACAGATCTTGAAGCGAAAATGGAAATAGCCCAAGAGGTTTCTTCCATGGTTTTGAGCCTGCGCCAAACGAATAAACTAAAAGTGCGTCAACCTTTGCAGAGAATAATGGTGCCAGTCTTGAACAAACAGTTTGAAGAGCAAATATTGGCTGTGAAAGAGCTGATATTGAGTGAAGTGAATGTAAAGGAATTGGAGCTATTAAAAGACACAACTGGTGTTTTGGTAAAGAAAGTAAAACCTAACTTTAAAGTAATTGGTCAGTCTGAAAATAAGCGACACATGAAAACAATTGGCGCTTTTTGCAACACACTCTCTGAGGAAGATATTGCAAGATTAGAACAAAACAAAGGTGCTGAATTAGAGGTGAATGGAGAAAAGCTGTTTTTGACAATCGATAATTTTGAGATTTCGACTGACGATATTCCTGGATGGCTAATTGCTAATAATGGTGCAATCACTGTAGCATTGGATACAACATTGAACCACAACTTGATAAATGAAGGTTACTCTCGTGAATTGGTAAATAGAATTCAAAACTTGAGAAAAGAAAGTGATTTTGAGGTTACAGATAGAATATCAATTGAAATTTCAGGAAACCAAAGGGTAGAAGAGGCTATCAAATCAAACGAAACGTACATAAAGGAGGAGACCCTCACTGAAGGGATCACTTTTTCTACTGAGTTGAACGAAAATAATGCGACCATATTAGAATTTGATGAAGATATTTCTATATTTGTTAGCATTGAAAAAAAATAAACGATTATGGCAGACAAAAAAGAAAAAACTAGGTTTAGTGATGCTGAATTGGAGGAGTTTAGAATCCTAATTGAAGATAAAATTAAAGAAGCAAAGATAGATTTAGAGTTGTTAAATAATGAAATGTCTCACAAAGACAATCACGGAACTGATGATACAGGAAGATCGTTTAACATGATGGAGGATGGAGCTAGCACATTTTCTAGAGAAATGATTGCACAAAAAGCGGCAAGACAGGATAAATTTATCGTAAGTCTTGAAAATGCATTGATGAGGATAAAAAACAAAACGTACGGAGTTTGTAGGGTTACAGGAAAGTTAATCAATAAAAAAAGATTAATGCTGGTTCCTCATGCAACATTGAGCATAGAAGCTAAAAACCAACAACAATCCTAATTTTTTGAAGAAGGTAGCTCTCATTTCCTTTCTAATTGTTCTTATTGATCAACTTGTAAAGATCTACATTAAGACAACAATGACTATTGGCCAAGATGGCTGGGACATAGGTATAATGAAAATTCATTTTGTGGAAAACCCAGGTATGGCTTTTGGTACAGAATTGGATTTTCCTTACGGAAAACTAATTCTTGGTTTGTTGCGAATTGGAGCAATCACAGCCATCATTCTTTACCTAAAAAAACTCTTGACAAACAAAGCTCCTTTTGGGTTACTTGTGGCAGTATCTTGTGTATTAGCGGGAGCAATTGGTAATGTTATTGATGGAGCATTTTATGGATTGATTTTTAGTGAAAGTAATTATTTTGACGTGGCTCAGCTATTCCCTGCAGAGGGAGGATATGAATCGTTTATGCACGGAAAGGTGGTGGACATGTTTCAATTCACTATCGAATTTCCGAGCTGGTCTCCAATCTATCCCGGAAAACAACTGTTTCCGTTTATTTTTAATGTAGCGGACACCGCCATTTCTGTAGGTGTTTTTGTTATCTTGCTAGGTTACCGAAAGTTCTTTAAAGCACCACACAACGAATTAGCTACCGAAAATAATTCGCCTGAGACAAACGAAGAAGAATAATCTTTCGTTTATTTTTAACCAAAAATCTATCTAACATGTATTTTCTAAGCACAGGAGTAAAACCTGAATATATCCTTATAATTGGTGCTTCACTGATAATTATCATCAGTTTTGTGTTCAATTTTATCTCTAAAAAAACAAATATTCCAAGTGTGCTCATGCTCATGGTATTAGGAGTGATTATACAATTAATGGCACCTGATGTCGTAGACAATCCCTTAATAAGTAAATCACTTATAATCATAGGAAAAGTTGGGATTATACTGATAGTACTAGAGGCCGCCTTGGATCTTAAACTAAGTAAAGACAAAGTAGGATTGATTATTCGTTCCTTTTTGGTGGCTCTTATAGCTTTGGGGGCCAGTTCCATTTTAATTGCTTTTGCTATACAAGGATTTTTGGGAGCTTCCTTTTATAAGGCTCTTGTGTATGCTGTTCCGCTCTCCATTATGAGTAGTGCTATCATCATCCCAAGTGTTACGTCATTGCCTGTCGAAAAAAAGGAATTCATGATTTACGAAAGTACTTTTTCCGATATTCTCGGAATTATTTTCTTTCAGTTTCTTACTGCATCCAATGAATTTGAAACGACACAAGACGTTATAATAGGTGTGGGTACCAACATCGGTATTACGATACTTGTGGCCTTACTTTTTAGCTATGTAGCAGTTTGGGTATTCAATAAACTTACGAGTCACGTAAAGTTATTTCTCATTATTTCTGTCTTAACTTTAATGTACGGAATTGGTTCTGTATACCATTTATCGTCTCTTATCATTATTCTGTTTTTTGGAATTGTATTAAATAACGTAGAAGTTTTTTTTCGAGGTCCTTTGAAAAAACTCATTGACAAAGAAAAACTGAAGCCCGTTTTTCATGAGTTTCATATAGTAACACTAGAATCGGCTTTCTTTTTAAGAACTTTCTTTTTTGTGATGTTCGGGATTACCATTTCGTTGGCGAGTTTGGTGGATATTCGTGTTGCTATTCAGAGTATTGTATTCATCGGGATCTTGTATTTAGTTAGGTTTGTGACGTTGAAATTGGTTATGTGGAACAAAGATATAACCCCTCAGCTGTGGATTGCACCTCGAGGATTAATTACAGTCTTGTTGTTTTACACTATCCCGATTAAATATTACATCCCAGAATTCTATCAAGGAGTATTATTGTATGCGATCCTAGTAACAAGTCTTATTATGACATTTGCTCTAATAAAGGCTAAAGGAAAGAAAATCTCACAAGTAATGATTAAAGACCTAAACCTAAATTACTTAGAAGATGACTTAGAAGCAGAAATAGAGGAGGAGGTAAGAGAATATCACCTGTCCGAATTAGGGGGAAACAAACCTGCAAAAGACATATTAACCAACTTAGAAGAAGAATGAATCCATACGAATTACAATTATTTGAAACACTTGTCACTTTTGTATTTGTGTTTACTTCTCTCAAAATTGCATAAAGAATTATTGACAATTTTGGAAAGAAATACAGCTATCATAAAACAAGAATTAAGATAGTTAGAAAAATCATTTTGTTTTTAGCAGTTACTCTTCTGACGGTGATTACAGCATTTATTTGGGGAATAAAAGCTTCGCAATTGGCCACTTATATCGCTTCCTTATTTACCGTGTTAGGTATAGCATTTGTAGCCCAATGGTCGTTATTATCCAATATTACCGCTACGCTTATCCTCTTTTTTAATCATCAAGTTCATATTGGGGATAAAATTCAAATCCTGGACAAAGAATTTCAGATTGAAGGAGAAATAAGTGATATTGGTATATTTTTCACGGTAATAAAAGTAAGTAACCAAGAGTATATTTCATTGCCCAGCAACGTGTTTATTCAAAAAATGGTAAAAAAAATTAAGTAGTAGCTTTCTGTGAATCTGCTCTTTTGTGTTCTTCCTTTTTTACAATAAAAACTCCTAATAGGATGAGTCCTGAAAAACAAATGGCCCAAGTAATTCCCTCTCCAAAGTATACTCCCCAAAGAATTGCCACCACAGGTATAAAATACGTGACTGAAGAAGCAAAAACCGAGGTTGTTAGTTTTATCAATTGATTAAAAATAACGAGAGCGAAAGTCGTTCCAACTATCGCCAAAATACTTGTCAAAAGGAAAGCTTGACTGTACATTGGATTCATTAATTTCTGGCTAATCTCGGTATAGTAAAATAAATGAATAGAACAGAAAGGAATCATAAAAGACAAGGATACAGCGGTAATGGTAATGGAGGAAACATGTCCCAATTTGTTTTTAATAATGTTGAGGCTAAATGCATAACAAATAGTTGCCAATACAACTAGAAGCGAGGGCAAAACAGGAATTGAATTCATAGAACCTGAATTGAATACAATGAGTAAAATAGTTCCTAAAAGACCAAGCAAAACCCCAAACAATGCTTTGATTGAAATTTTCTGACCAAAAACGAATGCTGCAACCAATACCGAAAAAATTGGAACCAATGAATTCAAGATTCCGGTAGAAGAGCTAGAAAGCGTTTTCTCAGCATTGGTAAAGAGAAATGCAGGTAGTAAATTACCCAAAAGTCCCACTAAAAGAAAAAATATCCAATCTTTGCTGAAGGTGATTTTCCATTGCTTAATGGCTACAAAAAACAAAACAATACTCGAGATAAAAATTCTGAGTGAAGCTACTTCGTTGGCAGTTAATAATTCATTTCCCAAGTTGTCAAACATTGATTTCTTCATAAGGATGAAGGAACTCCCCCAGATTGAGGCAAGAATAAGTAATAGCACCCAACTCTTAGTTTTTGAGTTCATCAGTTGATTTGATTTGTTTGAAAAGAAAAAAAATTATCGAATCCTGTCCATTGATTTTATCAATTTCTCATCTTGATTGATAGATCTGCTAGCCATTAATATTGCAACAAAAGAAATGACAGGAAATAAGAAACTAATGCCGTAATTTATGTTTTCTGGCACCAACGAAAAGGTTGATTCGATTTGGTTGAAGTTTATAAAAATACTTACGATTGTCAGCAATACGGCAATGAAATTAAGTTTATTCAAAAGAAGCTGTCTTTTTCTTTTCTTAAAACTTGCAATAGCTACAATACTAAGGCAAATAGAAAGAATAAGGGGAATAATGGCAGGTACAAAGAAAGATAATTTTTGTGACTTTTGAAATCCAAAAGAGTCATAGACAAACAAAGCCCCTTCAATAGTATACTGTGCGAATGGAAAAAGCAAAGTGAGAACCAAGGCAACAATAGCAACAATAAGGTAAATGGTTTGAATTCTTTGAATCATTGTATTTTTTTTGCTAAAGTATAAAAAATAGTCGTATAATTGTGCAGAAAGAAATAACAAGCATTCATTTCTCTTCATTATTATTCAATAAAACATCTTTTTATTATATAATCAACCGGACAACTCGTCCAGTTATCAGAAACCCTGATAGCATCAATTTATTCAAAAACATTTATGTACGACATTAATCAATTAGAAGGTAAACTATTACCTGAGCTAAAGGAAATTGCAAAAGAACTTAAAATCAAAAAATTAAATCAAAAAAAACAAGATCTAATCTATGCAATTTTAGATGAGCAAGCGTTGCAGCCCACTGCCCTCAAAAACAAAGAGCCGAAAATAGAAAAAAAACAAGCTAAACCAGTGGCAAAAAAGCCAACGAAAGCCAACGAAAGTAAACCATTCAAAAAAGTTGAAAAACCAAAAGCTGAGGAGACTAAAGACATGCCGAAAGCAGAAAATGAGGGAAATAGGGACAATACTCGTCCACAAAGAAATCCTCGTAAAAAAATGAGCAAACCAGAAAATTCGGCTCCTACCAAAGCAGACTTAAATAATCCGAATAATCCTCATTACAGAAAAAGAAATACCGATGGAGGAGAAGCTCCGGCAGCTCAAGCAAAATCTAATTCGGAAAACCCAAATACTAAAAAAAATAACATCCAAAAGAACAATAATAATAACGGAAATAAAAACAAGCCTAAAAAAAATCCTGCTGAATTACATGGATATAATTTTGACGGATTAATTAAAACTGAAGGAGTTCTTGAGTTAATGAGTGATGGATATGGATTCCTTAGGTCCTCAGATTACAATTATTTGAGTTCTCCTGATGATGTGTATGTTTCTAACTCACAAGTAAAACTATTTGGGTTAAAAACAGGAGATACCGTATATGGAGACATAAGACCTCCTAGAGAAGGTGAAAAATATTTTCCATTGCTTAGTATTGACAAAGTAAACGGGAGAGAGCCTTCCTATATTCGAGACAGAATTCCTTTTGAACATTTAACCCCTCTGTTTCCTGATGAAAAATTGCACATCACGGGTCATACTAAAGAAACAATGTCAACTAGAATCATGGACTTATTTGCGCCAATAGGAAAAGGACAAAGGGGAATGATTGTTGCCCAACCAAAAACTGGTAAAACCGTACTACTGAAAGATATAGCAAATGCCATAGCAGAAAATCATCCAGAAGTGTACTTGATAATCTTGCTCATTGACGAAAGACCAGAAGAGGTGACAGATATGGCAAGAAATGTAAATGCCGAAGTGGTTTCTTCTACTTTTGACGAACCTGCCGAAAGACACGTAAAAGTAGCAAACATCGTACTGGAAAAAGCCAAAAGAATGGTAGAATGTGGTCACGATGTATGCATTCTTTTAGATTCTATTACACGATTGGCAAGAGCCTATAACACTGTTTCTCCTTCTTCTGGAAAAGTGCTCTCAGGTGGAGTTGATGCAAATGCACTCCACAAACCAAAAAGATTTTTTGGCGCTGCCAGAAAAATTGAAAATGGAGGCTCTTTATCAATAATTGCTACTGCCCTTACTGATACAGGTTCCAAAATGGATGAAGTGATATTTGAAGAATTCAAGGGAACTGGAAACATGGAACTTCAACTGGACAGAAAAATTGCCAATAGAAGAATTTATCCTGCTATTGACATTACTGCATCTGGAACGAGACGAGAAGACTTACTAATGAGTAAAGAGGCCCTTCAACGAATGTGGATTATGAGAAAATACTTAGCAGATATGAATCCTATTGAAGCTATGGAATTTATGAAAGATAGAATGAAGAGTACAAAAACGAACGATGAGTTTTTGCAATCAATGAATGGATAAGAAAATGAAGAAGAAAAAAGTATCGGTGCCAGTCGCTTTTGCTGCTTGTTGGATTTTACTTTTATTGATTCTCAATGCACTAAAAGTACCACACCATTTCAGAATTGGAATATATCTAAACCTCTTGTTTATACTTGGTGTTATTGGAGTTTCGATGTTTTTGCAAATAAGAGAAGAAAAGAAGCTTCATAGTTTTGCTGTAAATTTCAAAAATAGCTTAAAGAAATCAGGCGCTTATGTGATCCTAGTTACCTCTTTTTTATTCTTGTATTTGAAGTTTATAAATCCTCTCTTTTTGGAGAATTTAAAAAACTCGAGAATCCAAACCGAGCTTGCCAAAGATTGGGAACAAGTGAAAGCGAGTAGTCCTGTTTTTGAAGTAATGACCCGAGAGGAATTTATTGAGAAAGCAACTTCCAGTAACGAAATTTTAAGTTCAGTCTCGTTGAACCTTAGTTTTTACTTTTTAGGGCTGTTCTTCATCTCTTTGTTTTATTCCATTCTTGTGCCCCTTTTTTATAAGAAATTGATTCTTAGGATGTGAGAAACTTTTCATCATAATGAACAAAAAAAGGGTTGAGCAAAATGCTCAACCCTTTTTTATTTTCTCAAGTATCGAGAATCATTTACTGCTTGACAAGCTTTTCGGTAAATAAATATCCATTTACACTTACCTGAACAAAATAAACCCCTGTCGGGAACTGAGAGAAATCTATCTCATTTTTGTTTTGAGAGAACGAAGCTACTTCTTTCCCAGTAACATCTCTTACTTGAACAAAATCAATTCCTGCTGGATGAGTTAAAACAACTACACCATTGGTTGGATTTGGGAACATTGAGAATTTATTTTTCAGTTCTTCCTCTATACCTATTGTAGAAATGGTTACCGATGTACAAGCAGAAGTATCTGAGCAGGTTCCTCGCGAAATAATACAAGCATAGCTTCCCGATATGTTCGGAGTGTAATCTTTTAAGTTAGCGCCAGCGATAATTGAATATCCATTTCCACAATCTACCCATTGATGATTAGCCCACGTGTCAGCAGAAGTGAGTTTGTTTCCAGACTTTGTCACAACAGGATTTACGCCCGGCAAAATGGTCACGTTGTAAGAATCCAAAGTATCGCAAGTTCCCGTGTTAGAAATTGTATCGTAATACATTCCTGAACTCGTAATAATAGTTCCGTTGGGCATAACAAATGAATCGCAAATAGAAACCGTGCTGGCTGAAGAAATATGAGCCGATGAAATTGTCACCGCATAAGAAATAATACTATCACATCCGGCTGCAGAGGTTAATGTATCATTGTATACTCCAGAAGTGGAAACAACTAATCCGCTAGGAAGGGTGTAAGACCCACAAGTGCTCACACCCACTGAGCTTAAG
>Ga0255752_10001371_pt1 | contig 28265 bp, 28 predicted proteins | sample 011ome_25_FD_179952 | JGI IMG/M metagenome (GOLD analysis project Ga0255752, IMG submission 179952) | Coastal salt marsh microbial communities from the Groves Creek Marsh, Skidaway Island, Georgia - 011512CT metaG (version 2) | ecosystem: Environmental > Aquatic > Marine > Intertidal zone >... | reverse complement strand
TTTGGGAAGGTGATGGAAAAGAAACCAAAACACTTTTTTCAGGTGAGCAAATGTACGCCGCTACGTTTGTGAAAAACTAGTCGCTGAATAGATTTCATCACATCAATGAAACCTCTTCGTAGTTATGGCATCCAGAACATGAACCGGGCAGTTTGGTCTCTACGCTTAGCTCCCGGTTCATTACGTTTTTAACTCATCTCGTCACCAACGGCTTGCATAACTCTTGTCACCATATGCAAAAAATATTCATTCTTGGCACGCAATCCTGCCGTGGAAGACGTTCAACTTAGGCTATCTAGTTTCAGAGAAGATTACGATTTTTTGCTTCCTCAGCTGCGATGATTTTGCGTTGCCGGAGACCGAGTTTTTCAAAAGCAAAAATAGCCGCCAGAACAACAAAAAAACCAAACCATTCTATTAAGGAAAGCTGTTGACCAAGAAAGACAAGCGCCAGAAGCGCGGCAAAAAGCGGTTCAACACAAGCAAGGAGTGAGGCGCGTGTCGTCCCAATAATGCGCGCCCCTTCAAAAAATAAAACCCAGCTTAGGACAAAAAAGACCCCATTTGACCCAATAGCCATGATGCCAATATTAGTCTGCGGAACGGTGAGAGCAAACCCCAAAGGTAGCATCGCCAGCATGAGGATAAGACCGATAATGCTGATGTAAAAATTAAGGACTGCCCCACCCATTTTGATCGCCAATTGGCTTGATGTTTCAATAAACATTATGAAACTGAATAACCCAATAACACTGATAAAAACGCCGTAAAAATTAATATCGCCCTTACCATCAAAAATCATGATGCCAAGGCCAGCCAGCACCACACCCATACAAAGCCACCGCGATATCAATAGCCGTTCCCCGCGTCTTAGCCATGCCAAAATGGCTATTCCAAAAGGGAAACTGTAAAGGATCAAAAGCACAAGACCGATATCAATAAACTCTACCGCGTGATAGGTAGCTGCCAGCAAAATCAACGCCGTAATCCCAGTCACAATTAATGGCAAAACCCCTCCACGCGGGATGTGGAATGATGCGCGTGTGACCACCCCATAGGGCAACAGAATAGCAGCACCGATGATAAATCGGCTCATGATCAAGAAATATAGCGATACCCCTTGATCAAGTGCCAGCTTGGCGGAGTTAGGGACAACGGCAAAACATATTGATGAAATCACGATAAGCGAGATGCCTATCATCTGTTTTGAGGTATTCATTGCCATGGCCTTATCATGTTCACTCATCAAAGTGGGATGAGTAACGCATGAATGCTTCTGATTGACTAGTGAAAATCCATCCGAATTCAGTTGTCATCAGGATCATTTTGATATTACCTAGAACTAGCAGATGATTAGCGGATAACAACACCATCATCGTATTAGGTGCAACATGGCCACGCCTTCCTCTCCATCCCCTATCAACCGAACCAGAGACCGCGCCCCTGATGGCGATAAGCCAAAGGCAAAATCAGAATGGAATTATCATCCCCCCATTCCGATTGATAATAATCCGCTGTTTTCTTGGCCTATCCGCTGGAAAGACACATTGGTCTATTACCGCGACAGCTGGCTCGTGATATCAGAGGGGACAATTTTTATCCTGTTTGCGGTTTTGTCTTGGCACTTTCTTAGCCCAGATATAGCGGCCGCCCAGAATCTGCACTGGTCATGGATTGGCGGCATTTGGCTTCGGAATTTTCTGATCTTGCTGGGGGTTGCTGGCGTTCTGCATTACTATTTCTTTGCCCGGCAACAGCAAGGCACCGAGCTGAAATATGTTCCTTCCTTTATGTCCAAGGGCAGTCGGTTTCTGTTTAACAATCAGCTTTTGGATAATATGTGTTATGCGTTGATCAGCGGGGTGCTGATCTGGTCTGCTTTTGAGGTAGTGATGTTTTGGGCCATGGGCAATGGCTATGTGAATATAATCACGTTTCAGGATCATCCCATCTGGTTTGTTTTGGCTCTGCCTTTGATATTCATCTGGATTGCATTTCATTTTTACTGTGTGCATCGGTTATTGCATGTCAAGTTTCTGTATGATTGGGTGCATGCGTTGCACCACAGGAATATTGCCACAGGGCCGTTTTCTGGGGTTTCGATGCATCCGGTGGAACACTTGTTTTATTTTTCATCGGTACTGATCCACCTGATTGTACCAACGCATCCCGTGCATATTATTTTTCATCTCTATTCTTTGTCTTTGGGGGCGGTGTTCGGGCATACAGGGTTTGATGCGCTCTTGGTGAAGAACAAAAAACGCTTGGCCATAGGGCATTTCCACCATCAGCTTCATCATCGGTTTTTTGATTGCAATTATGGATCAGTGGATATGCCGTGGGATAAATGGTTTGGCACTTTTCATGACGGCAGTCCAAACGCGATGAACCGGATCAGATCAACGCGAAAACTATAATTCTCAGGCAGGTATGCTTGCGCCGCCCTTGAGACGTAAGATTTGCTATCCTTCTTGTGGCAGGTTTAAGTCCTCACCCGCAACCACAAATAAACAAAACCGCCAACCCATGGGCTGGCGGTTTCTTTATATATTTAAAGGTTAAAGTCTTTGATTTTAGGTTTCCCTGCTATCAAAAATCAGTTCTGGCAGTGGTGGCGGCGGAGCAGTGATATCTAACCCGTGAACATCCATAGCAAATTCAGCAAACTCAGATGGCATATTCGACGTTATCTTTGCCCAGCTTTCTGCTGGATTCTCACCTTCCAAGGTAATGATAATGAAGTCACCAGAATTGGTATGCTGAACAAATGTTCGTTCGTGAACACCAACATCCTCTCTTGATTTTGCAAATTCGGGGGTAGACTTAACATGATCCATCATTGCCTGCCATTTTTCCAATTTGCCAGGCAGAATTGGTATACATATCGCTAGCATAGCCATTAAAAAAATCCTTTTACTTGGGGTTACTTAATTGGGGTAGCCCCTGTTTCTGTACGGATGATTTTTCCATCTTTTAAATGGTTCACAACTAAAACCGCCTCTGAGCTTCCATCAGGAAATTTCATAAATGAATGCTCAACCATGATGTCATCATTTTCATATAAACAACGCTGTTTACTAAACTCTAGAGCATCACTTTCCATCATCACTGTGAGGATGGGTATCCAGTCTGTTTTGCTTACTTCAGTTCCAGATTGGTGCCTGACAAAGATGAAGTCATCATGCAAGCATGCTAAATAAGCTTCCATATCCTTCGCATCCTGAGCGGCTTTGACTTTAGAATATAAAGACATTTACTCCCCCCACATACCTGCAAATTCATAAACAACTGCACCTTCACCACCGACACACCAGGCATCATGATTAGGCGAAATCGCGTAAGCATCACCGGCGGTGTATGTGGCTTCAGACCCATCGTCGCACACACAGTGTATTGTGCCTTCAACAATAATACCCGTGTGTGTTGCTTGGCAGCTGTCAGTTCCTACCAGAGGTTTAATGTCTTTTGACCATTTCCAATCTGCCGCTAACGTTAGTTTCATTATGCGTTGGCCAAGCACATTGACCGCTTCCATCCGCGCATTTGGCATATCTTTGGCTTCATCAGCTTGTGTTGTGAAACTCTTAACTTCAATTGGCATTATAGATCTCCATTGATTGATATTTGTCTATACTTATGATCATTCAAAATAAATGATCCCGTGTGAGTGGCTGCTAAGATGATGTGAAAGAATCTGAACTCAACACAGTCACTACCGTAGATTCCAGGATTGCCCCTGCCGCGGCACGCTTTGCCTTTAACTCTTCGTGTCCAGCAAAGGCCTTCATGGCTTCTGGTGAGTCAAATTTAATGATGACATGCATTGTGTTATCATCATCTTTTTCTGATCCAGCAAAAACAAGATGCCCCCCTAATTCCTTTAGGGTTTGTTCATTTTCAAAATACATGTCTTTCCAAGGCATAAATCCTCGTTCAAGCTTTTGCGTCAATTTTACAAACATTTTTTCCTCCTTTTAAATAAATCTTTGTCATAGTTTGATGGATATGAGAATATTATCCAGTCTAAATATTAGAGTGGATAATATAAGATAATTTAAAAGGTAAAAAATTATTATGTTTGATGGAATTGATGAATCGAAAATGTGCCCCATAGGATTAGGCTCACACCTATTGGGTGATAAATGGATTCCTATTATTATTAGGGATATAGCCTTATTAAATCGTCGCACTTTTTCTGAAATCCTTAAGAAAAATGCTGAAGGCATTTCCTCTGGCTCTCTGGCGTCTCGCTTACAAAGAATGGTAGAATTGAATATGCTGAATGTTGAGAGTGATAAAACTCACGCTCAGAAAAAGATATATACGCTAACAGAAACTGGTATAGGCTTTGTGCCAGTTATCTTCAAACTAGCGTGCTGGACAGCGCAATTCCGCAACCCCTCATCGCAAACGGTTGCGATGGCAAAACCATACATAGATGGTGACGTGGATAAAACAGAAGCTTTCTTAAAGACGCTTTGGCAAATCCATATCGAAAAATCTATTGAGCCCAAATCCATGTGGTGGGCGGCTTAGCATCACTTATGTTCTTCTGGATCGTGCAAGTAAAAAGATCTAAATGTAACGAGAAAGGCTTTTGCATCAGCTGACCAAGGATATTGAAGTATATTTGGTTATTCAAATATAGATCTGGTTGCAATCTGATTACTGAGCGGTGCTATCAAAATATACTGATGACGAAGATCGAAACTCGGACCTTGGATCTTTGGAAACTGGAGCGGGTAACGAGGTGTTCGAAGCCTACACACAGCACCATTTCAAGACTGTTTCCAGTAATATCAACATGTTAGCATGTTCTGCATATTGGTCAACTATCAAAACCTTACCTGCAACCTTGCCTGAACCAAGTTCCGAGGATCACGGACCAAATTCCAAGGTTCAATAACAACGTTTCACCATCCCCAGACAGCGGATAATGTATCACGCATAGCCGGTTCAACCACCTAGGACATCGAAGCGCATTAGAAGTACATAGGACGCAGGATCGAGCAGCTCGAACCTCAGGCCTCAGGGTTAGTAACGCTGTTTGATGATAGAGATTGGATATTGCTAGGGGGTGGGGCCTAGATTGGGTCGGGCGTTGCGCCTTGGATCGCGGTGCTTTAATTAGCTGGAAGCTTTATCCATAATTATGCGTCTTCTAGTATCGTGTCGTTGAATACTTGCAAGAGCGTATTATAAATGACTATATCAATATTTTTCATATCATTAATGATATTGGTATATGAGTCTTTATCAAATGAAACTAATCACAATATATATTCACAATATATTCTTGAAGAACCAATTAAGAACTCTTCCCCTCGGCCATTTTCCTTAAAGTATTGTTTGAGCCTTTACTTTAGGCCTAAGCGTGGCTTCCTGCAAGAAACCCTAAACCAATAGCAGTTAGCAGGCCATTGCCAGACAAATATCCGGATACATCAGGGCCAGAAACTCCACTAGCGGCTCCGCCACACGCATAAAGTCCGTTGATAAGCGTGCCATCATCTTTCATCACTTTGGCGTAATTATTTATGAGAAGCCCACCTTGTGTATGAAATAAAGCACCCGTGACAAGTACCGCGTAATATGGTGGCGATAATTGCTTATCTTTAGTAAAATTGCGGCCAAAGGGGTCTTTTTGATCAGGGTCTGTCATCCATAATGAGATGTCATCAAAGGTTTTGGTTAACCCTTCTCCATTAATTCCTAGCTTATTGGCAAGGTCGTCTAGGGTATCAGCCTGGACAAAAGCATCCATACTGGCAGCATTACGAAAATCATCAAACTTCTTTCCCATTTCAAAAAGCCGAGAATCAAAGATATTCCATGCTTTTTGTTGGGGTTGCTCTAACACCAAAACGGCTTGTTCAGAATACCCTAAATGTTCATTTGAGAACCGTTGACCATGGCAATTAACCTGAATAGCGCCTTCCATCATTAACGCCCATGTAATCAAGATAGAATGCGGATGGGCGACGGATCCATGTCCTTGATAACCGGATAAATGACGAAGACCCGCCCCTAAGGCTTGCCCCCATAGAATAGCATCACCTTGATTTCCGGGATGGCCAAAATAAAGAGCATGCTGCATTTCAGGAATATACTTTGAAATTAATTCTGGATTACCGCCATATCCATTACAGGCCAAAATAACAGATTGGCTGGCGATATCTTCAACCGATCCATCTGGTCTTTCAAAACGAGCACCAATTACATTTCTGGATTCATCAATCGTCAAATGCGTTGCCTTAGCATTTTGCACAATGGTGATATCTTGGCTTTGCGCCGCTTTTTCTAGTCGATGGATTAATGCTGCACCTGTTCGTTCAGGGACGGTGTGCATCCGATGAGCGGAATGCCCAGGATAAAGAAAATCATCAAGAACGATAAAGGGAATATTATGATGTTTTGACAGCCAATCCAACCCACATTGGGCCGCCTGCGCGCATAGTCGTATATAATCAGGATCAACACTATGATGATTTTTGTTGGCAATATCATCACAGAACTGATCAAGGCTATCGCTAATGCCCTGTGATTTTTGAGATTGCGTTTCTGCTGCTGGAATGAAACCAGATGATAAGGCGGTAGACCCCGATAATTGTCCATCACGTTCCATGACAATAACAGATCGCTGCCGATGATTTGCAGCAAGGGCAGAAGTTAAGCCAGCCGCACCGCCCCCAATGACGAGACAATCACAATGAAAGTCAGGATGAAAATCAGACTGCTGAAGCAATTCAGGCATAACAGATTACCACCTTTAATCAATTACGCTTCAAACTTTGCGATAGCATCTTGAATCGTGATGACCTCACCTACTGTCCGCAACGCATCAATCGCGATTTTATGTGTCGCGGGATCAAAGGCGGCACAGCCATCCTCTACAGTAATCGTATGGATGTCTCGCACATGGGCATCACGAACGGTTGACGATACCCCGCCATTAGTAACAATACCGCAAACCATTAAGGTATCTATCCCTGCGCGATTAAGAGCAAACTCAAGTCGACTTTGATAAAAGGCAGAATAAGCCACTTTCTCAATCACAATATCGGCAGGTTGCAACATATCGACAAGTGAATTACCCCAGCTCGCAGATTGAAAATCCCCCTTCTTCAAAAAAGGGCGCAGTTTTTTAAGATGAGAAGCAATAAATGGCTCCCCACCTTTACCAGCGATCAATGTAAATTGTGTAGATATGATCCAGCCGCCTTTTGCCCTGATTGTATCAAGCAAGGGAAGTAGCTTTTCAGGTAAGGCCGCAATATCTGAACTCCCTTGCCCAGCCCGTCCATATGCACCCTCGGGATGCAAAAAATCATTTTGTAAATCGACAATAAGAAGTGCCGTTTTTTCAGGATTAAAACTCATGTTAGACAATATCTTCTCCCCTGTTCATTATCACATTTCCATAACCATCTATATGGGCGGTCAATCCAACATCAACATAAATCGTTGCATCTGATTGTACCAACAACGCTGGGCCTTCGATACGCGCGCCCGCAGGAAGACGCAAGCGTTCATAGATTATCGCTTTATGCCACTCACCATCAGAAAAGATGTCCTGTTCAATCAGGCGACAATCATCAATACTGTTGGCTCGCTCGCCACTTGCAAGCAATTTTAGGTCTAATGATGGGCGAACACCAATAACACTTAACTTAAGATTAAGCACCTTTACCGGGATATTTTCAAGCAACCGGCCATAGGTTTTAAGGTAGGTCTGGTTAAAGGCATCCATAATGGTATCGACAGACAAGCTCCCTTTGTTGATTGGCACGGGAACACTCACAGAGTGGGTCTGCCCAAGGTAAAGCATATCCAATTCCATGATGGAATAAATCTCTGCTACATCCGCCCTGACCCCTTGCATACGCGCACTGCCATTTGCTATCAATTCAGCAATAACTGCCTCAAGAGCAGCGATATCCAAATCTTTAATCTGGGAATTAATGGTGCGGACTTCATCATGGCGCAAGTCTGACATGACACAACCAAGCGCTGAATTAACACCAGGAAAGCGCGGCACTAATGCGGCTGAAAGACCAATATCTTTGATCAATGCTCCGGCGTGAAGCGCACCGCCACCACCAAACGGCATCGCGGCAAATTGTTTAGGGTCATAGCCGCGCTCAATAGAAATAAGCCTAATCGCACCTCCCATTTTTGCGTTAGCCACACTGATGATGGCTTCGGCAGCTTCATAGGGTGATAATCCGAGAGGATCAGCAATTTCCATTTTAATTGCTGCCACGGCTTTATCTTTATCAAATTGGCTTAATTTTCCACCAATAGGATTTCTGGCATCAATCCTGCCAAGTACCAAATTCGCATCAGTAACCGTAGGTTTGGTGTTTCCAAGTCCGTAACAAACCGGCCCAGGATCTGAACCTGCACTTATCGGCCCAACCTCTAGCAGTCCAGTTTTATCCAGATGAGCAATAGAACCACCACCAGCACCGATGGTTGTCATTTCAATCATTGGTGTCCGCACAATCATACCAAAATCAATGCTCGCCTGAGCCGTTAAGGTATTCTTACCGCTAGCAATTAATGACACATCAAACGAAGTGCCGCCCATATCACCAGTGATGACATTTTCAAACCCTGCGGCCAAAGCAATTTCTCTCGCCGCGACAACGCCTGCCGCTGGCCCTGATAAGGCGGTACGAATAGGAAGCGATTTTGCAGTATTAATGGACATAACACCGCCATTGGACTGAACAATCAGTATCTCAGCATCTGAACCAGCTTGATCAATCCTGTTTTCTAACCGATCAAGATAACTTGCTACCACTGGCTGAAGATAGGCATTTAACGTTGCTGTGGAACAACGCTCAAACTCTCTGACTTCTGGTAAGATTTCTGTTGCAACAGAGACATAATCATTAGGCCAAATATCACGGATAATCTCTGCTGCTTGTTTTTCATTATGATTATTTACATAACCATTAATAAAAAACAGACATACAGAATCACATCCTTTATCGAGTAAAAATTGTGCTGCTGAACGAATATCATCAGCATCAATTGGCGTATGAATAGTGCCATCAGCTAATATGCGCTCTTGGACTTCCACTCGCAATTCTCTGGGTACGACTGGCGTAAACTGTCCCCACAGTCCCCATGTTGTAGGGCGGTCACGACGACGCATTTCTAAGACATCACGAAACCCACGGGTAGTAATAATACCAGCTTTAGCGCCTCTTCGTTCAAGTAACGCATTGGTCGCCACCGTCGTTCCATGAACGATTGTTGAAATAGATGAAAAATCATCTACAAGATCAGCTATTCCTTGGGCAAAGCCTTCAGACTGATCGCCACGAGTTGACGGAACTTTTCCAACTTTAACGCTTTTCGTCACTTCATCGAAAACAAATATATCCGTAAATGTTCCACCAACATCAACACCAATAACAATTGATTTGTCGCTACCCGACTCACTCATTGCCGAGCTCCACTATATAAGATTCTGTCACATCATGCGCAATCGCATCAGGATTCCGATCAGCTGGATCACCATAACCACCACCACCAGGCGTTTCTAAGCGCAACCGCTGGCCTTGTTTGATATGAACGCCCGTGATCTTTGAGACAAGTTCAGGCTCTTTAAAGCCGTCATCAGTTTCATAGAAAAAGCGGTTTTTAGCGCCGTCACCACCGTTAACAACACCTTTAGGCGCATATTTACCGCGCTCACCAAAGAGAAAAACGGTCGCTTCTTTATCAAGCAATTCAATTTCATAAATAGCGCCAAGTCCACCGCGATGTTTTCCAGCGCCGCCACTATTGGGTCGTAACGCCCATTGCGTAAAGGCTATGGGATATGCGGCCTCAAGTATCTCTAGCGGCGGTATGGTTGCTGTTGAAATGGGGGCATTACCATGATTAAGCCCATCACCATTCGGATGCCCACCATGCCCACCCCCAAAGAATGAAAACATAACCCAGCGGCTCCCATTTTCGCGGTGCCCCGCAATTGATAGCGCATTGATTGTTCCATAGGCACAGCCATTAACACGTTCAGGCGCAATGGTCTGAAACGCTTGGAAAGTAACATCAATTAAACGCAAAATAGTTTCAGTATAACCGCCCACAGGTTTTGGTGCGCGAACACTTAAAAAACTATCTTTAGGGATAACAAAATTAACCGCTCGCATCACCCCGGCATTAGCCGGAACATCTGTGAAAATATGTTTTAGGGCAACATAAGTTGCGGCAATCGTTGTTGATCGGGAAATATTCACCGGGCCTGCACAAGCCTGACTTGATCTAGAAAAATCAAAAGTTAACTCATCACCCTTAATGATCAGATCAACAGAAAGCTGAAGTGGCGTATCACTCACCCCATCATTATCAAGAAAATCATCAACGCTGTATGTGCCATCGGGTAAAGACTGAATATGATTTCGCATCATCATATCAGCCCGCTCACGTAACAGTTTCAATGCCTCTGCAACATCATTTTCGCTGTACTGATCCAGCAACTCATGAACTCGCTTTTCCCCTAAATCAAGGGCATTAATCTGACCATTAAGATCACCATATAGCGAGTTTGGCTGTCTTGAATTTGCTAATAAAATATCAACAATATCTTGTTTCATTTGACCCGCTTCAAAGAGCTTTACGGGAGGAATTAACATTCCTTCTTGAAAGCTCTCTGTGGCTTCGGGGTTATAGTTCCCCGGAACATTGCCGCCTACATCGTGCCAATGCCCAACTGAGGCTAAATAACAAAAGACTTTACCATGACGAAAAAGCGGTTTGACCAAACGAAAATCAGATAAATGTGTGCCGCCATCATAAGGATCATTGAAAATGAACACATCACCCTCAACTAAACCACCATCTTTAGCAACTTTATCAATCACGGCTTTAACTGCAAAAGCCATCACCCCAACAAAAATCGGTAAGCCAGATTTGCCTTGAATTAAGGTTTCCCCTGTTTCTGCATCATAAATCCCATGGCTTGCATCATGCGCCTCTGCGATAATGGGATTAAAGGCAGATCGAAATAGTGTTGCATCCATTTCATCAGCAATTTGCTCAAGACGACCTTTCAGAATAGCAAGTGTGACGGGATCAATCGTCTTGTCAGACATACTGGTATTTTTACTCATATCTTTTACCTAATTCTAACATATCGTCAGTTCCAATAATATCGTTTAAGCCTTTGAAATCATGCATATGATCTGTAAATTTGGCGTTGCTACCCTCAGCTAATAAATTTGAAAAATAGGCTTGCATATGATGTGAGATAGCGCGCACTAACCCACCGGGAAAAATAACAATGGCAAAGCCCATAGCTTCTAATACTGAGGCATTTTTAACTGGCGTTTTGCCGCCCTCCACCATATTTGCCAATAAAGGAATACGATCAGAAAAGCGTGATGTTATGGCCTGCATTTCCTCAATTGTCTCAGGGGCTTCAATAAACAACACATCTGCCCCTGCCTCTATATAACTTTCTGCTCTTTCAAAGGCTTGATCTAGGCCTTCAACTGATCGTGCATCAGTTCGCGCAATGATCAGCGTTTCCTCATTCTGCCTTGCATCAACAGCAGCTTTAATTTTGCCCATCATCTCATCTTTGCTGATCAGCGACTTGCCTGCCAAATGCCCACATCGTTTTGGAAAACTCTGATCTTCAATTTGTAAGGCTGACGCGCCAGACCTCTCAAAGACACGCATCGTTCGCTGCATATTAAGGGCGTTACCAAATCCATTATCGGCATCTACGATGACGGGCAATTCCGTTTTATCAGTGATAAGAGACAAAGTATCATTCACCTCTGACATTGTGACTAAACCAATATCGGGTGAGGCAAATCTGGTATAGGCAATACTAGCACCAGATAAATAAAGACATTTTGCCCCCGCCTTTTCAGCGATAGTCGTAGATAGCGCATCATAGACGCCAGGGGCGATAAGGATGGACTTGTCGTTAATTAAAGCTGATAAGCTGATCATGATATTACTCGGTTCTTTAATTTTTTTTCAAGATGTGGAACAAGCCCACCATCATATATAAGGTCAATGAGAAATGATGGAAGTGGCTCAGCCATCAAAGTATTGCCTGTTTTCTTAAAGATAAGGGTTGCATTGGGCAGATTAAACTCAACTTCTGCGCCATCAATAAGATCAGGATGATTAAGATCGCTGTCGTTAATCTGAAGTGCCGGAAGTCCCATATTAATCGCGTTACGATAAAAAATACCACCAAATAACGGTGAAAAAATAGCACTAATTCCAAAATATTTCAGCACTTCTGCAGCTTGTTCTCGCGATGATCCTATCCCCATATTATGTCCGGCAATAATAATATCCCCTGACTTTACCTCTTTCGCAAACTCTGGCCGGACAGCAGACAGACAATGGCTAGCAAGTTCATCCAGCGGGGCTTTCATATAGGCACCAGGTGCTAGCACGTCTGTGTCGATATTATCATCAAGCCGCCAAAGTCTTCCCATCATCACCTCCTATAGATGCCGAGGGTCTGTTAGGATACCCGTAACTGCAGATGCCGCCACCGTATAGGGGGAGCCAAGATAAACGCGTGAGGTTGGATCACCCATGCGTCCCTTAAAATTACGGGCTGTTGATGAAATACAGGTTTGATCAGGCTCAAGACGGTCTGCCCCGTAGCCAGCGCACATACCACATGCGTTTGGTGATATCTCAGCCCCTGCATTTTCTAAAATAGTCATAATTCCATCCGCGGTGGCGCGTTTTTGATCCAGGGCGCTAGCTGGGGCAACTTTAAATGTTACCGATGATGCCACTTTTCGGCCTTTAAGTACCTTTGCAGCCGCCGCTAGATCATCATATTTAGCCCCCGTGCATGCCCCAATATAGGCCATATCCACCTTTGTTTTATCATGGCTATCAGCATCGGCGGAATTAGCAGGCGAATGTGGAGCGGCTATTTGCGGTGCTAATGATTTGGCATCAAATCGATATATATTATTCGGATGGCTAGCGGTCTCAATTTGGTAATCACGCCAATCTGGCCGCACGGTTTTACCCGTTGCCGTGATATAAGCAATCGTTTTCTCATCAGGCATGATCAATCCGGTTTGTGCGCCAAGTTCTGCCGCCATATTGGACATGGTCATGCGTTCCTGCATAGATAGATTTTGGATCGTATCACCGGCATATTGAATAGCCTGATAGCGGCCACCCCCCATCCCTATTCGCCCACAGGTCGCAAGCATCATATCCTTTGCCAAAACCCATTCTGGCAACTTGCCCGTCCATGAAATCAAAATTGTTTCCGGCACCCTTAACCAAATTTCACCCGTTGCCATAACGCCGGCCATTTCGCTTGCCCCAATGCCAAACATATAAGCACCAAACGCGCCGCCTGTAGGTGAATGACTATCGCCACCAACACAGAACATGCCCGGCTCTAAATGCCCTTTTTCAGGTAAAACAACATGGCAAATGCCTTGCTGGTCATAAAATGCGTTGATATCTTGGTCTTGCACCCATTGCCGCGTTAAGGTTTGGATAGCTTTGGTTTCATCACTATCAGCGGGAACAAAATGATCTGTAGCAACAACAATCTTTTGGTTATCCCAAACATTAACCCCCAATCTTTCCAAGATCGGTTTAACGCGTCTTGGGCCACTGGAATCATGAACCATTGCCAGATCAACCTGACAATTGACAACATCACCAATCTTTAGGTCAGATTGGCCAGATGCCTTGGCAATAATATGTTCAGCAAGAGTCGTCATTTATTATCATTTTCTGCAGGATATATACTTATCTACATATTATAAATATAAGAGGATTCAATGAGCTAACACCTTAACATAATAAAGTTATTTATATGACCATAATCTGGAGAAACAGCATATGCCATTAATTGAATGTACATTGATCAAAGGATATGAAAAATACACAAGGCAGTTATTGAATGAAAGACTGACAGATGCAGCGTGTTCAGTTATCGGCGCGAAATCCGATTTTGTTATCGTTACCATTAAAGAGGTGGAAAGCGAAAATTATATGCGTGGGCGGTCAATAAAAACCCCGGCAGCAGCCCCTAAACAGGCAGATCATATCATCCGATCTTTTCTCACCGCGATGGAAGATCGTGACTTGGAGTTAGCAAAAACCTTTCTTGCAGATCATTTTAAAATGACCTTTCCCGGCAATACATCTTTATCCACTTTGGAAGACTTGATCGCATGGGCGCAAACCCGATACAAGTTTGTCAAAAAAGATATTGAAGATATTAGCCTGTCTTTTAATGAATTAATCACAACTGGCTATTGTCATGGCACTTTGTACGGCGAGTGGATAGACGGTAAAACCTTTGAGAATATTCGCTTTATAGATCGATTTGAGATAACCCCAGATGGTATCACCAAACAAGACGTATGGAATGATATGGCCCTTTATATGCCAAATGCTTAACAAAGCCTCATAGCGGCAATTGGAGAAAAAGATGAACCAGAAAAAAGATAAGGGCAGCTTTATCAATCTCGTTATTGCTTATTTCGCTGGCGTCGATAGTGAAGATCAAATTCAAATTGATGCAACGATGCATAAAGACTGTATTTTTAGCGTCGAAACCCACGGTGTTCGTTTAGATAACCGCAATGATATTCATGCCATGTTTCACCGCTTATGGCAAAATCATGCCAGTGTCTTACATGACCAATTTATTTTCACAGTTGATCCTGATCAAAACCGTATTACTGCCCAGTTTCGGGTCTTAAACACCCATCATGATGGTTCTGAAACAATTAAATCAAATTGCAATGTGTTCACCATTAAAGATGAGAAGTTTTCACAAATTAATGTCTATATGACTGGGGAGAATACATTAGATAAGTCTTAATGATCAAAACCTTTAGCAACATCTAGCATGGCCGTTATCACATCTTCTTTGCCGAAAGGTGATGGGGGATAGGCTTTTTTACTATGCGTGAGATGAGACGCAAGGGCCAGTTCAGCCAACTTATAGGTTAACGGCCCTGGATTAATCACCGGAACAGGAAGCCTTTCTGCTAAATAAGCATGCGCTTGATGCATAGTTGTTGATCCTAGCAATATGACCTCTGCGCGATCTTCATCAATGGCTTTCATTGCCTCGGCCTCAAGGAGAGGAAAAATAGCATCCTCTTTTCCTGCCATTAGGGCTTGATTATCAGGAGCAACATTGATTGACCGAATGGACACGCATTTTTGTTCTATTCCCAATTCTGTTAGATGCTTCTGATAAAAATGCCGCCAATGATCCCACATGGTAATAATCGAGAACCGATTGCCTAGCATTAATGCGGTCAGCATAGAGGCGCGCCCAGGTCCAAAAACTGGAATAGATAGATGTGATCTTAATGCCGCCACCCCACTATCGCTCATCGTATCAACACAGATAGCATCATATCCATCACGCTCAGCATTAAGTCCTGCCTCTAATAGACCTATATCTGCTAGCACCATATCCGCCGCGCTAATGTAATTTTTTGGAGCAAGTTTAACAGCTTCAAAATGCCATTCTATATCTGCACCTAGCTCAACAGCCCGAAGCTGTTGTCGGCGAGCAGATAGATTTTCATCACTCATGGGAAATGGTACCAACACTAGGATATGTTTCACCTTATTGACCTTCCTATAAAACCAGATAATGATGGAAATATATTATTTTCCATTCATATATCAGGAAACTGTACATGATCTCACTTGTCAATAAGACTATCTTTATCACTGGTATCGGAAGCGGAATAGGTTTAGCCACTGCAAAATTACTGCACCAACTCGGCGCAACCGTGGCTGGTAGTATATATTATCCTGAACAACACAAAAATTTAGCTGAAATAGCTGATCCAGAAGCAATATTTGAATTGGATGTCAGGGATAGTCAGGCAATGAATCATGCGGTAAAGGAAACCGTAAAACATTACGGTGCCATCCATGGAGCGGTTGCCTCGGCCGGCATTATTCGCATGCAAACCGCGGCAGATAGCCAAGATAAGGATTGGAAGCATATTGTTGAAACAAATCTAAACGGCACCTTCCATATGGCACGCGCCCTAAGCACGCATATGACGTCATCACAAACCTCTGGTGCATTGGTGTTTATTTCTAGCCAAATCGGCTTAGTTGGTCATAAACATGCCGCCGCCTATGCGGCATCTAAAGCTGGTATTAATGGGTTAGCACGGTCAATGGCCATTGAGCTTGCTGATATTCCTATAAGGGTTAATGCGGTTGCACCAGGGCCAATCGCAACTGACATGACCGCCGAAACACGTGCCAACCCTGAACGCAATGCCATTTTAACAGAGGCAATACCAATGGGACGGTTTGGCAAGGCGGATGAGATTGCTAGTGTGATCGCATTTTTGCTATCTGATGCCGCGTCATTTATTACTGGACAGGTGATCGTCGTGGATGGTGGATTTACGGCTAGATAACTGGCTGGCCTTATAACCCTAAATATGATTTTTTCAATTCGCTATTATTGCGCATCTCAGAGGCTTTACCAGACATCTGAACAGCCCCTTGTTCCAGAACATAGGCTCGATCCGCTATATCTAAGGATTGCACCACATTCTGTTCAACAAGGACAACAGACAAACCTAATTTATTAATCTTTTTGATCAAATTAAACATGTTCTCAACCAATAAAGGAGATAAGCCTAATGACGGCTCATCAAGGATAAGAATGCGCGGTTCCGCCATTAATCCTCTGCCAATCGCGACCATCTGTTGCTCACCACCTGATAATGTTCCCGCTGCTTGAGCAAGTCGATCTTTCAGACGCGGAAAGACATCAAGCACCATATCAATGTTCTGAGCCCGGTTTTCTTTTCCGCGTCTATAACTACCCATCTCAAGGTTTTCTTTGACATTTAGATTTGGAAACAGCTTTCGCCCCTCTGGCACATGAATAACCCCTCTATCAACAATCTTCTGTGGGTCTAGGCCAGTGATATCTGCGCCTTCAAACTCAATGCGACCAGAGGTCGGTTTTATCAATCCAGAAATGGTATTATTAAGCGTTGTCTTACCAACGCCATTTGACCCCAACACAGCAACAATTTCATTCGCTTGGATATCAAGGCTAATATCACGCAGGACTTGAACCTGACCATAACCAGCGGCAAGTGATGTAATCGAAATCATGACTTGCCACCCTTTTTTGAAGTTTTAGAAGCTTTTGCTTTAGTTGGTGTATTTTTGGTCATGGCTTTCGCCGCGCCTTGGCCTAGATAGGCCTCAATCACCAGAGGATCATTAGCAATCTGCTTAGGTGTTCCATGTGCTATCAAAACCCCATCATTTAGCACATAGCTATAATCCGATAAGTTCACAACGGCTTTCATGACATGTTCAATCAGGAAAATGGTAACGCCAGAATCGCGAATTATTTTGATGATGTTAACTATCTCATCAATTTCAGATGGGTTCAGACCAGCCATAACTTCATCAAGCAATAAAAGCTTTGGATCTGTTGCTAATGCACGCGCAAGTTCAAGCCGTTTTCTGCCAGCTACGGTCAGACTATTGGCCTCTGTATTCAGCAAATGTGTCATCCCAACAAGTTCAGCCACCTCAGTTGCTTTCTGTTTGGCTTTAGCCTTAAGAGATGTGTTTTTATACGCCCCAACCATGATATTTTCCAAGGTAGACAAAGAGGCAAAAGGCTGAGTAATTTGAAAGGTGCGCACCATGCCTTTATCACAGATGCGGTGTGGTTTCATGCCCGTAATATTCTCATTATTAAGGAATACACTACCGCTATCCGCGCCAAGAAAGCCAGAAATTATGGCAAATAAAGTGGTCTTACCAGCACCATTAGGGCCAATTAAGGAAACGATTTTGCCTTCATCAACCGATAAGCTAGCGTCTGAAACAGCTTTTAACCCACCAAAACTTTTGGAAATGGATTTTACATCAAGAAGTAATGCCATGCCTACTTCCCTCGCTTTCCGGACAGTCCTTTGAATAACCCTATTAAACCGTTTGGCAAATACGCAATGATTAAGATCAAAATGAAACCATAAACAATCAAACTTAAGCCAGGCGATTCAATAAGATGCTTAGCAACCTCAGTTACAATGTGCAGAACGAATGATCCAACCAGAGGGCCAAATACGGTTCCCATGCCGCCAACTATAGTTACTAACAACATTTCAACCGATAAGGCGATGCTGTAGGCGATTGGCGGATCAAGGTAGAGGTATTTTTGGGCATAGAAAGTACCGGCGGCCCCGCCCATTCCCCCCATAATCATGATGGCAAGAATCTTTGAGCGAAGAACATTAATTCCTAATGCTTCAGCTGCATCTTCGTTTTCGCGAATAGCAATGAGCTGAGCACCGAAACGTGACCGTTCCAACCACATGGCAATAATGATGGATATAACCACCATGCCTAGAGATAAATAGTAAAATCCTCTAGCATTAATGAATTGAAGGTTCATGATGCTGGGCTCAAAGTTAAGAAAGATACCAACCCCGCCGCCAGTGAACTCAACCGAGTTAGCAATAATCCTCAACATTTCAGCAAAGGCCAACGTAATTAGCGCGAAATATGACCCGCGCAAACCATATCGAAAACTAGCATAACCAACGATTAATCCAACAATTGCCCCTGCCAAAATGGCTACAAAAACTCCATAGATTGGAGGGATACCATAAGTCGTCCATAAAATCGTTGAGGCATAGGCACCAGTGCCGAAAAACATCACCCCACCAAAAGAAAACTGACCAGCATAACCACCCAGAATATTCCATGATTGACCAAGATAGGCGGTGAAGAAAATAATTGTTAAAACATCAAGATAAAAATTGTTCTGGATAGCCAACGGCAAAACGACAGCCAGAACTAACAATCCCATCTGCACCCATCTGGAAATGGAAATAGCCATTATGTCTTGCCCCCAAACAACCCATTAGGGCGAAACATTAAGATAAGGATGAAAATTACCGAAATCCCAATTTGGCCAAGGCTCTCACCTAGAATTAAACCGCCAACAGATTCCGTAATGCCAATAATAAACCCACCAATTAACGCCCCAACGATGCTCCCCATACCGCCAAGCACAACAATCGTAAAGGCGATAATAACAAAAAGGTTGCCTGTGTAAGGATCAACATAAAAGATAGGTAATAACAGGCATCCCGCAGCACCTAGACAGGCAATACCAATCCCATAGGTCGCGGCAAATATTTTATCAACATCTATCCCAACCAAACGCGCGCCCTGCCGTTCTTTGGCAACAGCGCGAATGGCCTTACCCAAATCTGTCATAGACATTAGCATCCATAATAAAAAGCAAATTACTAATGACGCGAAAAATGAGATAAGTTTTGGGATTGAAAGTAAGACAAAGCCAAGATCAACTGTCTCAAAACTATAAGAAAGATTAACTGTTCTTTGATCAGCGCTAAAAAACAGCATCGCCATATTTTCAAAAACTATAGAAAGACCGAGAGTAATTAATAAGATATTCTGATCTTTACCATGCGCCAATTTACCAATCATAAAGCGGTAAAGGACGTAACCAAAAATAAAACTGCCGGGCACAACAATCAGGATACCTAAATAAGGATCAATTCCTAAAATAGAATAAAGGAAAAAAGCTGCATAAAGAGCAAGCATTAATAATGCGCCGTGAGCAAAATTAATAATATGAAGAACGCCGTAAATAAGCGTTAATCCAAGGGCAACAAGTGCATAAATAGAACCATACATCAGGCCGTTCATAACAGCGGCAGGCATCATGCTTACGGTATATGACATCATGGTAAATACAATCAGATAACAACCGAAGCGCCTATAAAAAGCGCTTCGGAAAAGATATGAAAAAGGGTTTAGGCAGGTCTAGGGAAGATCGCTGGAGCCGAGGCATAATCAGATGGTGAAATAATTTGCACATCACCGTTCTGTGCCTGAATAGCAACTGCCCGTGACCCCATATTCTGACCATCGACCATTTTGGTTGGGCCATATGGCATGAACATTGGATCTATCGTGCTTGCGGCTAAGGCTGCATTTACGGCCTCAGTATCTGTAGTCCCAGCACGTTCGAACCCATCAATCAAGAACATGGTAGACAAGTACGCTAAATAGACCTCAAACGTGAAATACAGACCATCAGCCTCAACCCGCTTACGAAGCGCCTGACCAGCCTTTGAGCGTGGATCATACCAATGGTTAACATCAATCATGTTTTCAGCAATTTCTGGCTGATCATCAACAAACTTAAAGTTAAACCCACCACCAAGAACGGAATAGCTGGCCATGAAGTCTACTTTTTGCTGACGAAGTGTTTTGGCAAGCAGAACATATTCACCCGGATAATTGATTGGCATCACGATATCCGCCTGAAGCGCCTTAATACGAAGCGCAATATTATCAAAATTTCGTGTTGGGTTGGCATGCTTAATCATTTCAACCACTTCAAGACCTTGATCAGGCAACAGTGAGGACATGTAATTTGCTGTACCTGTTCCAAACTCAGATTCCTCATGGACAATAACCACTCGTTTAGCCGGTGAACCAGCAGCTTTATTAATAGCGCCAAGATTAGACGCGGCATCCGCAGCAATCCGGCCATAACCATCAGCCATCCGGAATACGTTTTTCAAGCCGCGCTGTACCAATTTATCGGATACGCCGACATCCACAGCAAATGGGATGTTGTATTTGGCTGCGGCGGCAGATGCGGCAAGGCCAACAGCAGATTGATAACAACCCTGAAGCGCATGAACGCCAGCCTCATTCATTTTTTCCACTTCGGAGGCACCAATTTGCGGCTTTGCTTGTGAGTCACCAAGCATGGCCTCAACCATAGCGCCACCAAGTGATTTAATACCGCCAGCAGCATTGACATCACTGATAGCCATTTGTGCTCCATGACGAGACTGAGCGGCTGGATAAGCCAGAAATCCGGTGGCAGGATGTATCAGCCCGATTTTAACTGGATCAGCAGCACGCGCAATATGTGGAAAACCTAAACCCGTTCCCACAAGCGCAGAAGCAGCTGTTGCAGTGGCAACAAACCGACGGCGAGAAGTATTTGTATTAATAATTTTTTTCATAATTAAATCCTCATTAAGTTAAATCTTGTTTTTCAAAGTACCAATAATTACTACTGTATTAAAAAGTGCATATATTACAACAACTTTAAATTATCAAAACCCATTAATGGATTAACTTAATTATGATAAAACAATATTTAACACATCTTTCGACCTTCATTCATAATCTTAAGTTTGATCAAATTGACGCCAAAACAACACATCATGCGAAAGTAATATTTGCAGATTGTATAGCAGCCATGATAGGGGGACAAGCGGAACAAGAAATGTTGGCACTTACGCCACGTTTTGCTCAAAACCAATCCCCTAACGCCACCATTATAGGAACAACGCTGCAAGCACGAGCTATGGACGCCGCTTTTCTTAATGGATCAAGTGGCACTTTTCTTGAAATGGATGAAGGCAATCAATTTGCCCGTGGCCATCCGGGCATGCATGTTTTGCCCGCTCTGCTCGCGCTTGCAGAACAAAAGAAAATTAGTGGAGAGGCCTTCATAACAGCCTTTGTTATAGCCTATGAAGTGGCGGCAAGATTAGGAATTGCTACCCATTTAAGACATAGTATGCACCCCCATGGTACATGGGGCGTGGTTGGCGGTGTTGCTGGACTAACAAAACTCAAAAAATATGACGCTGAGACGATAAAACGGGGGATAAATATCGCCTCTAGCTTGAGCTTAGCCACCTCAAGAAAAACTATGCTTGAAGGTGGAACTGTGCGTAATGTTTATACGGGTGTTAGCAACCAGATGGCTCATTTGGCATTAGACCTGCTTGATAGTGGATTTGACGGTGAACATGATGGTCTAAGCTCTGTTTTCGGGCATGTTGTGTCAGAACAGTTTGACCCATCCGCCATGATTAACGGGCTTGGTGAGACATGGGAGATGGATAGAAATTATTTTAAGCTACATGCCTGTTGTCGCTTCAACCATGCCGCATTAGATGCCCTGATGCATATCATTAATATCGATGGAGATCAGATTGATGTTAACAACATTAGCCAAATTGATGTCAGCACCTATAATCTGGCAGCAGAATTAAATGATCCAAAGCCTAGAAATAGTCTAGCTGCTCGGTTTTCTATTCCTTTTGCTATGGCCACCACACTCATCAATGGCACTAGCGATATCTCTAGCTTCAGCGGTGATGCCCTCATCCATCCGGCAACATTAAATCTGGCAAGCTGTGTCCGCGTGAATGAAAATCCAGCGATGTCGGCTATGCTGCCAGACAAGAGGCCAGCGCAAGTTCAGATAACATTGTCCGATGGTAGAAGATTTAGCCATGAGGTTGAAACCAACCGAGGCGACTGGCAAGATCCATACTCACAAGAAGAGTTGCAGGTAAAGTATTTAAGCCTGTGTGAACGCCGCTGGCATAGCGATCATGCTCTTGAAATATATAAAGATATCATGAAAATTGAGACGGCTTCATCACTAAATGGCTTAATGAAAAAAATGCGTTTAGCCAGCGCATAAAGCGATAGATTGGTGCTAATAAAATCTTATCCTAAAACTGCTTTGGTATGTGCCGCGCCTTCATCTTGGCGTTTACGAAATTGCTTCATCAGTTCCAGGTGATATTCCATTTGTTCAGGGGATTCAGCCGAACATAGCCGCTTTTCAGGCAGAAAATTGCGATCTTTATCTTCGCCTCTTACCAGCAGGGCATGGGCTGGTGTTTTGCCAACATCCTTAACATTAGCCGGAATATAACTAATGCCAAAACCAATGCGCCGTTCATCCCTATGATTATTAAATGATGCATGGAATAATTTAGTGTGATGAAGCGACATTTGCCCTGGTTGCAACGGCATGGCAACAGCAACAGAGGTATCAATATCTTGTGCTAATCCCTGGCCGCGAGGGATCATATTATTCGGGTCATCATCGTCATTATGTTCAAATAAAGGATTTTTATGTGATCCAGGAATTACCTGCATACAGCCGGCCTTTTCATCGGCAACTGTTAACGCCACCCACGCCGTCACGTGCAGGGCTGGATCAAGGAAAAAATACGCGCCATCTTGATGCCACCGAACAAAGGCGTTTGATTGGGGCGGCTTGATCCAGAGAGTCGCATGATAACACATAATATCAGGACCTATCACGTCTTCAACTGCATCTAATATAGCCGGATGATGGACAAGTTTATCAGCCCATGAAAACACCTGATGTGGACGAGATTTATATGGAAAATCAATCTCTTTACCGGTGTCTTTCTCAAAACGAGTTATCTCATCAAGGCATGCATCAATTTCATCCTGCAAAAGTACATTGATGGGCGACACAAAACCCTGATCACGATATTGTTTTATTTGGTCTTGAGATAATAGTTTTAACATTATTTAAACCCTACAAAGCGTTATCATAATGTAAAGATAATTTTCTTATATAAATTTTACAAATACTATTGGTAAGAAATGATGCATTAATGCAAATAGCTGTAAGTACTTTGTATAATGACGCACCCGGCGGAGTGTTCGAAGCCTATTGGAAGCCCCATTTCAAGACTGTTTCCAGTAATATCAATATCAATGTGCCTTAGTCTATCGTATTAATTCTTTGGCATAATCAGACAGTCTTTTCACTTTGCTAAAAGAGTTTTCTTTATGACAAAGCATTTAATGTGAAAACACATAAACTGTTGTTTTTCTTTAGGTTTCAGCCGTTCGTTCGTCTAGGGATTGAATTGCACCTTGCTTTTCTTCACTCACTCAGGTAAATTCAAGTTATTAACGCTTTTGTAAAATAAAATGAAATATTAAGTTAAACAAAAGCCAGTATGAGCGACTTGCCTTTGCCATTTTGATCGGCAAATAATCTAAGCACTACTCGAAAACAATTATCAATTTAATCTTGTGCTCTCTTTAGCCAAGATCACGCTAATTTAGCTTTAAATGATGCAACCAACGGTTGTAAACCGTTGGCGATCAATACCAGACTATTTGAGAAAATGTGGATGCGCTTTGCAGCGAAAATCCACCTAATCCACATGGGAGAAATTTAATATGCCAAAAGGAAACAATCGAAACGGCAACCGAGAAATTAGAAAGCCCAAAAAGGAAAAAGTGAAGGTTTTAGCAACTGCTAGCTCTGCCCCAAAGGCCATTGGCATCGGGGTTAAATCAAAAACATCGAAATGAGATAAATGAGTTTTTATTTATCAAAATCAAGTTTGGTCATTTTTAGCTAACCGTCACACTGGACTAACAAGCAAGCTTTTTGGCCTCACGATAAAGCATACGTCAAAAATTATTAAAGCAGGAACGCAACTAGCGGGAAAGTAAATTCATATGAACAAAAAAACCGAACACTTAAACGATAAAACCCTTAATAAACTTGGGATTACGAGAACCTCCATTGATGTCTTTCATGTTGGCTCTTACAAATATTCAAACTTGAAGGATGCAATGACGGAGGTTGAACGAGTTAACGCAGGCAAAACAGCGGTCAAGCCAGCATGACATAGCATTGGCAAAGCTCAACTCTAAGGATGAAACTGCGGCTAAGGATTAGCGTATTACCAAGGGTGATAAACATATGCTCCAAGCCGTCATGTGCGAAGCTTAATGCAACGTGAGGATTGAATTCATGCAAAACCATAAAACTCCTGTCTCTTCAAAATTATCCATCATGGCCCAGCTACCGTCCCTAGCCAGACAAGATGTTGAAGTATTCAAAATAGCAACAGATGTAGTTGAAAGAAAAACAATTGAGGTGCTGGTGGTGCCCAAATCACAGGTTGAAAAACATCAAAAAAATGTGGCCATTACATTAGACCAACACGCAATTAAGGACATTTTGTCAAAATTTTATTCAAATGTAATCATCACTGAAGTGTCTTCAAAGAATTGCTTGAAAAAGCTGGCTGAAAGACGTCCTGATTTAGTATTTTCTGGCGTTAAATATTTTGACTTTGAAGAACAGCAAATTTGGCTAAACGATTTTTTGGACCAGCAAAACATTTCCTACATAGGATCAAACCATTCCGCGCTTAACAATGAACACGATAAAAGCACTGCTAAAGACACCGTGCGAAGAGCAGGCGTTGTTACAGCAGATTATTTCACAGCAGGACGAGATGAATTAGAAACCATCAAATCCAAGAGTCTTGTATTTCCTGTTTTTGTCAAACCTATACGAGGTGGTGACAGTTTAGGCATCGATGAAACATCAATTGCATTTACCAAGACAGCAATGATAGCGAAAATTAAACAAATATCTGATTTGCATCATTGCAAGTCAATCGTCGAAACCTATCTCACTGGCCGGGAGTTTAGTGTTGGGATTTTAGAAGATGAACTCACTGGAAAAATAACCGCAATGCCAATCGAAATTGTCACCCCAAAGAACAAACGTGGACATAGAATTTTGGACTATGATGTAAAGAAGTCAGACGATGAATTAGTTAAACGCGTTGTAAATAAAGATTTACTTAAACAGCTGTCAGATTTAGGAACACGCGCTTTCCAAGCACTTGGAGGGCGATCATTTGGCCGAATAGATGTTCGACTATGCCGCAAGAATATCCCCCACTTCATGGAGGCCAACTTAATGCCTGGCTTATCCAAAGGATATTTCTTTCGATCATGCGCCATAAACTTAGGGATTAGCTATGAACAAATGATCCACTCTATCGCTCAAAACCGGTTAAAATAGATCCGTTGGAAAATTGCCCTAAGCAGCACCAGAAATCATTTTCACACTTGCCGCGCATCACTACTTTCGCGCAGTATTTTACTGCTCATCCGTCGGTGGTTTTGGCGCAGCGTCATAAGAGGTATCCAGTATGCGGCGGGCATCGCCCTCTGGATCACGATATTGATCACTGCGCACCGTCCAGACACAGAACCCAAGCCCGATTAACCCTAGTAACAGCGACACAGGTATCAACAGCAACAGCAACAGCACATTCATTTATCTGTCCTCGGTAAACGCAAGGCATTTAGTGATACCGTCAGCGACGACGCCGACATAGCCAACGCCGCCAATAATGGGGTCGCCAACCCCGCAAAGGCCAGCGGAACCGCAATCAAATTATACGCTACTGCTAGGGCAAAATTCTGATGCATCCGCCTCCGCGCCAACCGCGCCACCCTTAACAGATACGGCAAAACCGAAAGCGATAGGATTTCATGTCTTCAAGCAACGCTAGTTCATCGTTGTGACATCGTGAACAGATGGCCTGTTGGCGGATCGGGCATTCGCCGCACTCCCGAGAAGGCATCTTATTATTGATAAGGTGATATAAGGTCATGAGGGTATCCGATTGGCAGATGAATACTCATAACTTTTTGGAGGTGGGCAAAAACGCTCAACTGCCCAAACAAAAAACAGCACAATATCCTATCAAAAAGGTGACCGTAAATGGCCTTTCGTGCATCAACTGACTCTAAAGTTTATTCTAAATCCATCATATATAATTTTCAGAACGGGTCAATAATCCATTAAAATTGTCCCTATTTTGTGAGTAAAAAAATATTGTAAATCATCCCTTCTAATTCCATCCCCATAATTCATCTTGAAGTTGGGTCATGATACGCTAGAATCTGTGCTGTCTGGGTCAGAGGGCATCCCCCAGCCCAACGCGGCAAGCCATAAGCGCGCCAGCAGCATACTAACAGAACACTAGGCGACATTTCGGGCACTAGAGCTATACTAACGGCAAGGAAATAAGTTAGGAAAATACCAATGGCAAAATTACTGCTTGATCATATTGATGTGCTAGCCACCATGGATGATAGCATGGGGGTTTGTGGCCGCGAGCTGACGGATGCCGCCATTCTAATTGAAGATGGCGTTATTATTGCCGTAGATAAGCGTGACAATCTGATCATAGAAAGCGGCGATGCTGAGATCATCAACCTCTCGGGACATATGGTCATCCCCGGTATGATCAACACCCACCATCACTTATTTCAGAACTTAACGCGGGTAATCCCCGATGCCCAGAACAAGAGCCTCTTTGGCTGGCTTCAGACCCTCTACCCCATCTGGCAGAATCTTGGCCCAGACGATATCTATATCTCAGCAGCGGCAGGGCTGGCAGAACTGGCGTTGAGTGGCTGCACCACCTCATCTGATCACCAATATCTTTTCCCCAACGGTAGTCGGCTGGATGACGCCATTGCCGCGGCGCAGGATATCGGCATGCGCTTTACCGCGACTCGCGGCTCCATGAGCATTGGTGAGAGCAAAGGCGGATTACCGCCAGATGCGCTGACCGAAGAAGAAAGCCATATCCTCAACGATTGCCTGCGGGTTGTTGATGCGTTTCATGATGATCGCCGTCATGCCATGACACGCGTTGCCCTAGCCCCGTGTTCGCCTTTTTCAGTCAGCCGCGAATTGATGCGCGATACCGCGATCATGGCAGCTGATAAAGGCGTAGGGCTTCATACTCATCTGGCAGAAAATGTTGAGGATATTGATTACAGCCTTGCTCATTTCAATATGCGGCCCGGGGATTATGCTGAGGATTTAGGCTGGACAGGCCGCCATGTTTGGCACGCTCATTGTGTTCAGCTCAATCCTGATGAAATTAATCTTTTTGCCCGAACCGGTACTGGCGTTGCCCATTGTCCTTGCTCAAATATGCGGCTGGCGAGTGGAATTGCGCCGGTGCGCCAGATGCTAGATGCTGGGGTTCATGTTGGCCTTGGGGTAGATGGCTCATCATCCAGTGATAGCGGTCACATGCTTAACGAAGCACGCCAAACCATGCTGTTGCAACGGGTAATCCATGGCGCAGACAACATGACCGCACGCGAGGCGTTACGGGTTGCCACCCGTGGTGGCGCAGAGGTCCTAAACCGTGATGATATCGGTCAGATCAGACCTGATTTCAGTGCCGATTTAGCGATTTTCAATCGTCATAATATTGATTTCAGTGGCACCCAGACAGACCCCTTAGCGGCATTGATTTTTTGCGGTCCGGTGAAACCGCGTCATGTCATGATCAATGGGCGTTTTGTGGTCAAAGATTATAACCTGACCAGCATGGAGATGGATGACCTGCTCCGCCGTCACGATCAGGCGGCGCGCGGCCTACTAACTCGTGCAGGTTGGTAGGCTATCCTCCTCATCCAACCAAATTGCCAGTTGCGCAGCGATAGAAAGCGCCACCATAGGGGGTGATTTTCCCTTAATCTGCGTCAATCCCACAGGACAAACCAAACGGTCAAAT
>Ga0255752_10001369_pt1 | contig 28269 bp, 47 predicted proteins | sample 011ome_25_FD_179952 | JGI IMG/M metagenome (GOLD analysis project Ga0255752, IMG submission 179952) | Coastal salt marsh microbial communities from the Groves Creek Marsh, Skidaway Island, Georgia - 011512CT metaG (version 2) | ecosystem: Environmental > Aquatic > Marine > Intertidal zone >... | reverse complement strand
TTTCATCACATGAGAAACTCTGTGCTGAACGAATGGAAAATATTCTTAAAAGCATAGAAGAAATGAAAAAAGAAATTAAGTCGTTAAGACAAGATGTTTCTATGGGTAAGGGTGGACTTAAAGTTATTCTTGCACTTGGGACAATAATTGTTGGTATTATAGGGTTCTTTCAATTTAAATAATGATTGATAGATGGATATATAATTTTTGCGGTTCAATAGATACTTTCTTTGAATGGTTAGAAAATTTATTTAAAAAAAATGAGAGACACAAAACTATTAGAAAAACACAGTCAAGAAATACAGCAAAATAAAAAAAATAAAGAATTATTTATAAATTTAAAAAAAGAAGTAGAAACAGGTGCTAACGGTACGCAAAGTTACATTATTAAACACGGTGTAAATGCGGGAAAGAAAGTTAGTAAATGTTTAAAATAGTTGCATTACTTTGTGTGCTAAATGTCAGTGGACAAAATTTATGCATGACAGGTGATTTACCTTTAACTGGTAAATTACAAACAGAAGAAGATTGTAATAATACAATATTAGCAATCGGTCAGGCTGTAAATGAAGAATTTATAGAAAGACAAATTTATATATCAATGAAGTGTGAAAAAATAGGAGATAATGTATGATGATATTTGGAGATACTCCAAGATACTGGAGAAATAAAGCTAAAATTTATATAATGAATACAGATAAAAAAATGTTAACAGCATTTATTTTATGGTCTGTATTTTTATGGTGGTTATAATATATGCCATTTGAAATGATAACTATGCTTGGCTCTACTATATTAGGTGGAGTAATGAGTATCTGGTCACAAAGTATAAAAGCAAAACAAGCAGAACAAAAAATGCTTATACAAAGAGCTGATATACAACAAAAAGGTTTTAAAGAAGCTAGAGAATACGACAATGTAGGCTTTCAGTGGACAAGAAGAATTATAGCATTAACTGCTGTGTTTGCTATAGTATTATTACCTAAATTAATGCCAATATTTCAACCAGATGTAAGTGTAATTGTAGGTTATTTAGAATTTAAACCTGCATTTTTCTTTATACCTGAAAAAGAAATAATGAAATGGGTAACACTATCTTCTAATAGTTTAGTTATTACACCATTAGATACTAACTTAGTATCAGCTATTATTGGTTTATACTTTGGTGGCTCATTAGTTAAAAAATAATTTATGAAAATATCACAAGACACATCAGTAAGTATGCCTATTAAAAACATGATAGGTATTATAGCAGGTGTTATTATGGGTGTGTTTGGTTATACAGAGGTTACAGCTAGGCTTACGTCTTTAGAAACATCAAGAGAATTATTTCAAGCTGATTTGCTTAAAAAATCAGAACAAAAACCTACTGACCAAGAACAATTTATGTTGATTGAAAGTTTGTATGGAGATGTAGAAAAACTAACTGCAACACAAGAACAAAATATGACTAACAAAGTTAATATAGAATTTTTAAAATCACAATTAGAAAAAGCGTTATTAGATATTGAACATTTAAAAGAAAAAGTTAGAGCAAATGGAAACGGTCATTAGTAGTGTTATTGCTCTTTGTATGTTTATAGCCGGTGAATTAACTGAACACAGAATACAACCTGCTATGTCAGATTGCTTAAAAGGTAAAAGAATTGCAGAGCGTAATGCAAATGATAACATAGAATACAAATGTGGAAAAGTAAAAGCAGAACTAGAAGAAAATATTGACGGTTCTAAGACAATTAAAAAGATAATAGAATAATGGCTAAAAAATTTAAAGAATTTGAAGTAAGAGAAAAACCTAAGAAGAGAAAAGGAATACATGTCAAACGACCAAACAAAAGAAGCACCTTTAAAAAGTACAACCGACAAGGAAGACCACAATAATTTAGATAATATCATTAAAGAGTTACCTGAATTACTGGTTAAACACGCATATTCAAAATTAAAGTCAGGACAAGAGTTGACTGCTTCAGAAATGAAAGTATGTCTTGAGGTTTGTAAGACTTATAGTACAGATAGTTTACAAAAGAAACCTGATAACATACTAGACGAAGTACCTTTTGATACAGATGAATAGTAAACTTAAAAATTTTAAAAACTTTTTATATCTTTGTTGGAAGCATTTAAATCTTCCGGAACCAACACCAATACAATATGATATAGCTGACTATCTACAGTCTAAAGAAAAAAGATTAGTTATAGAAGCATTTAGAGGTGTAGGTAAATCTTGGATTACTTCAGCATTTGTATGTCACCAATTATTACTTAATCCGCAACGTAATATACTTGTAGTATCTGCATCTAAAAGCAGGGCTGATGATTTCAGTACATTTACACAAAGATTAATAGGTGAAATGCCTATATTACAACATTTACAACCTAGAGACAATCAAAGACACTCTAAGGTTAGTTTTGATGTAGCTCCGGCTACAGCTTCACACGCACCTTCTGTTAAGTCTATGGGTATTACAGGACAATTAACAGGTTCACGTGCAGACTTAATTATTGCTGATGACGTAGAGAGTGCTAACAACTCTCAGACACAGCTAATGAGAGATAGATTAGGTGAAACAGTAAAAGAATTTGATGCAATTATCAAACCTGAGGTAGGAAGAATTATATTCTTGGGAACACCACAAACAGAAATGTCATTATACAATGACTTAGAAGAACGTGGTTTTAAAACTAAGATATGGACAGCTTTATATCCTACTAAAGAACAATTAACAGGTTATGGACATAAGATAGCTCCAATGATTGCAGATGTAACAGATAGTGAAGGTAAGCCTACAGACCCTAAGAGATTTGATGAAGTAGACTTATTAGAACGTATGTCTTCATACGGACGTTCAGGGTTTAATTTACAATTCATGTTAGACACAACAATGTCTGACGCTAATAGATACCCTTTAAAACTAAACGATTTAATTGTATTATCAGGTTGTTCTAAATGGACAGAAGCTCCGGCTAAATTACAATGGGCATCATCTCCAGAACAGATGAAAGCTATTGACCCTGAGATACCAAACGTAGGTTTAAAAGGTGATTATTATGTGGCACCAATGCATATCAGTCCTGAGTTTACGCCTTTTGAGGGGTCTGTTATGTCAATTGACCCTTCTGGTCGTGGGGAAGACAAAACAGCGTATGCGGTGCTTAAAATGCTTCATGGAGTGCTTTATTTGACTGCCATAGGTTCTTTAGATGGTGGTTATAGTGAAGATACTATGGCTAGATTGTCACAAATTGCTAAACAACAAGATGTAAATTATGTAGTAATTGAGAGTAACTTTGGTGATGGAATGGCTACACAGTTATTAAAACCTGTTATGGCTAGAATACACCCATGTGAAATAGAAGAAGTAAGACATAATATACAGAAAGAAAAGCGTATTATTGATACTTTAGAGCCTATTATGAATAGTCATAGGTTAGTTATTGATGATTTAATTATTAAAGAAGACTTTAAACTAGAACCTGACCATCAGTTATTTAGACAGATGACTAGGATAACTAGAGACAAAGGAGCTCTAAGACATGATGACCAAATTGATGCGCTTGCTATTGCTGCTAATTATTGGGTACAGCGTATGGATAGAGACCAAGTCTTATCGTACAACCAACACAAAGAAGATTTACTTGACCAAGAGCTTGAACGATTTATGGAAACAGCCATTGGGAAAGAACCAGAAGAGGATAGATTTATATAATATGGATAATACTTATAAAGTAGACTGGAAGTTTATATCCGGTTTAGAAGGAAATAATCACCACAAAGGCTATCAGCCTACAAGTAACAGTGGTGTTACAATAGGTATTGGTTTTGATTTAAAAGACAAAACACCAGATAGTCTAAAGGCTATGGGTTTTGATGACCTATTAATACAAAGATTAGAGCCATATTTAGGCTTAACAGGGTCTAAAGCTAAAGGATTAGCTAAAAATTTAATAATGACTGACCAAGAAACAGACACTATTAATAGATTATCTAAAGCTTTTTACACAAGTGATATAGCTAAACAATACAATAGAGCGGCTAATGGTGGTAAATTTACGGATTTAACAGCCGCACAACAGACTGTAATAGCGTCTGTAGGGTTTCAATATGGTTCCCTTAGTAGAACACCTAAATTTCTTTCTGCTGCGGTAGAAGGAAGATGGACAGATGTTGTCAAAGAGTTGAATAACTTTGGAGATGACTTTGGGACTAGAAGAGAAACTGAGGCTCTTTATTTGTCGGACAGAATGTAATACCCGGAATATTTCATAAAAAATTCTGAAGGGGTATATCACTGTAGCGGCACCCGAGTTTCCCCCATACAATCACCAGTTGCGCAGCTGTAAGTGTCCCCTGAGTAAACTTTAAGCACACCTAAACAAGGTATATATAGGAATGAGTGCCCAAAGTGAGCCGGCGGTATATATAAAGAATATCTAGGCGTGCCTTCGAGCTCGTCTGTTTTTTTAGTTTGGTACACATAGCATACACATAGCATACACAAAGAATACACATATCATACATATAGTATACACGCAGCAACACACACTATATCTATAAAGGTTCCCGTATAAGATATATACAAGTCAATACAGTGTATACTATGTGTATATATGTATGTGTGTATGTACTCAGGGTATACTTAGGGTATTACTCAAGTGTCTTAAGTGTACTCAGTGTATATACTCTTTATAACTATTCTAATATAGATATAGAATAGAGGTGTCTGTTTTTTTCTTAGTCATGCATATCATGCATACCTGTTATGCAAACATAGCATAAGACAATTTAATTGTTTTGATTTATAGTGTTTTTATGTTCAATAATTTAAATACTTACCAAGTGCTAACAGCAGTGACAGAAGGCTTAAGCTTAAGTTTTAAATTGTTTCTGACAGCCTCAGCAGCATAGAGGTCACACGGGTGTGACAGCCCCAAATAAGTCGGACACCGCAACAGCCGCACGGCGAGCCGGTCTAGCGCTTCAGCGTGATTGCTTTGAGCCAGTACAGACAACCTATGTTTGTATCATATTTTTAGATATGACTGATGAGCCGCAGCACGGCGAAACAAACTGAGGACGTTATGAAATACAATAGAACAATACAAAAAATACTGACGCAGCACCACGTGGACAAATTCAAAGACACTGCAAACAAAGCGGCGTTTTTGTCTAACTATGCCAAAGAAACAGACAAAGTTAAAAAAATTGAGATGTTACGAGAAGCAAACAGACAAGGATGGATATAAATATGGATATTGCACAAATTAATTTCCCAATAAATGACAATGACGGCGCTAAACTTATGGCGCCGTTGTTAATTCAAAAAGAGTTATGCAAACAGTTCGGCGGGTGTACAGCCTATGACGGTGCCGGCTCATGGGTTAATGAGCATGGTAAATTATACGCTGAGCCAGTTAAGATTATACAAACAGCCTTTAAAAATAATTATAAGAATAGATTGTTTTTAAAAAACCTTGTTAAAAAATACGGCAAACTATCCAAACAAGAAGCCGTTTATCTTGCTATTAATAACAAGGCTGATATAATTAATATTAAGTAACACTGATGAGCTATTACTTAGCGAAACTGAGCGGCGCCTTACCTTGCCGCTTAGTCTGTTACATAAGTAACTACAAACAACCAAAAACGAGGACACTATGCAAAAACACTATTTAAGAACTACTAAAAATCTTTACAGCTGCACTGACAACGGTGTAACGGTTTATTACTCATACGTCACACCGGTCGCAATTAGAGACCCGTTTGGCGTGTTACATGTTAGTCAGAATGGATGGAGCGTTACAACTGGACGCCATTTAACATGGATTGATGGCGGCAGCCCTGAAGCAAAAAATAAGAGACTTAACGGCGAGGATTTTGTAAAACTTATGAAATTATACGGCGTTGAGCGTTCTTATGGTTTACAGTCAGGCTTCATACGTCCTAAGACTGACACGGTGCCGGACATCATTAAATTTGATGCGCAGTTACCGGACAGACTTCAACTGTTAAAAATATAATTATGATTTGTTTAGATTGTAATTCTGATGAAGGCACACTGTTAAAAGAATTTGACAGTGAAAAAAATTACTCATGGTTTGAGCTTTCACAAATGACAGAAATTTGCTCAAGTTGTGAAAGTGAAAACATAAAAACAGATGAGTAATTAACAGAGCGAAACAGGGCGCACCTCAGGCGCCTTGTCTCATGGTGTCGCCATGACTGATGAGCTCAGTAAGTTCAAACAATCAACATAGGAGCGTAGCTATATGAATATGCTATTTAAAATAATATATGAGTATCTGCATAAAAAAATGCTAGAAGACGAGCAAGCTTTTAGAAATAAAAGACTAGCTGTGAGAATGAAGTTAAACAGCGGTTACAGCAAGGCGGGTCATTAATGCCAAATATCGTTGTATCTAACTTTATTAATGAGCGTTGGGTTGACCGGTTGTATCAGAATTTTAATAAATCAGTTTATTTGTTAAAACCTGATGGAACGGTTGACCCTTGTAAAGTTAAAAAAGTAAAGTCAAAATACTATTTAACTAGCACCGGTAAATGGTTCAATTCAGCAGGTTTAAGAATTGACGAGCCGGCAGGTCTTGATAAAAAACATGAGCTTAACAAATTTCACGGCGAATTAAAACAAGCTGAGATTGATGCTAAGTTTCAAAAACTAAAACAAACAATAAGAGGTAACTAAGATGCATGTAAGTAAATATGATATGGTTGTAATAGGTCAAAAATGGAATGATAAAAAAGACAAACTTGAAAGCGGACACACATTGGTGCGTATGTTTAGTGATGAAGGTATAAATGTTAAAAAATTTGTATCTTTAATGGATGAACTATCAGACGCACATGATGGATGTGAAATTGAAGTAAGTGTAGTTATGAAACAAAGAGACTACGATTAGTAACACTGACGAGCTCTCACGGAGCGAAACTAGAGCCGGTACTGTCCGGCTTTAGTCTGTTACAATTAACTTAACCAAAGGACAACATGATTGAACTAATACTAGAACTACCAGTTGAAGGTCATGTGTTAATACTAGGTGCAATAATAACCGGTATAATACATGTAATGCGAACATCTAAGAAGGAGCGTAGCATTAACCCTTTTGAACAAACAACACAATTAACAGATAAACAAATCAAATCATTAGAGGAGCACAATGACAGATAAAGAACAAATACAACATTTAATTGATAATAATAATAAACTAGAGGCTGAGTTAATAGCACTTAAAACTAAATCTAAAGGATGGCTTGAAGATTTAAAAAATACCAAAGCAATTTTAATGGCGAGGAATGTAGATTTAAAAATACGTAAAGAAGTAGCTATTAACTGGGAGCTTAAAAAGAAAATTATATTGTTTTTACAGAAAACACAATCTGTTGAAGCATATGATGCACTGACACCAAACCAAATAGCACACAGGGCGGCTACTTTTATTGAGAAAATACTGAGCTCAAAAAAACCACCTTTATTAGCTATTATTAATGAGCTACAAGTTACTACTAGGGAGCCTGACTAAGGTTCCCATAGTAGATATTATAAACATAACCCACTGATAATTATAGGAGTTAGACACATGGCACGACTAATTGAAAGTATGCCTACTTATAAAGATGAAGTAGAGCACGAAAAAGAGATGAGGAACTTAGGTTCTAATAGAACTAATAAAAGACTTCAATCTCACATAGAACGAGAAGAAGAAAGTGTTACCAGTTATGGGAAAGTAATGGTAGCAAACACTATAAGACCTTTAGCAATGGCTATTGCTGAATGGACACAAGAACAATCTAAAAAGACAATAGGCAAACCTTCTATTGCCTTCTTAAAAATGTGTGAAGTTGAGCCTGAGATACTGGCACTAATTACTGGTAAACACATTATTAATACAATCACACAATACAAACCTTTGACTGCAACATGTATAAGTTTAGGTGGTAAAGTTGAGACTGAGATTAGTCTTAAAAACTTTAAACATTTAAATCCTGATTTGTACCAAACAGTTAAACAAGATTTAGATAAGCGTAGTTTTAATTATACTTACAAGCGTAGAAAATTAAGAGAGAGTGCTAAACGTGACGAAGTAATGAAATGGGAAGAGTGGACAACACCTGTTAAATTACACGTAGGTCTTAGACTGGTTGAACTTATGATTTATGCTACAGGTATGATTGAAATAGGCACTGAGACTGTTAAACACAAAAAAGCAAAGATAATTAAACAGACTGATAAAACTAGGGAATGGATTAAAAGTAGAAACAGTTTTAATGAACTGTTAAATCCGGAATACTTACCTACAGTTATGCCGCCAAAGTTATGGAGCAGTGTTGTAGGTGGCGGTTATTGGACTAAAGAGCTTCCTGAACTTGAGCTTGTTAAACAAAAAAACAAGAAATACAAAAAGGAACTTGAAAACTTTGACATGCCTGAAGTGTATGATGCTGTTAATACTATGCAAGCAACACCATTTAAGATTAATAATTTTATCTTAAAAGTTATGCAAGAAGCATGGGACAAAGGGTTAGCTGTTGGTGGTATGCCACCTAGTACTAACTTTGATATTCCAAACAAACCGCATGACATTGAAACTAATGTTGACAGTAGAAGAGAATGGAAGAAGAGAGCTGTTATGGCTCACACTGAAAATGCTAGAATGTTTTCTAAACGTTTGTTGTATGCTAAAATTATACACCTTGCACAAAAATTTAAAAATTATGCAACGTTGTATTTTCCCGTTCAATTAGACTTTAGAGGTAGAGCGTATGCAGTTCCGGCGTTTTTAAATTACCAGTCTATTGGTGGTGCCAAAGCTTTGTTGTCTTTTTCACAAGGCAAAGCAATTACAAAAGAAAACAAAGGTGATTATTGGTTGGCTATACATGGTGCTAATCAATACGGTGAAGATAAAATATCGTTTGCTGACAGAGTAAAGTGGACTAACGATAATGAGAGTTGGATTATTGATTGTGGAACTGACCCAATGTTACATAGACAATGGGAACGTGCGTCTAATCCATTTCAATTCTTAGCATTTTGTGATGAATGGAAAAGATTTAAAGAACAAGGTTACGGATTTATTTCTAGTATACCAGTTAACGTAGATGGTTCTTGTAATGGTCTTCAAATTTATTCGTTAATGTTAAGAGACGAAAAAGCAGGCAAGCTTGTTAATTGTTTGCCTAGTGCTACACCTCAAGACATTTATCAATTAGTTGCAAACGCAGTTAATGATAAATTAAAACAACATGCAGCTGAGAATAAACCGTATGCTCAGTTGTGGTTAGACTACGGAGTTAAACGTTCAACTACCAAAAGAAGTATTATGACTATCTGTTATGGTTCAACTAGATATTCATGCACTGATTTTGTAATTGAAGATTTAACAAAACGTAAAGACAAAGGAGAAAACCATCCATTTCAAGATGAGATATTCAGACCGGCTAGTTATTTAGCAAGTGTCATATGGGACAGTATCGGTGATAATCTGAAATCTGCTAGAATTGGTATGGACTATCTACAAACAATCGCACGTACGGTTGCGAAACAACAACTACCAGTGCATTGGGTAACGCCGGTTGGTTTTCCAGTGTATCAGTCATATCCAGAAATGAAGTCTAAAAGAGTTAAGGCTATGTTGATGGGTGAAGTTATTAAGCCTCGTATAAATACTGAGACTGACTTAACTGACAAACTACGAATGGGTAACGGAGTAGCCCCTAACGTAGTTCACTCGGTAGACAGTGCAGCTATGATGAGTACAGTTAATATTGCTTATAAAAATGGTATTACTAATTTCTGTAATGTACATGATAGTTTTGGCACAACCGCAGGTGATGTGGAAACACTTAATAAATCTATTAGAGAAGCTTTTATTAAAATGTTTAGTGAGAATGATATTCTTGAAAATTTTAGGAATGACGTTCTGAAACAATTACCTGAAGAGCTACACGATAAATTACCTGAAGTTCCCGCCAAAGGTAATTTAGATATTCAACAATTGCGGGACAGTGAGTTCTTTTTTGCATAGCATTAAAGTACCCATAGTAGAATGGAGAAACACATATGAAAAATAATTATGTTAAGATTGTAAGTCCTGAAGGCGTGTCACAGTATGCATGGTTGACAAAACCTGATACTAAATTTGACAAAGATGGACATTACAAAGTAAATCTTGTAGTGCCTACTGACAAGGCTTCTTCATTGATTAAACAGATTGATGAAGAAATTAAAAAGAGCGTAGAGATTGCCAAAGAAAAAAACAAAGGCAAAGCTGTAAAGCAAGCAAACGCTCCATACGAAGAACAACTTGATGATGAAGGTAAGCCTACTGGCAATACTGTATTCAAGTTTAAAAGAAAAGCACAAATAATATCTGCTGATGGAAAAGTCATTCCATTTAAAGTAGCATTGTTTGATAGCTCCGGTAAACCTTTAATTGATGCTAACGTTTGGTCTGGAAGTGAGATGAAAGTTAGTGCTGAGTTAGTACACTGGTTCACTGCAATGGCAGGCGCAGGCGTAAGTCTGAGATTAAGAGCAGTACAAATAACTAAGCTAGTTGAAGGTGGTGCCGGCAATGCTGAAGGCTACGGCTTTGACAAAGTTGAAGGTGGCTACGAAGCAACAGAAAGTGTGAACAATGTGGTACAAGAAGAAACCGCAGAAGCTGACTTCTAATCAAGTTGGTTTAAAATATGGCTTTAGGTCAGGCTTAGAAGAAGCAATTGCTTCTGAGCTTGACACTAAAAAAGTTAAGTACGAATTTGAACAATCTAAACTTAACTATACAAAGCCGCAAAAAGTTCACACTTATACCCCTGACTTTTATCTAACTGGGTCTGGCATTTATATTGAGACTAAAGGTTACTTTACTTCTCAAGACCGCCAGAAAATGCGTCTTATAAAAGAACAGCATCCTCAGTTAGATATTAGATTTATATTTTCTAATTCTAAAACAAGAATAAGTAAAAAATCAAAAACAACATATGGCATGTGGTGTGATAAGTATGGATTTAAATACGCAGACAAACATGTTCCAACGGAGTGGTTATGAGTAACATAAGAAAAGAAACAAAGTACATTGTTGTTCACTCAAGTAATACAAATCCAAAACAAAATTTAGATGTTAAAGATTTAGACAAGCAACATAGAAAAGAGGGTTTATTCTCATGTGCGTTCCATAAAATAATCAAAAGAGACGGTTCTATTCAGGATGGTCGTGATATTATGATAGCAGGCGCACACATTGAAACAGATGTTAACTTGTCTAATAAAAATTCTATTGGCATTTGTCTAATTGGCGGACAAAATGTTGATGGACAGCCTGACTGTAATTTTACTTTCAAACAATACCAAAGTTTAGTTAAACTGGTGGATGTTTTAAAAGACAGTTATGGTCAGGTTGAAATTGTTGGTCATAGAGATGTGACTAGCTCCTCGTGTCCGCAATTTGATGTAAAAGAATTGCTGACATAGTTTGTTTGTGCCTACTGGGTAGAAATATCCAGTAGGTTTTTATTAACCCAAATATTAAGGTAAAAAATTTTATGGAAAATACTGATAGTACGTTTTTATATCATTCAGCATGTGATGAGTGTGGCTCTTCAGATGCTAATTCGGTATATGATGATGGACATACTTACTGTTTTTCATGTAACACACACAAACAAGGAGAAAAAGAAATGCAAACAAACGTAAAAGAAAAATGTAAAGATTTTATAACAGGTACTGTATCTGCTTTGTCTAAAAGAAACATTGACTTTGATACAGCACAAAAATTTAATTATCAAACTGGCGCATGGTTTGGAAGACCTTGTCAGATTGCAAACTACTATGACAAAGATAAACAATTAGTAGCACAAAAACTAAGATACCCTGATAAAACATTTCAGTGGTTAGGTGACGCAAAGAAAGCAACACTATTCGGACAGCATTTATGGAGAGAAGGCGGACGAATGTGTATTGTTACAGAAGGCGAGATAGATGCCTTATCAATTTCCAGAACTAATCAAAATAAATTTCCAGTAGTAAGTATTAAGACAGGTGCACAAGGAGCTAAAAAAGATATTCAAAAAGAATTAGAATGGCTTGAAAAATTTGAAAGTGTAGTACTTTGTTTTGACCAAGATGAGCACGGAGAAAAAGCTGCTATTGAATGTGCAAAATTATTTACACCAAACAAAGCTAAGATTTGTACAATGCCATTAAAAGATGCAAACGAAATGTTACTTGCAAACAAAGTAAGAGAGTTAACAGATTGCATATGGTCAAGTAAACCGTACAGACCTGATGGTATTGTAGTCGGAAAAGACTTGTGGAATGAAATACAAAAAGAAGATAATTATGTAACAGTTCCATATCCATTTGAATGTTTAAATGTTAAAACACATGGACTACGTAAAGGTGAACTTGTTACTATCACTGCCGGAAGTGGTGTTGGTAAATCTAGTTTTTGTAGACACGTAGCATTAAACTTATTAAAAAATAATTACACCGTAGGTTACATTGCATTAGAAGAAAGTATCAAACGTAGTGCACTTGGTATCATGGGTGTTGAATTACAAAAACCATTACATTTAACAAGAGAGGGTATCAGTGAAGAAGACTTACTTAAGACGTTTAACAATACTGTGGGCAGTGGCAACTTTTATCTTTACAATCATTTTGGTTCAACAGTTGCAGATAACTTGCTCTCTAAAATAAGATACATGGCTAAAGCTTGTAATGTAGATTATGTAATATTAGACCATTTACATATGGCTTTGTCTGCATTAGGTGATGCTAATACAAATGATGAACGTAAACTTATAGATTATTTTGTATCAAAACTTAGAACGTTAGTAGAAGAAACTGGCATTGGTTTAATCCTTGTTTCACATTTATCACGTACTAAAGATGGTAACAAAGGTTATGAAGATGGAGTACAAGTATCTATGAATAGTTTAAGAGGCAGTCAAAGTATTGCTCAGTTAAGTGACATGGTATTAGCCTTGTCCAGAGACTTACAAGCTGAAGATAACATTGCACAAGTTAATGTTTTAAAAAATAGATTTAGTGGTGAGACTGGTAAAGCTTGTAGTTTACGATATGATTTAGACACTGGTTGTTTGACTGAAGTACAAGCGGAGACTATTAATGACTTCTAAATTACCTATTAGAAAAAGAAAAGCAAAACAAGACACAGTATCTTGGACATTTTATGTTTTAGCTGCTGTTAAAAAAGCAAAAGAAAGTTCAACACCTGTAGTATTACATGTTGCTAAAGATAGTTCAGCATCATTATTACAAGATGCATTAATGGCACTTGCTATGAATGGTGAAGATGCAGCATGGAACGTAGATATAAAAATACACAAACACATACATTAATTATGAAACTACCTACAATAACTAAAAAGACATTAGACGCTAAATTTGTTTTATGTCATTGGCTTGATATAAACTCTGATGCTTCTTGGATGTCATTAGAAAAAGCAAAAACAAGTACACCAACTATTTGTATAAGTACTGGTTGGTTAATAAAACAAGACAAGAATGTCCACATTTTATGTGGTGACATAAACTTTGAAGATGATGGTACACTAGGTGACGTTGGTAATGTGACTGTTATACCAACTATTAATGTTATTAAAAAGAAAGTATTAAAAATATGAGATACATATTTGACATAGAAACTGATGGATTTCTTAACGTCTGTACTAAAATACATTGTTTAGTTTTAAAAGATGTAGACACCAATAAGTTTTTGTCTTTATCAGTTGATGAAGCATTAGATAAATTATCTACGGCAAAAGAAATTATAGGACACAATATCATAAAGTTTGATTTACCTGTAATAAAAAAATTATATCCTACCTTTAAAACTGAGGCAAAAATTTTTGACACACTTGTAGCAACAAGATTGTTATTTCCAGATGTAAAAGAAAAAGATTTTCAACGTAAAGATTTTCCCAAAGATTGTATAGGAAGACACAGTTTAAAAGCATGGGGAAATAGAATAGGTAACTACAAAGCACAGTTTGATACAGACTGGCAAACTTTTACACCTGAGATGCTAGAATATTGTAAGCAAGATGTAGAAGTAACTTATAATCTTCATAAAATGATACATGAAGATATGAAATATTCTCAGCAAGCTATGGATTTAGAACACTCAGTAGCACAATTAATTTACAATCAAGAAGTTCATGGTTTTAGTTTTAATACTGAAGAAGCTAAAAAACTTTATTCAGAATTAAATGGTAGAAGAATGGAAATAGAATATAAGTTACAAGTAATGTTTCCACCTGAAAAAGAACACATACCTTTTATACCAAAAGTAAATAACAAAGCTAGAGGATATGTTAAAGGTGAAGTGTTTTACAAAGAAAAAACTATTATCTTTAATCCATCTAGCAGACAACATATTGCAGATAGATTAATTAAAATACACGGATGGAAACCTAAAGTTTATACTGATGATGGTAAGCCTAAGTTAGATGAAACTATTTTAGAAAGTTTACCATATCCTGAAGCTAAAATATTATGCGAGCACTTTTTATTAGATAAAAGAATAGGACAATTAGCAACTGGTGCTCAAGCTTGGTTAAAACATGAAAAGAATAATAAAATACATGGCACTTGCAATACTAATTCTACAGTAACTGCTCGTGCAACACACTCATACCCAAACATGGCACAAATTCCAAGTGTCGGTGTTCAGTATGGTAAAGAGTGTAGAGCATTATTCACGGTTCCAACTGGTAAAAAACTTGTAGGCATTGATGTCTCAGGTTTAGAGGTGAGAATGTTGGCTCACTACATGGCTAAGTATGATAATGGCGACTATGCTAAAGTTGTTTTAGATGGTGACATACACTCTGAAACAAAAACATTAGCAGGGTTAGATAGCAGAGACTTAGCCAAGCGTTTTTACTACTGTTTTCTTTACGGTGGTGGTGTTAAAAAAATTGCATCAGTTACAAATAAAACTGTAGCAGAAGCATCTAAAATAAAGAAACGTTTCTTAAACAATTTACCTGCATTAAACAAACTAATTGAAAATGTACAGCAAGCAGCTGAACGTGGTTACTTAGTAGGTCTTGATAAGAGACGTGTTAAAGTACGTTCAAGCCATGCTGCATTAAATACTTTGCTTCAATCGTCCGGAGCCTTAGTGTGTAAACAATGGTTAGTAGAGTTTGATAAAGTTATTAAGAAAATACCTGAAGCACATCAAGTCGTGTGGGTACATGACGAAATACAAGTAGAGTGTCTTGCAAAAGATGCTGAACAAGTCGGGCAATTAGCCGTAAAAGCAATAGAAGACACTGGTAAGTATTTTAATTTAAGACTTCCGCTAACTGGTGAATATAAGATAGGAGACAACTGGAGTGAAACACACTAAAGCACAACCTCACTTTGATAAAGATTTAAAGTTTGGACAACAATACGAAAATGAGTTTCAAGAAGCAGTAGAAGGTAAGATAGAATGTAAAACTGATAGGCTGTGTCAGAAAACAGGTAACGTTTATATTGAAACAGAAAGTAGAGGTAAACCTTCTGGTATTAATACAACACAATCAAGAAACTATGCTATTTGTTTATGGACACAAGACAGGACTGACCAAGTTTGGGTTTTAATACCAACAGCACATCTTAAAAAACTTATGGTTAAGTACCCTATTAAGAAGGGGGGCGATAACTGGACAAGTAAAGGACACATAATTCCAAAAGAAGATTTATTAACATTTGATATATAGGAGAAACATGAAACTAAAAAGAGTACTTTTAATTGATGGTGATATTTTATTATATAAGATAGCACTTAATAATGAAGTAGAAACAGACTGGGGTGACGGTTTATGGACACTACACTGTGATGAAACTTTATGTAAAGCTGATGTAGATGCAGTTATAGATGACTTAGGTGCAAGCTTACAAGCTGATGACTATGTTATTGCTTTAACAGACAGCAGTAATTTTAGAAAAGATGTATTGCCTTCATACAAAAACAATAGAAAAGATAAACGTAAACCAATTACATTAAAAGCTTTGAGAGAATATGTGTTAGAAAAACATAACGGAGTTATATGGAAGAACTTAGAAGCAGATGATGTTATGGGTATTATGGCTACAGAACCTGTAGATGAAGAACGTATTGTTGTTAGTATAGATAAAGACTTACGAACAGTGCCTTGTAAATTATCACAAGATGCAGTGACCGTAGAACACATACCTGAGCGGATGGCTGACTATTGGTTTATGATACAAACTTTAACAGGTGATAAAGTTGATGGCTATGATGGCATAGAAGGTGTTGGAATTAAGACTGCTGAAAAGCTAATTAAGAAATACACTAACGTTCCCCTTTTAGACCTATGGAAAATAGTCAAAAAGATTTACGTAGATAAAGGGTATACAGAGGCTGAAGCTTTACAACAAGCTAGAGTTGCACGTATACTAAGACATGGCGATTACAATAAAAAAACAGGAGAAGTAAAATTATGGACAATATAAAAAAACCGTTACACTATAATAAAGGTGGTATAGAACCTATAGATTATATCATACAAAATGACCTTACGTACTGCGAAGGTAACGTTATAAAATATATTTCTAGGTGGAGATATAAGGGACATGGTATTGAAGACTTAAAGAAAGCTAAACAATATATTGATTTTATTATAGAAAAAGAAGGAGTACCGAAGGTAAAAGATGCACCACTTGTCACTGATAACGTATCAAGCGAATGAGTTAAAAATACAACACGATAAGAACCCAACAGAAGAAAACAAAAAGAAATGGTATGACAAAATTAATGAAGCTAAACCATTTTATAAAACAATAAAGGCGCAAATAAAAGAACATGAAAATATATGTAGAAAGAGATGATTTACTTACTGATTTTGGTAAGACAACATTAAAAGATAGATATTTATTACCAGAAGAAACATCACCGCAAGAAGGATTTATGAGAGCAGCAAAAGCTTTTTCTGATAATGATGAGATGGCACAGCGTATATATGATTATGCATCTAAACTTTGGTTTATGTATTCTACGCCTGTTTTGTCTAACGCCGGTAGTAAAAGAGGTATGCCTATTTCATGTTTCTTAAATTACGTAGGTGATAGTAGAGAAGGATTAACAGGACACTATACAGAAAACGCTTGGCTTGCTTCTGTTGGTGGTGGTATCGGTGGTTATTGGGGACATGTAAGAAGTGATGGAACACAAACTTCTGGTGGTTCACAGTCTTCAGGTTCAATACCTTTTTTACACGTAGTTGACAGTGAGATACTTGCGTTCTCTCAGGGTAAAACAAGACGTGGAAGTTATGCGGCATACATGGATATATCACATCCAGAGATAATAGAATTTTTAGAAATGAGAAAACCTAGTGGTGGTGATGTACATAGAAAATGTCTTAACCTACATCATGGTGTAAATATTTCTGATGACTTTATGCAGTTAATAGATAATTGTATTAAAGAACCTACGTATGATGACAGTTGGAATTTAATTGACCCTCATACAAAAGCTGTAGTACGTACAGTATCAGCTAGAGATTTGTGGTTAAAAATATTAGAAACAAGAGTTGCCACTGGTGAGCCTTATGTTTCATTTATTGATACAGTAAATGATGCATTACCTGAAACACAAAAGAAATTAGGATTAAAAGTTAATCATTCTAATTTGTGTACAGAAATAACACTAGCTACTGATGAAAACAGAACAGCTGTTTGTTGTTTGTCTTCTGTTAATTTAGAAAAATATGATGAATGGAAGAACAATAGTTTATTTATACCTGACTTAATTAGGTTCTTAGATAATGTACTACAATATTTTATTGACAAAGCACCTGATGAATTGTTCAGAGCTAAGTTTAGTGCAAACAGTGAAAGAAGTTTAGGTTTAGGTGCTATGGGTTTTCATGCATACTTACAATCAAGAGGTATAGCGTTTGAAGGTGCACTTGCTAAATCATTAAACATGAAAATATTTAAAAGCATTAAAGAACAAGCTGTGGAAGAAAGTAAAAGACTAGCAGTAAAAAGAGGTGAAGCTCCAGACATGGAAGGAACTGGTATGCGTAATGCACACCTGTTAGCAATAGCACCTAATGCTTCTAGTTCTATTATTTGTGGTACAACATCACCATCTATAGAGCCATACAGAGCAAATGCATATGTACAAAAAACAATGTCAGGTTCTTTTCTAGTTAAAAATAAATACTTAGAAAAATTATTAGATAAAAAAGGTATTAACAATGAAAAAACATGGACTTCTATTTTAGCTAATAAAGGTTCTGTTTTACATTTAAATGAATTATCTGATAATGAAAAAGATATATTTAAAACAGCAATAGAAATTAATCAGCAATGGATTATTGAACATGCAGCAGACAGACAAAAACATATTTGTCAAGGACAATCAGTTAATGTGTTTGTGCCTGCTGATGTTAACATTAAAGAATTACATGACATACACATGTTAGCATGGAAGAAGAAGTTAAAAACTTTGTATTACTGTCGTTCAGAAGCAATTAAACGTGCTGAGTTAGTATCAAAAAAAATAGAAAGAACAATTATACCAGAAGCTGATTGTCTAGCCTGTGAGGGATAATGAAAAAAATAAAACAATTAATTAAAAGTTGGGGTTGGACTAACATAATCTTAGCTAGTTTGTTAGGTGGATATATAAGTTATGTATTTATACTGGCGTTAGCTAATACAATATGTGATTGCATATAAAGGAAAACAAAATGACAGACAGTAGTTTATTTGATGGTGTTAATTATAAACCATTAAAAAAGAAAAAACAAAAAAAGAAAGCAAAACAATCTGTGCTATGGACAGTATATCATACTATCTTAGCCATAGAGTTATTAATCATAATTATTATAGAAGGAGTAGAATTATATCATGGGTTTTAATAGTTATAAAATAAGAGACGGAAAACATATTCCATCTAAAAAGTTTAAAGAAAATTGGGATAGTATATTTGGTAAAGATAAAACTAAAGAAGAGTTACCAAAAGAAGAAGAAGATTACATTAAGGAGTTAGAAAAAAAGATATGAGTTTATTTGACAAACGAACTTACTACAAGCCATTTGATTATGGGTGGGCTTTTGAAGCATACGACATGCAGCAAAAAATGCATTGGCTTCCAAGTGAAGTACCATTACACGAGGATGTGAGAGACTGGAATGAAAGATTAACACCAGAAGAAAAAAATCTTATAGGACAAATATTAAAGTTTTTTACTCAAGGGGATGTTGATATAGCACAAGCTTATTTAGATAAGTATATACCTAAATTTAAAGCACCAGAAATTAGAATGATGTTGTCTTCTATAGCAACCAGTGAAGCTAATCATGCACATAGTTATTCATTATTAAATGATACTATTGGTTTACCTGATAAAGAATATAAAGCATTTCAAGAATACAAAGAGATGGCTAATAAACACGAATATTTGTTTACATCTAAAGGTAAAGGATTAGAAGGATTAGCTAGAGAGATAGCTTGTTTCTCTGCATTTGGTGAAGGCTTACAGTTGTTTGCATCATTTGTTATGCTTCTTAACTTTCAAAGGTATGGACGTATGAAGGGAATGTGTCAAATTGTTACTTGGTCTATCAGAGATGAGACACACCATGTTGAAAGCATGATTAAATTGTTTCATCAATTAATAAAAGAAAACCCAAATATTTGGACAGAAAAATTTAAAGCAAGTATCTATCAAACATGTAGAGATATGGTAGACTTAGAAGATAAGTTTATTGATTTAGCATTTTCTATGGGTGGTATTAGAGGATTAAAAGCAGAAGAAGTTAAACAATATATTAGATACATTGCTGATAGAAGACTATTACAATTGTCTTTAAAACCTAATTATGGTGTAAAAGATAACCCGTTAGGTTGGTTAGATTGGGTGTTAAACGGTGTAGAACACGCTAATTTCTTTGAGAACAGAGCTACAGAATACAACAAAGGAACTATAACAGGAAGCTTGTGGGACTAAAGTGCCCTTTTTAGAAGAAAACAATATGATTGACCAAGAAGATTTAGTTTTACCTGCAACAGTAGATGAGTTAGTTAAGCTTTTAAACAAAGTTTATCCTGAAAAGTCTCCTGTTTTAACAGATAATACTAATAAAATATACTTTGAAGCAGGTCAACGTGATGTTGTTAAGTTCATTAACATGTTAAAAGAGAGGACAGAGAAGTAATTATGTGTATGTCAAAGCCTAAAGCACCTCAAATTGTGCAAGCTCCTGCACCTATTCCACCTTCAGCGCCTATTGAAGAAGATAAAGCGCCTAAGGTAGAAACAGCAGTAGATGTGGACAAAGATTTAGAATTGAAGAAAAAGAAAAAAGTTGGAACTACAGCTTTACAAACATCTTCTGGTCTAAACATACCTACTACATCCGGTTTAAATATAACTTAATATTATGCATTATAATAATATGTTACAACAAAGCGCTAAAGAGCGATACGAAACATTAAAACAACACAGAGAACACTTTTTAGATAGAGGACAAGAGTGTAGTGAATTAACTATACCTTCACTTTTACCCCCAGATGGCTTTCATTCTTCTACAGATTTATATAATCCATTTCAATCAGTTGGCGCAAGAGGCGTTAACAACTTAGCAAGTAAACTTCTTTTACTTTTGCTTCCACCCAATTCCCCATTTTTTAGATTATCAGTATCAGGCAACGCTAAAAGAGATTTAGACCAACAAAAAGAAATTAAGTCTGAAGTAGAAAAATCTTTAGCAACTATTGAAAGAGAAGTTTCAAGTAAAATAGAACAACTTGCTTTAAGAGTTAGTGTGTTTGAAGCATTAAAACATTTAATTGTAGCAGGTAACGTTTTAACTTACTTACCTAAAAAAGGAACTATGAGAGTATTTCCTTTAACAAATTTTGTATGTAAAAGAGATGCTTCAGGTAACATTGTAGAAATAGTAATTGAAGAAACTATTCATCCTACATACTTAGATGGTGATACATTAGAAAGAATTTCTCAATTTGAAGATTACAAACCAGATGAAGAGTGTGAACTTTACACACACATTTACAAATTAAACGATAAAGAATTTTACACTTGTCAAGAAGTTAAAGGTGTTAAAATTGAAAGTTCACAAGGTACATACCCTATAGATAGTTTACCATATCAAGCATTAAGAATGGTAAGAGTAGACAATGAAGATTATGGTCGTGGTTATGTAGAAGAGTTTTTAGGTGATTTAAAATCATTAGAAGGTTTATCTCAAGCACTTGTAGAAAGTGCAGCTGCATCTTCTAAAGTAGTATTTATGGTTAGACCAAATTCTGTAACTAGAAAAAAAGATTTAGCTAATACTAGAAATGGTGACATAATTACTGGTAGTGCAGATGATGTAGCAGTATTACAAGCACAGAAACAATATGACTTACAAGTAGTTGAAAGAAGTATTGCTAAATTAGAAGAAAGATTATCTTATGCTTTCTTATTAAATACAGCTATACAAAGAGATGCTGAAAGAGTAACAGCACAAGAAATTAGATACATGGCACAACAATTAGAAACTGCTATGGGTGGTATATATTCATTACTATCACAAGAGTTTCAATTACCTTTGGTGACCATATTAATGAAACGTATGTCTCAAGCAAATGAGATACCTTCATTACCTAAAAATTCTGTTAAGCCTACAATTATTACAGGTGTAGAAGCTTTGGGTAGAGGAAATGATTTACAAAAATTAAGAGAATTTGTTGCTGAGATTGCAAACTTAGCACAAGTAAATCCTGCTGTAGTACAGAGTTTAAATACTCAGGATTTAATTAAACGTATTGCTACTGGTTTAGGTATTGATACGGAAGGTCTTGTTAAGTCTGATGAAGAACTTGCACAAGAACAAGCAGCTCAAGAAGATGCTATGCAAAATCAACAGATGATGCAATTAGCAGAGAAGGCAGTAGCGCCCGCAGTACAAGGTGCTATGAAACAATCACAAGAAGGATAATTAGATGGTAGATAAAGTAGAAATACAGGAAGAAGAAACTGGTATTGAAAAACCAGTAGAACAAACAAACGAGACACAGTCGGCACAAAGTAAACCTGAAGGCTTACCTGAAAAATTTAACAGTGTTGAAGATTTAGCAAAGTCATATGCAGAGTTAGAAAAGAAACTTGGTGGACAATCTCAAGAAACAAAAGAAGAAGTAGACCCAGTTGCTAAGGCAGCACCTAAGTCTGACAATAATTTAGAAATAGCTGAGAAAGCTGTTACTGATGCAGGTTTAGATATGTCTTCTTTACAAGCAGAGTATGCTGAAAAAGGTGAGTTAGATACAAAATCTTACGAAGCTTTAGAAAAAGCAGGCATCTCAAAAGAATATGTAGATAGTTATATTGCAGGTCAAGAAGCTATTGCTAAAACACAAGCAGATGAAATTAAATCTACTGTTGGTGGTGATGAAACATATCAAGAGATGGTTGATTGGGCTTCTAAAAATATGACTGAAGGTGAGAAAACTGCTTACAATAAAGCTGTAAACAGTGGTGACATGGATACAGTTAAACTAGCTGTCAATGCACTTAAAGGTCAATTTGAAAGAGCTAATGGTGTTGAGCCTAAACTTGTAGAAGGTAAAGCACAACCAAGTCAAGAACAAGGTTTCTTATCATGGGCTCAAGTAACAGAGGCTATGGCTGACCCTAGATATGCTAAAGACACAGCATATCAAAACGAAGTTAAAAATAAATTAGCTAACAGTAACTTATAGGAGATATAATATGTACGGAAAGAAAAAAGCTAAAGGCAAAAAAATGTTAAAAGGTAGACAGAAAAAACTACCTGCTGCATTACAGAAAAAAATAATGAAAGCTAAAAAGAAATAATGGCTAAAAGAGGTTTATACGCAAACATCCATGCTAAACGTAAGCGTATTGCTGCGGGTTCTGGCGAAAAGATGCGTAAGGTTGGAGCTAAAGGAGCACCAACTAAAAAACAATTTAAACGAGCGGCAAAGACAGCTAAGAAAAAATAATGCCGGCTAAAAAATATCAGTCGCCTTCTGGTGGTTTGAACGCTGCCGGAAGGAGATATTTTAAAAGAAAAACTGGTGCTAATTTAAAAGCTCCAGTCACAGGAAAAGTCAAACGTGGTTCTAAAGCAGCCAAACGTAGAGCTAGTTTTTGTGCACGTATGTCTGGAGTTAAAGGTGCTATGAAAAAACCTAATGGGCAACCTACAAGAAAAGCTCTAGCATTACGTAAATGGAAGTGTAGATAGTTGTGCACCCTTTTTAGGGGGCAACTTGCCAACACATATTTAATAAAGTGTAATAACTTGACCACCTGCGGGTGACAATCTTGAATGTGAAACTGAAACATATGTAGAGGCTTTTATAAATAAACGTCATAACAAATAGGAGAACACTATGGCAAATGCAAGTCCAGTATCAGTTGGAAGAGTAAATGCAGGTGGTTCGGAAGACGCTCTGTTTCTGAAAGTTTTTGCGGGAGAAGTACTTACTTCTTTTGATAGAGCTTCAGTAACTCAAGGTGCAGAAATGGTTAGAAGTATTTCTAGCGGTAAATCTGCAACTTTCCCAGTAATGGGTAGAGTGGATGCTTCGTACCATACAGCAGGTGCTGAAATAACTGGTTCAGATGTAAACCACAACGAGAAGGTTATTACAATTAATGACCTACTTTTATCTTCAGTATTTTTATCAAATATTGAAGAAGCAAAAAACCATTGGGATGTAAGAAGCGCTTACTCTACAGAAATTGGTAGAGCGTTAGCTTTCCAAAAAGATAAGCATATCTTACAAACTATTGGTCAAGCAGCACAAGCTTCTGCAAACGTAGCCGACAGCGGTTATGCAGCAGGAACTGTACTTACAAACACTAACATTGCTTCAGCAACAGCTTCAACTGCGGCTAATGCAATGATTGATAGTTTGTTTGATGCGGCTAAACAATTAGATGCAAACTACGTTCCAAAAGAAGGTAGAAAAGCATTTATTAAATTAGAAGAGTACTACAAATTAGCAAACGGTACTAACGTAACTAACGTTGACTTTTCAGGTCAAGGTTCAATTGCGGAAGGTAAAGTTGTTAAAGTAGCAGGTCTTGAATTAGTACCTACTGCACACTTTGTAGCGTCTAACGTAACTGCGGCTCCGGATGCAGGTTCAGCAACTGCGGGTGGTTCAAACCCTCAAGCTGTTGACTTATCAAACTACGTATGTTTGGTATCTCATCCTTCTGCTGTAGGTACTGTAAAACTTATGGATTTAGCTGTTGAAAGCGAATATGATATAAGAAGACAAGGTACTCTAATGGTTGCTAAATACGCTATGGGACACGGTGTCCTAAGAGGCGAAGCAGCTGTAGGAATTAAAGAAGCGTAATAGCTTAACTTTAATATTTATAGTGGCGGTAGAGGGAGACTGAAGCCGCCGCTATACTAACTAATAGGATATTATGACTACACAGATTACACCAACTACGGAACTACAAGCGATAAACATAATGTTGTCTGTTATCGGTGAGGCTCCAGTTAACTCAATTACAGGCACTACATCAGTTGATGTAAGTACAGCAAAAAATCTTTTAGATGAAACTTCTATGTCAGTTCAATCTCAAGGATGGCATTTCAATACACATGAAAATTATAAAAACTTGGCATTAGACCAAGACAGTAAAATTCCCCTACCTTCAAACTGCGTTAAAGTTGACGCTAGTAAAAACTTTAGATACATAAATATTACATTAAGAAATGGTTTTCTATATAATTTAGAAACACATACAGATGTTTTTACAACAGTACCAGAAGTAGATTTAGTTTTAGTACAACAATTTGAACAACTTCCAGAATACGCAAGACAATACATTACACAAAAAGCATCAAGAAGATTTGCTTCAAGATTTCTTGGTGATGCTCAAATTGTACAATTAATTGGACAAGATGAAAATGAAGCACTTATGGCATTTCACCAAGCAGATAGTCAAGAAACTGATGTGAATATGTTAGAAGGTGATAGTAATACTTACTCAATAATTAATAGACCAACTAGAAGGACTTATTAATGGGTGGAGTAGTATCTCAGAGTATTCCTAATTTTCTGAATGGTATCTCACAACAAACCCCAACACAGAGAGGTATCAATCAAGCAGAAGAACAGGTAAATTTACAAAACAATATTGTAGATGGTTTATCTAAAAGACCTGCTTTTGAATATATAGACACTATAGATGCTACAAATGTATTTCCCAACACTGTAAAATTTTGGTCTATACAAAGAGATAAAGATAATCAATTTGTCGTTATATTTTATAATGGTGGTGTAAAAGTTTATGATTTAGATGGTAATGAAAAACCTGTTACAATAGCAAGCGGTGCTAGTTATTTAACTTCAACTAATCCTAAAGCAGATTTTAAATTAGTTAACATTGCAGACTACACTTTTGTTGCAAATAAACAAACTACAGTATTAGCAGATACAAATACAAGTGCAGCAAAGATAGAAGAATTTTATATCAATGTTGTTACATCTAATTATGGTAGAGAATATGCTGTAACAGTACAACATCCTAATATGTCTTATGCTGTTAAGTCTTCTTTACAAATGCCTTCAGGTTCTAATTTAAACCATGATGCCGTATTTAGAGATACAGCACACATTGCAGATATTTTATTTAGAGGTACTTCTAGTACATATTTTGATGCTTCATCAGATGCTTCATTTAAATTAACTAGAGAAGATACTGGAGCTACTTTAAGCACAACGCAAGGATTAGGAACATCAACAGAAGTTACAAATTATTTTACTATGTCTCAATATCCGGGTGTTATTAGAGGTATTTCAACAGATGGCAATGCTAATTATACAGTATTAACAGCTGATGGTTCTGGTAATACAGGTATGTATTCTATAAGAGATGAAATATCCGACTTTACAAAATTACCTTATCATGCAAGCACTGACAGTATTATAAAAGTTACAGGTGAAGATGGAGATACATTATCTGATTATTATGTAAAATTTGAAACAGATGGTGTTTGGAAAGAAACTATAGGACAAGGTGTAAGTCTTGGTTTAAATAATTCTACGTTGCCACATGCTTTAATAAATAATAATGATGGTACATTTACATTTCAAGAAATAGATTGGAATGATAGAAATGCGGGTGATGGAATTACAAACTCTAACCCAAGTTTTGTAGGAAACCAAATTAATAATTTATTGTTTTATAAAAATAGATTAGGGATGCTTTCAAGAGATAATTTAATTTTATCTGAAAATGCAGGTTTTTTTAATTTCTTTTCTAAAACAGTTACACAAGTATTAGATACAGACCCAATTGATATTGCAGCTTCAGGTTCTGAAGTTAATACACTATTTGATAGTGTTGCATTTAATGAAAGTTTATTATTATTTTCTGAAAAAGCACAATACAAATTAGGAAGTGTTGCAGAAACAATATCTCCTACAAGTGCAGTACTTAATGAAGTATCAGCATTTGAATTTGATGCTAACGTAAAACCTGTATCAGCAGGTAAGTATGCATATTTTGCACAAGCAAGAAATAATAATACAGCAATTAGAGAGTATTATGCAGATGATGATACACTAACTAATGATGGTTTAGATATTACAGTATCAGTACAAAATTTAATACCAAGTAATGCATATCAATTAATTAGTAATACAACTGAAGATACTTTAATTACATTAGCTTCAGACACAGCAGACACACAAACAGCACCTTATACTACAGGTACAGACATTACATCAATTAACGGCGGTACTATGTTTATCTATAAATACTTTTTTGATAAAGGTGAAAAAGTACAAACTGCATGGTCTAAGTGGACATTTGATAATGCTAAAATATTAGGTGGTATGTCTTTTGAAAGTTTTGTTTATTTATTAGTAGTAGAAGGAACAGATACTAAATTAATAAAAATTGATTTAAGAAATTTAAGAGATAGCACTATAGGTTTTAATATATATTTAGATTTAAGAAAAAATGTTACAGGAACATATGATGCTAATACAGATTTAACTACGTTTACATCTCCGTATGGAGCTAAAACAGGTTTAATTGCAGTTGATGGTGTTAATGGAAATAATTATGCGGTCACAAATACTTCAGGTTCTACATATACAATAGAAGGTAACCACACAAATTTAATTATTGGTATTCCATATGAAAGTAAATACACAATGTCACCTCAATATGTTAGAGAAAATTCAGGTAGAGGATTAGTTGCTATTACTTCTGGACGTTATCAAATTAGAAACATATCATTAAATTATGAAACTTCAGGTTATTTTCAAGTTGAAGTGACACCTAACGGTAGAAGTACAAGTTATTCATTTATGAATGGATATGTTATTGGAACAGCTACAAGTAAAGTAGGTGTACCGGCTATTAGTTCAGGAACTATTAAGGTACCCGTTTCATGTAGAAACACAGATTTTACATTAGATATTAAAAGTTCTTCACACTTGCCAATGTATATTGCTAGTGCAGAGGTAGAAGGATATTATCATAATCGTTCACAAAGGATTTAAATGACCAGAGAAAATTACGTACGACCCGCTATACTAAAAGATACTTTAGAATTAGCACCTAGAATACGCCAAGCTGACCGTGCAGAGATTAGAGCATCTAACAACTCTTCACCTTTACAAGCTTTAGTGTTTCCGTTTACGGAACCTAATGGTAAAGTTTATAGTATTATAGGTACCAAAGATGAAGGTGTTATAGGTATGTTCGGTGTGGCTAAATGTGCTGAGCCTGATTATGGTGTAGCATGGATGTTGTCTAGTGAAACATTATTCAAACATACAAAACAATTTATAAAAGAATGTCCGTATTGGATAGATGAGATGGGTAAAGGTTATAAATATCTTTATAACTTTGTAGACAAAAGAAATTGGAAGTCACTAAAATGGCTTCAGTATTTAGGCTTTGAACCAAAAACTGAAATAGGAGATTATGGTTTTGGTAAAATGCCATTTTTATTAATGATGAAGGAGATAAACAATTAACTATGTGTGATGCAGTATCGGCAATAACTGCCGGATTGAAGATAGCTACAGCAGTACAAGATTACAGGAGCAAAAAAGTAGTTGCTGAAAGTCAAGAAACAGCAAACGCAATAACAAGAAAAAATTCTGACCAAGCATATTTAAATGATTTAGCTAAAATAGATGCAGAAAAAGTAGCAACAAGTAGAGAAAAGAAAGCAG
>Ga0255752_10001367_pt1 | contig 28280 bp, 19 predicted proteins | sample 011ome_25_FD_179952 | JGI IMG/M metagenome (GOLD analysis project Ga0255752, IMG submission 179952) | Coastal salt marsh microbial communities from the Groves Creek Marsh, Skidaway Island, Georgia - 011512CT metaG (version 2) | ecosystem: Environmental > Aquatic > Marine > Intertidal zone >... | reverse complement strand
ACGTTTCTTATCAACAAGTGGTTTCTCTACGGGTCTTCTAAACTTAGACAAGTCTGATTTTAAGTCTTTTAATGCCATTTATATATCCTTACTTCAATTGGTCTCTATAAGACTGCATTCTTACATTTTTCTTATTCATAGTAGAAACCACTTTATCATCAATAACAATCTGAACTGGCTGTGATTGTATATCTCTACGAAGTCCTTTGATTTCATCAAGAAGTGGGTCACTTTGTTGGCCACCAGCACTACCACCTTCACTATCACCACCCAAACCAAGTGCGTTAGCAATCATAGGTAGGAATACACCCAAAATCATAAGAGTTGGGAGTAATGGTGTGATTAGAGCAAGTCCCATTGCTAATGGAATCATAGATGCACCCAATAGTGCGAATACACCGGCCAAAGCAATAAGACCTGGTGCTATCATTACAAGCGCTACCAATTGATTTGTTAATTCACCAAACATACCAAAACCTTTAGCGATTTCTTGGATAGCAATACCCAACACCAATAGGGCAGCTGCAATTACTAACATAGCGGCTGCACCTGCAAGGATTGCTACTGCACCCACACCACTCATCATAATAGCACCTACTAATGCGAGTGCTCCAACGAGTGCTAACATAGATACAACTGCCATAGCGACAGCTTCCCAAGATACTTCCATAAATTCTTGAACTGCTTTAGCGAATATGAATACTGAAGCGGCAACTAATGCAAGTGCGGCACCACCAGCGAGTAGTTTTTTAGCATCGATACCTGAGATTGCTTTACTCATACCACCAATACCTTTACCACCACCTTGTGGAACAGATGGTGCTTTACCACCACCACCAGCAGCACCCATACCTTTACCACCACCCATACCTGGCATAAACGACTTACCTTGCATCTTATTCATAATACCATATTGAATAACAAGTTTAGCCATTTCGATAGCAGCAGTCTTAGCACCTTCGGCAGCACTGGCGAATGTTCCTTTTAGGAATCCAAATACTTTAGCACCAGTCGAACCATATTTAGCAGTTAATTCTGCATTTTCTTCTTGGGTTTGAACCATATTGGTTAGTTCATCAGCCGACATACCATATGTGTCCGCCAACATTTGAACTTGTTTATGACCCATTGAACCCAATTTTTCAGTAGACAGTCCGGCCTCTTTTATAGATTGTGCCATCATCTCAGCACCTTTTTCAGCATCACCATATTGAATCTCAAAAGCAGCTGCTCTCATAGCTTGAGTATCACCCAACATATCACCAAGACCCATTGCCCTTGCCTTTTGTTCGGCCCTTAAAGAACTTTCGATGTTCAACATATTGTCTGACATATCTCTCATTTTAGATATCGACAATCCTTGCTTAGCAAGTTCTGCTGATTTTTGTGCTAACACTTTAATCTCTTCTTTCGACATACCCAGCATCATTTGTTGGTTTGCTGCCATATCCTTCATTACAGCCGATGCGTTTACACCAACACCTTGAGCAATATCTTTGATTTCAGTTGTTAAATCACCAGCACTACCTGATGCTTGTTCAAATATAGTTGATAATCCGGCCGCTGAAGCAGCATCGCCTGTAAGTGATGATATTTCAGCGACATCTTTTAGCATACCACTTGTAATATGTTGTGTTGTATTGAATTTATCAGATAATGCCCCTGCTGCCGCTGACATATCATTCATATCATATAATAATGATGTAGATGCGGCTAATTGCATATCACCTGCCAATCCGGCTGCTTCACCGGCACTCAGTCCCAATGTTTTATACAACTCAACACCAGTATCTTTTACACCAGTGAATGCTTCTTTTGTCTTGTCAATCGCAGATGTAAATGCTTTTGCTCCAAGTGCCATTATACCACCGGCTGCAAACAAGTCTGCTAATTCAGATGAATATCCCAATGATTGTTTTAACTCATCATTGAGGTTGTTCATTATGTCTTTTTGCTTTTGCTTATTATCCTTTATCTTTTTTTCAGTTTCTAAATATTTTTCAACTGTATCAAGATGTGATAGTAAGTCTTTATCGGCCTGTCTATTAAACTTAGCAACTTTTTTGAGAACTTTTTCTTTCTCTTCTTGAACTGCTAGAATCTTAGACTCAAGGTCTTGTACACCAGATGTACTCTCAACCAATGCTTTTTGAGCTTTGGTGAGTTCGCCAGTCTGAGTGATACGTTCTTGTAGAATCTTTGACAAATTCCTTTGAATCGCATCTTCTTGCTTTATCTGATTTATACGTTCTTGATTATCGGCCATCTAAAACCCCAATGGATTAATATACTTGCTTGATATTGTACTTCTTTAGAATTGCTTTGAATTCTGGGTCGTTTTCTAACTTCTCTAAGTCTTTTTCTAAGTCTTTAAGGTCTGATTTCTTTTTTGCTATCTTTACTCTATGAAAGATTCTATCAACAAACCCCTCATCGAGTCCCTTTGATTTCAATAATTCGGTAAGTTCTGATTTTTTCATTGTTTTCATACGTCTCCCATATAGTATAAATATGGAAAAACCCAACTTTAAGTTGGGTCTTCCTTACTTTCTTGTTTTGGCTTTTATTTTTGCGGCTTCTTTGTCGTGTGCTTTCTTTTCCTCTTGTTTGAACTCTATAATTTTATTAATATAAAACTTACGGGCCCAAACTGGCATATTGTAAACATCTGACCAAGTGAATCCACCATTTCCGTGGTAGATTAAATCAAAAATATGAGCGTGCAAATATTGTCGATAATTAAGACTCAGGCCAAAAAAAGGACACATCCATTGGCAGTTGCATCACTCTCCCTTCCCCGGTCTCCTCCGAAATAAATTCCCAAGTCAAATCGATATCAGGAACTACTTTGTTAATATGTGCTCGGAGGGCCTTTGAATCTACTGCAAATAGTTCATTATCAACAAAATTATTAATTGTACTTAATTCTCTATCACCATCTACTGAAAGAATCATTGTTTTCAATCGAGTTGTTAACTCTCTTGATGTAGTATCTTTCATCTTACGATTTGCTTTATTAATTGCTTCGGCTTCGTGTTTAACTTTACGCTCTTTACTCTCAGTCATTGCCATAAAGGTAATCTTACGTTGAGAACGGGGTAGAGTGAATTCAAATTCGTTTGTATGTGGTGCTACTTGATACGACCCATCATATTCTTTATTTTCAAACTGAGTAAGGTCGATAGTTTCTTTTTGTTTGTTACCACTATATGGGTCATCAATCTCAACTTCGTAATCTTTACCATATCCCAAAATTCTTGCAGCAATCATAATGGCATTCTTGTCACCAGCCACCAAGTCTACATACTTGATAGGAACACCCTCACCATTTGATATAATCAAAGATTGGAATAATCGGTCAAGAACTGACCCATCTTTAATATATGACTGAGTTGTAAGGATATCCTCTTCCTTAGCAGTCATATACTTCATTTCAATTTTACCACTTGAAAGTGGGTTTTCTTTTGGATAAATCAAACCCTTAGATGGGAGTTCGATAATCTCGGTTGGAAACTTGTAATCACTTACTTGTTTCACTTCGTGTTGTTGTCTGAGTTTTGCTGCCAACTCGGCATCAGACATTTGATAATCATCTTGTAAATCTGCCATAACTTTTCCTTGTTATTATTTGGTTAACCACATATAAATATGGAACTCAAACATTTATAATACAAAAACCCCCACCAAAGGTGAGGGTTCTTAAAAATCAGTTCTTAGGATTTCTTAGTGTTCCCAAGAGTAGTTACCTTCAGTACCCAACAATTTTGAAGTACCTGCGTTGAATCCATCAAATCCTGCTGGAACTTCTTCAAGAGTAATTGCTTCTCTATTTTCTTTGTCCCAACCTGGGTTTGGAAGACCCCAAGTCTCATCAGCGACATCAATTGTGAAGTGTTCTTCACCTGCATCTACAAATGCACCATTACCACCAATGTACTCTACTACGAAGTCATCTTTTCTTCTTACTACTAATTCTGCCATAGCTTTCTCCTTTTATTTTATTTTGGTTAACCTCAAATAAATATGTTATAAATATAGAAAAACCCCATCAAAACGATGGGGTTCTCAATTCTCATTTTACAATAGTTGCAATCCGTGTCTTAGTATTGTAGTATTGCGTAATCGTAAGTCAATGTCATTTCAACTGTTGCCAAATCTTCACCACTATAATCCATATCGGAGAAGTTAGCACTTTGTACGAATGCACCTTTCAAAGTCCACTCTTCTACTTTATCACCAACAGGACCCAAACTATTGAATGTGATATCTTTTTTGTAGAAGTCAGAGTAACCATCACGACCAGTTACTGATTCGTGGTGTAGTCTTACCCACTCCATTACTGCTTGAGCAGCCGAAGGAACTACTGGGTCATACAAGGTTACTGACAAATCTTGCCATTCAGAACGACCTTTTACATATCTACGAGTGTTGATATGGTCGATAGTCACCTTACCATTATTAATCTCAGGTCTTGCAGCGGTTTTCACCAAGTATGCAGGGATACCTTCGATGTACATAATGAACCTATTTGACATTTTAGGTTCAAAGTTGGTGAACATAATTTCATTTGGGTCTAATAGCTGTGCCATTTATAATCTCCTATTGTCTCTTTCTAATAAATAGTCTATTTCTACAATTATGCCTCAGGGAATGCAGCGCCAGTTGGAAGGATGTTGAAGTCAAGTACGATGAATTCAGCAGTCTTCGTTGGTTGTAAGTAAATTTCCCCTACCATAATGTTTCTATCAATAACATCTGGAGTGTTGTTGGAATCATCCATCACCACCTTAAATGCGTACAAACCATTTCTTTGTTGGATTGATTCCAAGTAAGGATTCACAATTGATAGGAATCTATTTCTTGTAGCAGCGGTGTTGTTTTCGAATACCAAGTATCTTGTTGAAGATGCGATGTATTTCTTCACTGCGATTAACAATCTTCTTACATTGATTCTATCCAATGCCGATGGTTTTGCTTGTAGTGTCTTTTGACCGAATACCGTAGCACCTTGTCCAGGGAACGTAGCGATTGGGTTGATTCGACCTTCGTATAGTGTATCTCTCTCATCGTGAGTCAAACGAGTCTGAACTTCAATTACATTTGGAAGACCACCACGATTCAAACCAGCAGGAGCGTACCATTCAGCACCAACAGCGTCGTTGAATGCAATAACACCTGGAAGTACAACACTTGGTGGTACCCAGACTGGCTTATTCTTATCAGTATCTAAAATCTTAACCCAAGGGTGGTAAGTTGCCACATAGTTTGAGTCAAATGAAGTAAGTGCGTTATTTACAGTTGAGATAGAATCTCCGTAACGACCAGCATCCATTACATAGAAACAATCCAATCTATCCTCACACATATCTTTAGCGTAAGTAGTTACTGAAGAGTGTAGTCTATGTATTACACCTGGTAATACTACCATATTGATATCAAACTCATCTGGGTTAGAGATAGCGTTGATTGCTTTTCTATATGCAACAGTACCAGCAGCGGTAGCAGATGACATATTCATACCTTGTGAGTTACCAGCAACAATTGCCGAACCTACGTTTACTACTCTATTTGGTTCGTATCCATCAAAACCACCTTGGAATGGTACTAAGAACTTCTTAGCATCAATATCAGATGATAGAGAAATAGATGAACCATTTGAAGTACAATCAGCCAAATCAAAGTCAGAACCAACTACTTCAGTACTTGAAGCAGGTAGTGGTGACAAGAAGTTTAAGTTATCAGTATTTGATAAATCAAATGAGTAACCTAAGAATACTCTCTTATTGTACTCACCAGAAATTGTTTGGTCAGATACATAAGTTGGAGATGGTAGGTTGTAAGTTGAGTGAAGTGGTGAAGTTACAGCACCAAATCCGAATGGAACGAGTGATGAATCAATTGCACCAGCATCTACATCATCAGCAACTACTACTCTAATATGAGCAGATGCGTTAGGGTAGTCACCATTTGAGTTTAATTTACCATTTGCGTCAACAGTAATGTATTTGTCACCAATTACTCTTTTGATGTAGTTTGGTGAGTTAGGGTCGAGGTTTACACCTTGGAATTCTTCAACGATGTTAGGTCTAACATCAGAATCTTGAACACCTTGACCGAAGATTGAATTAGGAATCTTTCCAGTATCTACTCTTCTTACAATAACACTAAATGAACCATATTCAGAACCTGGCACCTCTGAAGCTGGTTTGATGTTACTAATACCTACTTTGAATTCGTAGTTAGTAGAGTTACCGTGAGACAGTGTGTGGAACTTGAACAATTCGGTAGCAACACCACCCACTTTTTGTGATTTAATCCAAGGAGTAGATGCTTCAGAATATGCATTTCCGTAGTCAACATCAACTTGTTGAACTGAAACCTTCACATCTTCACCAGTTGCAAATGATGCAGATTGGAATGATGAGAAGTTAAGTTGAGTATATACATCTTTAGATGACTTAGGAGCGTAACCATAAGTCTTAGTGATGTAGTTTTCGTTAGAAGGGTCTAGTGACGCTGATACAATATTTGCATTACTTGCACTATTGATACCACTACCATCCAAAGTAAGGATGAATGAAGATGCACTTGCCGGAGCATCTATACTTGTAGTATCCATATCACCACTACCCAAAGTAGTACTTGGGTGAAGTAGAGCACCTACCAATTCTCCTTCAGATGATGATACCACCAATGCCAATGGTTTAGCAGTATATCCATCTTGCCCCAACACTCTTACGATAGTTGCAGCACCAGCTTCCTCTAAATAAGATTGAGCGGTATACGGAAGGTATGAATCTTCAGTAAGACCACCAAACTTTTGTTGGAATTCGTTAAATGATTCTACTTTCGTTGGAACGAAAGCAGGTCCTTTGATTGATTGCCCGATAAGAGCAGCACCAATCTCACCAATACCTACTGGTAGGAATGAGAGGTCTTTTTCTCTTGTAAATACGCCAGGACTTACAATTCTTTCAGCCATTATTTTCTCCTAAAATATAATTTTCGGTTTTCCTTATTATAAATACACCAAAAAATAGGGAAACGACTACTTATTTGGTAGGTGTGAACTGATTTGTAGATATATCGTAAGTACCCTCACCATATTTTTCTTTCAATTCACTCGATAATTCCATTTCTTCTTGTTGAATGTTAGCATACTGATTGATTAATGTCTGCTTTTCATTTTTTAGTTCTTGGAACTCTCTTTCTAATCCGTGTATGAGTAGTTCAATCTCTCCAATTCGTGTATTGACAGTCAATACCTTTTGTTGTAACTCCTGAATCTTGCTTACCTCTTCTTGGGTAAATTGAATCATTGTTTTTTCTTCCATAACTTGTCTTATTAATGTTCTATTATATAAATATGTAAATATTATTCATTACCTATGATTGGGTATGATTCATTTCCACCTAATTTTGGACTCTCACCCCAAGATACCTTACCAACTGAGATTCTTCTCTTGGTATTATTGGCCATTGCGGCATATTCTGGAACAATGTATGCTTTTGCAGTCAGATTGATACTTGCTTTAGTGATTCTATCTTGACCTACCTCTGATAGAGTTTCAAATGAATAAGAATCACCTTTGATTACAAATTTGTATCTATCACCAAAGGAACGGCCTTGGAAAAACACGATTTGTTCTACAATCTTGTTCACTTGCTCCATATAGTCACACCAAACGACCACTTCGTACTCTAAATTAACATAATCAGGTCTTTCAACCGACATATACTCTTTTTTAGGTTGCTGACCAGTCAAAACCGAGAATTGGTCGTATCTATTGGTCTTACTATATGTTCGTTCGAACATTTGGTGAGCATCTTCGTTTTGTGCTACCTTTAACTTTGCTAAATCGGTATTGATGGAAAGATTATTTCGTTTGAATGAGATAACTGGTGTTAAAATCATACCACTGTCATCTCTCATAAACCCATCACGTTGTGCACTTGCCCATTTCTCTGGAGATGCGTACATTACTGGAACTGGGTAGAATCTACCATCATCTTCGATTGTAGGTTTTACATCAGATTGTAAGAAACTTTGAAACGCAGAGTCAATGTCATAAATACCAACTGAAATGTTCTTTACATTGTCTTGGTCTCTACGAATCTGCTTTGCCTTGTTCAATTTCACATCTTCACTTGTAGAAGATTGAGTTTGAGTAAGGTTTGGTTTCGATTTGTCTTCGTTTCTATACTTTTGAGCCATCTTACAATCCTAATGGTACTTCGTTATCATTTTGTCTTGAGTTACCTTTATATGTATCCACCAATTTAATTGATGTTTGTCGAGTAACGTGAGTGTCACATTGAACTGATACATTATAACCTTGTGTCTCACCACCATCCCAAGTTTGTGGGTTCTTTCCAGCAAAGTATTGGACTTGATATGTTGCATCAATCAAATGGTATTCTTCATTCCATAAAATAATGTCACCAACTTCGGGTACAAGATTTTTATCAACCAAAGTATCACGAAGAAATCTAAATTGAACTTCACGAGAATATGATTGGCCAAAATCATCAGAGATTTGAGTCGCCTGACCCCTCTCTATCAAACAAGGAATTTTTATTGGTTGATTGAATACTTTATCTTTACCCTCACCATATAAATTTGCTTTAGTTTCAGTCAAAGCGACTTGGTAGTAGTAGATTTCAGTATCAATAATGTCGTTGATAAGTTCTTTATTCACTTTACTGAATAGAGCCATATCCCTTTGTCCACCGAATAGAGCCATTTGATTATCCTATAAAAATTGGTCGTGGTACTCTATTAAGAGTTTCTTCCAAGTATTCAGATTCTTCTTTTCGTGCTTCCATCAATGCTCTACGAGATGTCGATTCCAACATTTCAGTCAATTGAGTCATCAATGCTTCTTTTTCAGCAGATGCTTCGTTACGAAGGTCTGACCCATCTAATGTAATGTCTGCGCCAGGAATTGGAATTGCTGAGAATTTAGAACGAACTGCTCCCAACATCTCTTTTGACAATGCAAGTGCGTATCTTGCAATCCATTGCTTTCCTGCTGAGTTGATATTAGAGTAAGTCAATCTTCCAAATGGAGCATTAGACAAATCACTAACCACATTAGATGCAGCGATTGGTGAATTTACTTCACTATCCAATGTATAATCAAAATATACCTTGGCGCCAGTATCAGTTCCACTTGGAATTGGGTATAATCTGATTCGTTGCCCATCAACGTGGAAACCATATGATGACTTACGAATCTTATCGTTGAATTCGATTGCTTGTAATCTTAAAAGGTCATCAAACATTGGTTGCATCATAAATGATACACCTGGTGAGTAATTACCCCACCCAAAGGTTTGCATCATTTGTTGAGAACCAAGACCAGTACCTACAAATGGGTCAAAGTATCTAATGATTGCAGGTGGTTGAGTGTGGTATACTCTACGAAGAGTAACACCATCGGTTACTGAACCATTTTCAAGTGTTACTACATTAGCATCACCCAAGTCGTAGATTTGTTGACCCGATACCATCTCAAATGACCCAGTGTAAACAGTAACTTTACCACCACTAAGTGCTTCAGTACCATAATCCTTTGCGATATTTACAAAGTTCTGCATATTTGCATTCATATTGGTATCTGATAAGTCTAAGTCTAATGATGACCCTTGAAGAGATAACAAATTCTCTTTTGCTCTATATTGGTTTACTTGTGATGAATACTCATTCACTGCTTCTTCCAAACAAGTAAAGAAATTGATGTCTTGAAGTTCGATATCAATGATTGGGTAACCCAATCTACGAGCACACCATTCTGCTACTTTTGGAGCATCACTCTGAAATTGTGCATCAGAATCGAAGAACCCAAAAGGAGTCGATGAACCACTTGTAAATGAACCTGAACCTGGCCAAATTGGAATTGTTACTGACATTTATACTCCTAAATACTATTAGTCCTATATAAATAGTGTTTCGATTACCTTTTCGTATTTCTCATAAAGGATACTACGATATATCGTGTACCATCAGTCACTGCCCTAGCACCGTGTTTATGAGTAATGTTTCCAGGATGAATACTTACATAACCAATACCATTTTTTAGTAATTTACGCTGTCTTCTAAACCAAGTTCCACCACCCTCATATTCATCGAGGTCTGACAATTGAACCAAACAAGTAATATCAGACATATCGTGGTGAATTGAAAGATGACCTTGTGCATCCGGAGTGTATCTTGCTAAGAAGTTTTCCGTAGTAAGATTATCCCAACCTTCACCTTCAAGTGCCCACATATAAATTGATACAGGCATTACAAACTCTCTCAGTATCTCCATATAAATGTCATGCATCCCAATTGTTTGTAAAACCATATCGGTAGTTGGATAATTTTCGTGTCTATCAACAGTCCACGAATTTGAGTGTTCAGCTTCTTCACGAATCATCCTACAAAATTCGGCTGTAAATAGTGGAAATGAGAATGTATTCATAAATGGTTCATCTACTATCAACTCCCACTCTTTAGTTCTTGCTGAATAAGTAATGAATCTCGATTTCCATGCGTCAGGGTCATCGTAGTATGTATACAATTCTGGATGTAGTTTGTCATTATTATTTATCATTTCAATCCATTGATTATATCGGTTAGACCAATTTTCGTTTTTAGCAAAGTTGTATGCAGTTTCCAAATTAGCCATCGCCAATGACTTATCATTGTATACATCCAATAATTTTTCAAATATATCTTCTTTTAATTTATCAACATCGCTTGGTGTTGAGATTAAACCACCCTTACCCATTAACAAATTTATCAAGTTACCAGTATCAGTTGATACAATCTTAACACGACCAAACATCATTTCTAATGCGGTTATACAATAAGTCTCATCATATTGTGAAGGATATACCCAATATTCAGCCGACTTAATTTGTTTATATAATTCAGATGGTGATAATGCTCCTAAGAAATACACACCATCCATTTCATTTACATATGAATCATACCATTCAAGTGCGTATGGGGGTGTGGCTACCCACAAACTTGCGTCTGGAATCATCTCTCTAATTCTTGGCCAAATACCAAGTAAGTGTTCTAACCCTCTATCAGGTGCTGAAGTGTATATAAACTTATTATCAAACTTTGGGACATCAATATCTTCCCAATCGGATGGGTCAATCGCATTATTTAGAACTTTAATACGACCTTTCATATCAGGCCACATTTTTTCTAACTTATTCTTCTGATATTCAGATACTGCGATGAATTTTGAGATTCTATTGTCTTTTAGAAGGTCTATACCCCCATTTGGTAGTTCCAATCCTTTATACCAAGGGTAAAACTCAAAATTATGAATCCAAAAGTATGATTTATCAAATGTAATGTTTAAGTCATCCATTAGTTGTAGGTAATGAATGTAATTAGACCCTATGACTACATCAAAGTGTTGAAATGTACCCAATGAGTCGTAATCATAATAAGATACACCATTACTTTCGGTGTTTTCCACCATACCACTCACGATTACCTCGTGTCCATCATTAGCAAATTGTTCTGCCAACTTTATAACAGCATATTCCGACCCACCAAGACCATTTTCTAACCAATAGTTCTTACTGATGTTTTGTTTCTGATAACCTATTGTAAATAATACTCTCATACTACTCCACAATGTAATTTAAGACTTCTTCTCGTTCATAATATCGTGTTCTATCCATCCAATTTTGTAGATAGTACCCACGATTATTCTCTTCATCCCAAGACCAATCGAATTTACCCAATTCAGCAATTCGTTCGTGAATAAATGGGTCATAATAATCCTTAATCAGTCGTGCTCTACGATTAATGTCGGTAGAATTGTTATCAACCGTGGAATTATAATTATTATACTGAACGTATAACATTCGTTTGAGGTGAATCATTCTCGTTTCAAGGAATGTCTTAACAATCAACTCATAATCATCAGCAACTGATATATTTCTACTATGACCTCTAACTTTATGATAGGTATCTCGATTCCATACTCTACAATGGTTAGGCATTCCTATATTAAATCGAATTGTTTTTGGATTAATGTCTGGATAATGATGTACTAACCAAGTTTTACCATCGTATTCTTCCCAAGTATGCCCTGCGTATGCCCAATCGAATGGATTTTCGGGATGACCATACCAATCATCACCAATTCTACCATATTGTCGTGGTGTTCCATCCTCATATACCTCAGTTACATCCGTGTAGATAAATCCTGCGTCTGGATATTGTTTACTTGCATTAAGAACTTCTTCCAAACAAGTCGATATAAGAACATCATCGTGGTCTAACTCAAATAACCACTCACCATTACACAACATAGCAGCTCTATGTTTTACTTCACCAACATTACCACCCGAATTTGGAGTCATTCTATGAATTTTTACTCTATAATCTTGGGATGCTAAGTCTTTTAGATACTCCCAAGTCTTATAATCACCTTCAGGTGAGTCATCAACTACTACCCACTCCCAATTTGGATAAGTTTGCTTTCGTAATGAATCATATGTTCTGAAAATTCTCTCGTTTGTCTTGTAAGTCGGAGTAAAAATAGATAAAATCGGTGAATCGGAATCACCATAGACCTCTTTTTGAGAACTACAAGCCCAAAATGTAGACTGACACACCACATCGTTTGCTAAAATGTTATCATCCGGTATCATTTCGTAATTTATTATCTTACTTGATACCATTGAGTGGTGTAGCATCTCCGATATTTCAGTTGGAGTATCCCCAATAATAACGATTACATCGGGTCTATGAGTTGCAAAGTGGGTTTTGAAATTTATTGATGAGTCGTATGAGTATAATACTACATATTCTTCGAGCCCCTCTTCAAAATATACATCTGATTGGGTTCTTATCTCACCAAATCTATCCCAACCATAAATTAATGCAGTAGGTAAACTTGTTTTCATAAATTATTATCTATATGGTTCTCCACCAACCCAAAGAACGAATGATTTTCGTGTTCCACTCTTCACAGGTGTGACTCTATGTAGGTAAAATGATGGAAAAATCACAGCAGCTCCTTGAGCTCGTGGTGCAGTTATTTGCTTTCCAATGTTGAATTGTAAATCACCACCTTCGTATTCCGATGGGTCTGATAGCTGGACTGTTACTGAAATCTTCCTGCGATTTTGCATCCCAATACCACAATCCATATGCCAATCGTAATGACCACCACCACCATAGTATTCGGTATACTGAATTGCCTCAGGCATCATAGTAATATCCATCTTCCACATAATATCATTTGCTTCTGAAATCATATCGTGGAGTTTGGAGTATACCCAAGTCCATTCTTCAGTTTGAGGACACCATTTAATTTTGGATTTACGATATTCGGATACTTGTGACTTATCATCTTGACCAGTGGCTGCGGTTTCCCAAGACAAGTTTGAAGTCATTTCTTCAATTTCTTGTAGTTCTTCTTTGGTGAATCCAGTTTCAAACCAATAGTAGTCATTGTAAGACACATCTGACCGATATGCGTTTCTATCAAAGGAAAAGCTCTTCTGCATAACTAATTATTTTACTATAAATATGGAACTAAACTTTAATAAGACCCACTTATGTAAGTTTCTACAATCCAAATTTGTTGGCCACTCTGCCATCCGTGTTTTCTGAATGTAAGTTTGTTTAGTGAGTTGTCCCAAATGAAGTAACCACCTGGAAGTGTATTACCCTTTGAACCTTTTCCACCACCAAGACCAGGGTTACCTTTTAGACCCTGATGTCCTTTGTCACCACGAACTCCTTTGTTGCCAGCAGCACCACCATTACCGACACCACCAGTTCTACCAACAGCACCACCAATACCTGAATTTCCAGGATTACCATTTGAACCTTTTTGACCAACACCACCTTGAGCACCTTGTGCACCTACATTTCCAATATTACCTTGAGAACCTTGAGAACCTTGAGCACCAGTAACACCCTTAGCACCAGTATTTCCTTGAGCACCAGTAACACCCTTAGCACCAGTTCCACCTTGAGCACCTTGGATACCCTTATCACCTTGAGCACCTACATTACCAGTAGAGCCTTTAGCACCTTGAGCACCTTGTGCACCTACATTTCCAGCATTACCTTGAGAACCTTGAGCGCCTTGAGCACCCGTTGAACCTTGAATACCTTTATCACCCGCGGCACCAGTATTACCTTTAGCGCCTTTAGGACCTTGAGCTCCTTGAAGACCAGTGTCACCTTGAGCGCCAGTAGCACCAGTTCCACCTTGAGCACCTTGAGCACCCTGAATACCTTTGTTTCCGACATTACCTTGAGAACCTTGAGCGCCTTGAGCACCAGTATTACCTTGGATACCCTTATCACCTTGAGCACCTACATTACCAGTAGAGCCTTTAGCACCTTGAGCACCTTGTGCACCTACATTTCCAGCATTACCTTGAGAACCTTGAGCGCCTTGAGCACCAGTATTACCTTGGATACCTTTGTTACCAGCAGCACCAGTATTACCTTTAGCGCCTTTAGGACCTTGAGCACCTTGAAGACCAGTGTCACCTTGAGCGCCAGTAGCACCAGTTCCACCTTGAGCACCTTGAGCACCCTGAATACCTTTGTTTCCGACATTACCTTGAGAACCTTGAGCACCTTGAGCACCAGTATTACCCTTAGCACCAGTATCACCTTGAGCACCTACATTACCAGTAGAGCCTTTAGCACCTTGAGCACCTTGGATACCTTTGTTTCCAGCATTACCTTGAGAACCTTGAGAACCTTGAGCACCAGTATTACCTTGGATACCTTTGTTACCAGCAGCACCAGTATTACCTTTAGCGCCTTTAGGACCTTGAGCACCTTGAAGACCAGTGGCACCTTGAGCGCCAGTAGCACCAGTTCCACCTTGAGCACCTTGAGCACCTTGGATACCTTTGTTTCCAGCATTACCTTGAGAACCTTGAGCGCCTTGAGCACCAGTATTACCCTTAGCACCAGTATCACCTTGAGCACCTACATTACCAGTAGAGCCTTTAGCACCTTGAGCACCCTGAATACCTTTATTTCCAGTAGAACCTTGAGCACCTTGAGCACCTTGAGCACCCGTTGAACCTTGAATACCTTTATCACCCGCGGCACCAGTGTTTCCTTTGAAACCAGTCGGACCTTGATGGCCCTTAGCTCCTAAGTTTCCAGTAGCACCCTTACCCCCTTGAGGACCTTGAGCACCCTGAACACCTTTAGCGCCAGTATTTCCTTGAGCACCTGTATTCCCTTTAGGACCAGTAGCACCAACACCCCCAGTATTACCAATAGCACCTTTAGCACCAGCAGAACCTTGAGGACCAGTAGCACCTGTATTTCCTTTTGGACCGAGGTTGCCTGAATTACCTTTTTGACCAATTGGACCAGTAGCACCTATATCACCACTAATATCAGTTGAGTTTTCGGTCATATAAAGACCAGTAAAGTATCTGAATCCACTTGTGGTTGAACCTGGGGCGTACCCAACATACCAATTGAAATTACCGTTTGCAAGAGCATCGGTTGTAAATGTTAATCTCCTTCTTTCCCAAGTAAGAGTCGCACTAATCTCAGAGTGGTAAATATCCATCGAATGGATTAGTGTACCTGCACCACCAGTTGTTGGGTGTGTACCACTTGTTACATAGTGTCTTGTATGGAAAATTTGATTTCCAGCAGTCCAATTCGAATCATATGCAACCCAACATTCCACAGTATACGATGTATTTGGTTTCAATCCACTTAAAGGAATATCATACTCGGTATAAATACTACCAACGGTTGATTGTCTCAATACATATTGAGATTGTGCTGACCTTGGGTTTGCTACTAATGTAACTACATCGTTTGTTGGATTAGACCCAGCAGCATATGGTGCGTATAATGCTCCAGTTGAGAAGTCTGGGTTTTGAATTGAGTTACCCGAAGCACCTTTTTGACCTTGAGGACCTTGAGCACCTTGAACACCCTTAGCGCCAGTATTTCCTTGAGCACCCGTGTTCCCTTTAGGGCCAGTAGCACCTTGATTACCTTGAACTCCTTTGTTTCCAGCACTACCTTGGTAACCCTTAGCACCTTGAGCACCCTGAGCACCTTGTAAACCTTTGTTTCCAGCAGAACCTTGAGCACCTTGAGCACCCTGGGCACCAGTATTTCCTTGGATACCCTTATCACCTGCGGCACCTGTGTTACCTTTGAACCCAGTTGGACCAGTATGACCTTTAGGACCAACATTACCAGTCGCACCCTTACCACCTTGAGGACCTTGAGCACCCTGAACACCCTTAGCACCAGTATTTCCTTGAGCACCTTGATTACCTTTGTACCCAGTAGCACCACCAGCACCTACGTTACCAGTATTACCCTTAGCACCAGCAGCACCTTGATAACCAGTAGCACCTTGATTACCTTTAGGACCAGTATTTCCAGCTGCACCACCAGCACCAGTAGCACCAATACCACCTTGAGCACCTGTTACTGCTCCCGGAACGAAATCGAAGTAAGTAGTAACATTATTATTAGAGAAATTACCAGTTGTACCACTTGTGTAATCTAATCCATAGTAGAAATAGGTGTTTGTTGAGAAGTATGTTTTAGCAGTAATTCTATATATACCACTTTCTCCTACAACACCACCTTGAGTAATCATTACAGATGAGCCAGCGCCATATGAATTTAATTGAGTATATTTATCGACTCCGTTACCATCATAACGAGATACGATGATAGAACCCATACCACTTGTCGAAGTATTACCAAAGTTGGTCTTACCACTTGTAAGTGTGTTTGATGTTTGTGAGTAGAAGAATACTTGGAACGCAGATGAAGCACCTTTGTTACCAGTTACCCCTTGAGCACCAGTTGAACCTTGTGGGCCGGTATTTCCAGCAGCACCTTGGTTACCCTTAGCACCAGTAGCACCTTGATTACCCTTCGACCCAGTGTTTCCCTGAGCACCCGTGTTTCCTTTAGGACCAGTAGCACCAGTAGCACCTTGAGCACCTGTATTTCCAGTATGCCCTTTAGCACCAGTACCACCTTGAGCACCAGTATTACCAGTACTACCTTTATTCCCAGCAGCACCAGTAGCACCAGTACCACCTTGAGCACCTTGATTACCAGTTACACCCTTATTTCCAGCAGAACCTTGAGCACCTTGAGGACCAGTACCACCAATTAACGCTGAAGAGAATGTAATATTGTCGAATCCTGCGCCACTTGTATATAATGATGAATCTACATATAATGTAAGACCACTACCTACGTTTAGAGTTCTAAGAAGTAAAGTTTGATTTACACTTTGGTCATAGAAGTAATATCTAATGTATTGATTATCATATGTAATGGTGAAGACATCAGAAGTGGTATATGATGATACAAATTGACCTTTATGTGAACCATTTTCATAAATCCTAACAGTACCATTGGCTTCTGGATAGAATGCGTAGTCAATTGAGTTATACGATGAGTTAGTAGTTGGGTCAGCTGTAAGACCCAGCATCTTATATGTGTTTGTTTCTTGTGCAGTAAAGGAAAGAACTATGTTTCCAGTTCTACCAGTAGAAGAATATGCTTGTGAAGACCACGAACCATTTGTACCACCAGTTTTCGTGATAGTATATGACTGATTATTCGAGTTATTTGATACCGTAACACTACTATCAGCGGTTAATGTGTATTGACCCGCCGAATTACCAGTATTACCCTTAGCACCTTGAGGTCCTTGCGCACCTACATTACCAGTAGAACCAGTATTTCCACTCGCACCCTTAGCACCTTGAGGGCCGGTAGCACCTTGATTACCAATTACACCTTTATTACCAGCAGCACCAGTATCACCACCAGGCCCAGTAGCACCTTGGGCACCTTGGTTACCAATTACACCTTTATTACCAGCAGCACCAGTATCACCACCAGGCCCAGTAGCACCTTGGGCACCTACTGACCCAGTATCTCCTTGAGCACCTTGATTACCTTTAGCACCAGTACCACCTTGATGACCAGTATCACCTACAATTGAAGGTGAAGTAATAGTAACTACTACAACTGGAGTAGCACAATTGTTTGAGAATGTATTTTGAGATGCAATTGCTGAATTTAAGTTGATATCAAAGTATGAATACCCAACATTATAACTAATAGAGGATATTGTTGATATTCTAATAGCAGATGTCCCAGTTTGAGTCATCTTTATATTCCAGTTAGCAGCAACACCATTTAAGAAGTTATATTGGTCAACGCCATTGTAATCATAACGATGTATCTTAACATTGGTCATCGCTTGACCACTTGCATTGTCAAATACCAATCTATTTGATGTAGGTGTTCCAGTACAAGACAACCATTGTGATGTTAACGAAGTAGCCGACCCAGCACCTTGAGCACCTTGAGCACCTTGAGCACCTTGAGCACCAGTATCCCCCTGGACACCCTTATTACCTGCGTGACCTGCAGCACCAGTATTACCTTTATAACCAGTAGCACCAGTTGTACCACCAGCACCAGCAGAACCTACTGCGCCTTTTTGACCTTGAGCACCCTGTGCGCCTTGAGCACCTTGAGCACCTTGGTTACCCTTAGCACCAGTGTCTCCTTGAGCACCTGTATTACCCTGAGGTCCTGTTGCACCTTGAGCACCTTGGTTACCCTTAGCACCAGTGTCTCCTTGAGCACCCGTATTTCCACCAGGCCCAGTAGCACCTTGATATCCAGTAGCACCTTCATCACCACCGGCGCCAGTAACACCAGCGGCACCAGTATTACCTTTATAACCAGTAGCACCAGTATGGCCTTTAGGACCAGTAGCACCAGCAGCACCCTTAGCACCAGTAACACCATATCCTTGAGCACCAGTATGACCTTTAGGACCTGTTGATACAGCACAAGTGATATCTACATATGTAGTTACTGTACCACCCGTATCCCAAGTACCAACCCCACTTGCACTATTAAGGTTAAGTACAAAATATGTTCCTGATGAGTAGTATGTTCTACCACTAATGTTGTATTGACCACTTGCACCAACTTTACCACCTTGGGTAATCATTATACTACATCCAACGACATTACCATTTAGGTATGAGTATCTATCCACACCAGCACCATCGTATCTATCGATGGTTACTGCATTTGTAGAAGAAGGTGTTGAATGTGAGAATCCGATTTGACCAGTTGATTGACCCGATGTAGACCCAACCCAATATGTGTTAAGGTTAGCAGGTACGGATGCAGGAGCACCCACAGCACCAGTGTTACCCTTAACACCTTTGTTACCAGCAGCACCAGTAGCACCAGTAGGACCAGTAGCACCAGTACCCGATGAACCTCGTGGAGGACCTACACTACCTTGAGCACCAGTATTACCCTTAGCACCAGTTGGACCGACAGGTCCAGGAGCACCACCAGCACCTTCTGGACCAGGTGAAGTATCACCATCGGCTGGGGTACAACCCGGAGAAGGACCACATGGGTCACCAAATGCTAACCCAAAGTCAGCCTCTACTGGGTCACAAGTATACCAACACTCGCCCCCACGGCCGACCCCAGCTTCATCGAAATCAACAAAATGACAATCAACTGAATTTGCACCTGGGTCAAAACCCATCATCCATCGGTTACCAATGTATGCTTGATTACTACAATTGTATATCGCATATCCTGGTGGGTTGTGAACAATATACCCATCCGCTAAATAGACATCAATATCTTCAATTGCAATGGTATGTATGGATTGATTTTGGATTTCATATGCTGAAGTGATTAATTCTTCAACAATCCCATCATCCGTATATTTTACTAAATAATCTGAGTTTAGATTAATTGTATTGGCAGGTGTAAAGTAGTATAAACCACTCGAATCTTTGATTAAGATTTTTTGATGTTCTGATACTACAAGGTCACCACCATTGAATTCAATAACACTACCACTATGAGTTGTTTCAAATACAACACCTGCAACTCCAAGTGATGTAGATGATATATCAGTAGAAGACCAAGTTCTGAAGTCTTGTTCATTCAATCCAAGACCAGGTAGTTGAACACCACTAACTAATGAACCACTACTGAGTGTTCCTATCGTAACTGATGAACTATCAGGTAATCTTACGAGTTGTCCGTTTAATCCTGCCATACTATTTTATTCCCAATTAGATTGGTTCTTAATAAGACCCACTTACATACATATGAAGAACGTAAGTGTTTCCACCATTGTTAAATTTCAATACACCCAAGTTAGAATCCCAAGTAAGACCTGGAGATACACCACTAATTAGAGTTCCTAATGCAGCCTCACCTTTGTTTCCTTTAGCACCTTGTGCACCATCGACACCTTGAGCACCTTGAGCACCCTGGTCTCCTTTAGGAGATGCTCCTTGAGCACCTTGTGAACCTTGTAGACCTTGAGCACCCTGAGCACCTTGGGGTGATGAACCTTGAGCACCTTGAGCACCTTGTGGCCCCTTAGCGCCTTGAGCACCTTGAGGTGAAGAACCTTGAGCACCAGTTGCGCCACCTGAACCTTGAGCACCTTGTGAACCTTGAGGTGAACTACCTTGAGCACCTTGTGACCCTTGTGGCCCCTTAGCACCTTGAGCACCTTGAGGTGATGACCCTTGAGCACCTTGTGAACCTTGTGGCCCTTTAGCACCTTGAGCACCTTGAGGTGATGAACCTTGAGCACCAGTTGCACCTCCACTACCTTGAGCACCTTGAGCACCTTGAGGTGAACTACCTTGAGCACCTTGGTCACCTTTAGGACCAGTAGCACCTTGAGCACCTTGAGGTGATGAACCTTGAGCACCTTGAGGTCCTTTTGCACCAACAGCACCTTGAGCACCTTGAGGTGAAGAACCTTGAGCACCAGTTGCGCCACCTGAACCTTGAGCACCTTGTGAACCTTGAGGTGATGAACCTTGAGCACCTTGTGAACCTTGTGGCCCCTTAGCGCCTTGAGCACCTTGAGGTGATGACCCTTGAGCACCAGTTGCACCACCCGAACCTTGAGCACCTTGAGCACCTTGAGGTGATGAACCCTGAGCACCTTGGTCACCTTTAGGACCAGTAGCACCTTGAGCACCTTGTGGACTTGAACCTTGAGCACCTTGAGGTCCTTTTGCACCAACAGCACCTTGAGCACCTTGAGGTGAAGAACCTTGAGCACCAGTTGCACCACCAGAACCTTGAGCACCTTGTGACCCTTGAGGTGAACTACCTTGAGCACCCTGAGACCCTTGTGGCCCTTTAGCACCTTGAGCGCCTTGTGGACTTGAACCTTGAGCACCAGTTGCGCCTCCACTACCTTGAGCACCTTGTGAACCTTGAGGTGAACTACCTTGAGCACCTTGGTCACCTTTAGGACCAGTAGCACCTTGAGCACCTTGAGGTGAAGCCCCTTGAGCACCTTGAGGTCCTTTTGCACCAACAGCACCTTGAGCACCTTGAGGTGAAGAACCTTGAGCACCAGTTGCACCACCAGAACCTTGAGCACCTTGTGACCCTTGAGGTGAACTACCTTGAGCACCCTGAGACCCTTGTGGCCCTTTAGCACCTTGAGCGCCTTGTGGACTTGAACCTTGAGCACCAGTTGCGCCTCCACTACCTTGAGCACCTTGTGAACCTTGAGGTGAAGAACCTTGAGCACCTTGTGACCCTTTAGGACCTTGAGCACCTTGAGCACCTTGTGGACTTGAACCTTGTGCACCTTGTGGACCTACATTACCTTGAGCACCTTGAGAACCTTGTGGTGAACTACCTTGTGCACCCTGAGACCCTTTAGGACCTTGAGCGCCTTGAGCACCTTGTGACCCTTGCGGACTTGAACCTTGAGCACCTTGTGGCCCTTGAGCACCCTGAGCACCTTGTGGACTTGAACCTTGAGCACCTTGAGGTCCTTTTACACCTTGAGCACCTTGAGCACCTACCGTAGCAGAACCTTGAGCACCCTGAGGCCCTTGATTACCTTGAGCACCTTGAGAACCTTGTGGCGATGCACCTTGAGCACCCTGAGACCCTTTAGGACCTTGAGCACCTTGAGCACCTTGTGGACTTGAACCTTGAGCACCTTGTGGGCCTTGAGCACCAGTAGCACCTTGAGCACCTTGTGGACTTGAACCTTGAGCACCAGTTGCACCACCCGAACCTTGAGCACCTTGAGCACCTTGAGGTGATGAACCCTGAGCACCCTGAGACCCTTTAGGACCTTGAGCACCTTGAGCACCTTGAGGTGAACTACCTTGAGCACCTTGTGGACCTTGATTACCTTGAGCACCTTGAGAACCTTGTGGTGAAGCACCTTGAGCACCCTGAGACCCCTTAGGACCTTGAGCACCTTGAGCACCTTGTGAACCTTGTGGACTTGAACCTTGAGCACCCTGTGGCCCTTGAGCACCTTGAGCACCTTGAGGTGATGAACCCTGTGCACCTTGAGCACCTTGAGGTCCTTTTGCACCTTGAGCACCAGTTACATTACTACCCTGAGCACCTTGAGGTCCTTTTGCACCTTGTGCACCTTGTGCACCTTGAGGTGATGAACCTTGAGCACCCTGAGACCCTTTAGGACCTTGAGCACCTTGAGCACCTTGAGGTGATGAACCTTGAGCACCCTGAGACCCTTTAGGACCTTGAGCACCTTGAGCACCTTGAGGTGATGAACCCTGTGCACCTTGAGGTCCTTTTGCACCTTGAGCACCTTGAGCACCTTGAGGTGATGAACCCTGTGCACCTTGAGGTCCTTTTGCACCTTGAGCACCTTGAGCACCTTGAGGTGAAGAACCTTGAGCACCAGTCGAACCTTTTTGACCCTGTGGACCTTGTAATGACGCTCCTTGTGCGCCAGTATTACCCTTTGGACCAGTAGCACCTTGAGCACCTTGAGCACCTTGAGGTGAAGAACCTTGAGCACCTTGAGCGCCAGTCGCACCTTGAGCACCTTGAGAACCTTTAGGAGATGAACCTTGAGCACCCTGAGACCCCTTAGGACCTTGAGCACCTTGAGCACCAGTTGACCCTTTTGGTGATGAACCTTGAGCACCTTGTGACCCTTTAGGACCTTGAGCACCTTGAGCACCTTGAGGTGAACTACCTTGAGCACCTTGAGAACCTTTAGGGCCAGTAGAACCTTGAGCACCTTGAGCACCTTGAGGTGAAGAACCTTGAGCACCAGTAGCACCACCTGCCCCACCAGCACCTTGAGCACCTTGTGAACCTTTAGGAGATGACCCTTGAGCACCTTGAGCACCCTGTGACCCCTTAGGACCTTGAGCACCTTGAGCGCCTTGAGCACCTTGAGGTGATGAACCTTGAGCACCAGTAGCACCACCTGCTCCACCAGCACCTTGAGCACCTTGAGAACCTTTAGGTGAACTACCTTGAGCACCCTGAGACCCTTTAGGACCTTGAGCACCTTGAGCACCAGTTGACCCTTTTGGTGAAGCACCTTGAGCACCCTGAGACCCTTTAGGACCTTGAGCACCTTGAGAACCTTGAGCACCCTGTGAGCCTTTAGGCGATGAACCTTGAGCACCTTGTGACCCTTTAGGACCTTGAGCACCTTGAGCGCCTTGAGGTGAAGCACCTTGAGCACCTTGAGCACCAGTTGGACCTACACTACCTTGGGCACCTTGAGCACCTTGAGGACCAGATGCAGCTGAACCTTGAGCACCTTGAGCACCTTGTGACCCCTTGGGTGAAGCACCTTGAGCACCCTGAGCACCTTGTGGGCCTTGAGCACCTTGCGGACCCGTACCACCTGTAGCACCTTGAGCACCTTGAGAACCTTTAGGACCTTGGGTTGATGAACCTTGAGCACCTTGAGCACCTTGTGGACCGGTGTTATGGAACAACAAATGACCTACATAGTAATTGTGGTCAGGTTCTACTTCTATACTTACTATATCTAACGATTCTTCTACATATCTTAATGAAAGAATGTGTAAATCGTTGTGTAATTCTTTTTGTTTATTAAATGCGTTGATTGGTGAAACCCATTCACCCATTAGGGTTAGGATTTTAGCATCAACTGATGATTTTACCTTAGAACCATCTGATAGGGTAAACTCTAAGTGACTATCAATTACGTTTGTGGTCTTAGATACAACTTTATTGTCTCTAACCACTCCATTTTCGACATCAAAACCTTTTACTACATCACCAACTTTGATTTCACCAATTTTAGTGAGAACTCCGTTGATTTCAATTAAGGTATCTTTATGTAATCCGTGTATTAATTCCATATCTTACCTTACCCTATTAATTATTTAACCTATATACAATTTGAATTGCGTATAAGTCGGAAGAGTTACCATTTTTATTCATATGAATAGATATTCTATCATCTTCACTAAATGAATAAGATGACCCGAATGTAAATTTCTTATTAACACCTGCAGCACCCATAGCAACTGTAACTGGCGACCCATTTGCGGTTGCGTTTACAAAAAGTTGTAAATCAACATCACCAGTTGAACTATTGTCGTTCTCAGGTGAAATTCTGATGTGGTCAATGTATCCATCACTTGGTGCAATCCAAACACCCATCCACCTATCAAGTGGCATCGGGTCAATTACCCCACCAAAAGAAATATGGCCATCAGTCAATCCCTTAAAGTCGATATATGTTTGTAGTGGTGTTAAAGTACCACCATTTGATTCCAAACCACCGATATCTGAAAGAACTTGAGCGCCTGTCCTATAATCTACGTTACCAGCACTATCAAGAACGAGGAACTTATCAGTATCAACACCTGCATTCGGAACTGACCCAATGTTAAGTGCGTTTGCGATGGACACTTTCCCTTGATTGAGACCATCTATTTTAAGTTTCCAATCATCTTTTGTAGCATTACCATTATCTTGTGTACCATCGGTTGAGAATAGAAGTTCACCACGACCCCAATCGTTGGAATCGGTGTTTACATAGAAGATACCTGCCTTTGCACGAGTATCATCATCAGTATCCTCTACCTTCATACGGAAACCTGCGACATTTCCAGCACCACCATCATATGGCGCATCCGTTTCAAGCAACATTTGTGCATCTGAGCCGGATTTGAAGTGTGCAGTGTATGGGAGACTCGTTGTAGCACCTACTACAAGTTTACCACCCGAAGGAATTGTAGCATTACCTACTGTGATTGAGTTTGTGGTTGTATTACCATTTGTAGTTACATCATCTAAGTCTAATGCGGATGATGCACCACCAATATCTGAAAGAACTTCAGCACCTGTTCTATAATCTACGTTACCTGCACTATCAAGGACAAGGAATTTGTCGGTATCAGTACCTGCGTTTGATACTGAACCAATATTTAATAACCCATCAACTCTTAAATCATCTGAAAATTGGAATCTTGAGTTTGCGTGATTCCAAGTAAGTGACTCATTAGCACCTGCAATTGTGATACCAGCTCCATCAGCAGCTGCTGATGTGGTTGACCCACTTGCAAGTGTTATGTTTTTGTCTTCTACGTTAAGTTCAGTAACTTGTAGTTCAGTTCGTGTACCTTCAACTGTAAGGTTACCAGTAAGTGTTAGGTTAGCAAATGTAGGTGAGTCTCCACTTTGGATACCCAAGTCTATATTGTTACCATTTATTGAGATTGTACCTTGTGATGGTGATGTTATCGAACCACTTATAGTTCCACTTGGAAGAATAGCGGTGATATTACCAGTTGTAATTGTACCAAGAGTTGTAATGTTAGTAGAACCTGCCCAAGTTGATAATGCTGTATTTTCAACAAGATTAAGTGACAAGTCTGATTTAACCTCACTATAACTTCTACCTATTAAATCACCATTTGAATCAAATTTAGCATAGTCGTTGTTTGTAATTGTACCTGCTGAGTCTAACTTAGCATTCCAAGAGGTTGCCGATGAGATGTATGAGTCTGAAATCGATGTTCCGTTCCAAACACCTGTTGTAATTGTACCAAGATTTGTAATGTTAGTAGAACCTGCCCAAGTTGATAATGCTGTATTTTCAACATTACTTAACCCAATGTCTGATTTTACATTTGCTCCGGTTCTAAAATCAACATTTCCCGCAGAATCTAATACTAAGAATTTATCAGTATCAGTTCCTGCGTTTACAACGGAACTTAGGTTTAGTGATGATAACGAAGCATCATTACCTGAAATATCAACTGAAACATCTAAAGAACCACCTATAACTACATCACCTGCAGCATCTATTGTTATTCTATCTACAAGTGTTCCACCTACACGGGTTCTTAATCCAAATTTAGAGTCACCATCAGTACCGTCTGCTTGAAATCCAAAGAATCCCGATTGAATATAGGTACTACCATCATAAGCAAAAGCATTTACTGCTCCAATATAATCATTATTAGCAACTGCGGAAGGAGATGCTGCTGTATTATGTGATTTGAAGAATCTTATGTCAGGGCCATCGGAAGTATTATCGTGTTGAGCTACTTTAACTTGTGCTTCTCCACTCGATTCACCAACTATGTCTAATTTTACTTCAGGAGTTGATGTTCCGATACCTAATCTTTGATTAACCGTGTCAATAGCTAATAAGTTAGAAGATGTGACTTGTGTATTAGCTCCAACAATAAGGATTTCATTTTCAGCTCCTAAATTTCCAAGTTGTAATGCTGACCCGGTAATGCTACCTACAACAGTTATATCAGTTGTAGTGGTGTTACCATTATTTGTTATATCCTGTAAAGTTAAATTACTTGCATCCGAATCTATGGATGCTAATGAAGCAGATACACTACCCCATCCATCGATATTTACATCAGTAGAGTTTATTCCACCTGATGATGTTATTTCATTTAATACTGCGTCACTACCTGAGGTAATGACCTTTTTCCAATTTGGCATATGCTCTTCCTATCTGCGGTTGGTAACACCTTCGTGCCCACTTCCCTTTCGGGCCTACAACCAGGTTATACTACTTGTTGTTGATTAATCTTCTATAAATAGTTATTACATAAATAAAAACCCCCACCTTTTGGTGAGGGTTCTTAAAATTATTCTTGATTTCCTTCTTCTTGGACAATATCACCAACTTGAGGTCGGGATTCTTTCGGCATCATTGATAATTCTGCCTCCATTTGAACTTTTTTCATCAAATTTGCAACCATAGGTGCTTCAACACCTGTAATTGGTAATTTTTGAAGAGCAATAATGATGATTTTCCAATCATTTTCACTTAAACCTTCGTATTGTTTCATAACTTATAATTTATTTTAATTTATCTATCTCCAATTGGAGTTTCACGGCTAATTTATAAACCGATTCTACTTGCTTCCCCTTGAAAGTTGCTTCTCCCAAACCGATGAGAAGTGCCTCAAGCTCACCTTGAGTGAGCTTGAGGGTTACTTCTTTTTCAGTTTGAGTTTCGGAGTTGGGTATTCCCAATCTTTTATGTAAACTCATATATAACCTTTTTAACATTTGACACTCTAATTAGATTATGCACCTACTTGAATCCAAATATCATCAGCGTTATCTACTGCAATAGTACCAACTTGTTGGAAAGTTGCAGCTGCCATATTTGCATCACCAGCACCAGTCAATATTTTGATGTTACCAAGCTTTTCAACGTGAGTTGCCGAAGTATCTGAAGATGCAATATTTTGAGAGTATCCGAATACATTTGCAGGTGAGTCAAAGAAGATACCTGAACCTTCGTTAGCAGTTCCATCAGAACCACCAAAGATAATACCACTATCACCTGAGTTAGAACCAGAGTTCAATAGGATGAATTGGTCTTCCACGTTCAAGTTAGCAGTTTGCAATTCAGTTCTTGTACCTTCAACAGTCAAGTTACCAGTTACTCTCAAATCAGCGAATGTTGGAGAGTCGCTAGTTTGAAGACCCAAGTCTACATCTGAGTTCACACCATTGATGGTTGCTCTCAAAGTACCTTGTGAAGGTGAAGAGTAAGTTGAACCAGAAACTGAACCTGCTGGAAGGATAGCAGATACATCACCTGCAGTTACCGTACCCAGTGTAGTTAATGTTCCTGAAGTTGAGTTGATGTCAATCTGAGCAGAACCTGAAACCAAGGTCGGTTTGTTCAATATATTTGAGTACTCGATAGAGTCAGCAGTAATTGAACCATCGATGTTTGCAGCTGCAATGTAAGAAGCAGTGTCAGCAGTACCAGTCAAGTCACCAGTTACATTACCAGTTACGTTACCAGTTACGTTACCAGTTACGTTACCAGTTACGTTACCAGTTACGTTACCAGTCAAGTCACCAGTTACATCACCAGTTACATCGCCAGTCAATGTACCACCGATTACTAATGAACCACTAATAG
>Ga0255752_10001364_pt1 | contig 28319 bp, 19 predicted proteins | sample 011ome_25_FD_179952 | JGI IMG/M metagenome (GOLD analysis project Ga0255752, IMG submission 179952) | Coastal salt marsh microbial communities from the Groves Creek Marsh, Skidaway Island, Georgia - 011512CT metaG (version 2) | ecosystem: Environmental > Aquatic > Marine > Intertidal zone >... | reverse complement strand
ATTGCAAATTCCAAGTATCTCCGCGAGCTTGAGAAGTTAAATCTTGCTGTATAAATGACATTTAAAAAGCTCCTTCTATATCTAACGATGATACTTCTACGGAAACTACCTCGATTGTGGCTACTGGAACCGTCTCTAAAATATTTACATTGAGTTCTCCTTCATCGAGAACTAATTCTTCATTAATATAATTATTAATACCAAAAGTTCCTCGGAACCCTCTCGTAGCAATTGCTAACCTTCTTTGAGCCGTCATGATCGTGCTACTGTTGTTGTTTCTGCTACTCCGTTTTGAGTAATGCTTAGTGTGATATCTCCTACAGTGATTGAAGTATCTCGAATTGTTTGTGTATTTGCTGCATCGAGACCAAGTATCTGCCAGATCTCAAGCAGTCGATTTTCCGTAGTCGCTCCGCCCACAATTGCTGTTTCCGTGATGTTTGAACGAGTTAGAACAACCGAAACATTATTGGTTGGATTTACGGGGTTTCCTCCAGCTTCCCGAGTATAAATATTTCCAATTACATCTAATATATATCCGTTGTAGCTATTCCAAGGTTGAATTCTCCAACCGTTCTCTAAGAAGTAAGTATCTCCAATAAAAGTTTCTTCAGTAATTGGGTCTCCACCAAGAGTACTTATAGCTTCCAAGTATTTCATATTGTCTCTCTGTAGAGACCATTCTTTCCAGTTACTATAAACCTCACCCTGAATATCAATAGAAGTTTCGCCTTCATTTACAAGAATGAGCTTATTTGGGCCGTCAAAAGTTACTTTCTGCCCAGGAAAACCTCCTGCATCAGCAGTTTCCCATCTCCACCATTCTCCGTAATTGAAATGAATCGAAGGCATTACTGTTTAATCTCTTTCCACTCTATCACAAACATCGCGCGCGGATCTTGGTACTCAAGCTGCTCATGAACAAAGAAATCTACAATAAAGTCTGGGCCGATAAAACCAAACAAATCTGCAGTAGAACCACTATAGGAGCCTGTGCTCGTTACAGGAGTACTAAAAGAAGAATCGGCATAAAGAACTCCTGTGTTTCTTCCTGTAATAAATAAATACACATCGTCGTCAGAAAGAGTTAACCCAGTAAAGTTTCTTGTTTTATATAGGCCTCCTCCTGGATTTGCACCAAAAGTTTTTGTGTAAGGCTCTCGAAGCGTCCATCGTTCTTCTGTTGCAGTAACTTTTACGGGAATTGTAAAATTAATTGCTTCTCCCCCACTAAAAGCACCTGTAGTTGCATTTGGACGAATCTCTACAGTTGTGCCATCTACTACTTCGTGTATATGAGAGCCCGCAGGAATATTTGTTCCTGTAATGCTTCCTCCAATTTCCATCCCTGTAGTATCCGCCACAATCAATGTTGTGCTATTTCCCGCATCAGCCGTGGCTGTAGTAGCACCTGTGGAAGACCCAGTAATACTTGTTAAAGCTTGTTCGTAGGTGCCTCCATCATCAGAAGATTGTTTCCACGTTCCTTTTTGAACCCCAATAAATGTAGAAGAAAGGTCTTTTTCTCCTCTTCCATTATACATATCTTCAAAAATTCTTGTGCCATCAGAATTTGTCTCTTCGTAGTTGATTCCAGATGTTGATACTCTCATTACAGTGCCAGGAATATGTGTCCAATCTCGTCGATGATGGACAGTGTTCGTAGAAGCTCTCCAATGCACAATTGCATCTCGATTCTGTCCAGTTGTGGTAACATTATTATCGTAATTAATGTTTACGATTTTTGTGGGTACTACAATACTATGATTTGTATCTACTCCGTCATCCGCGAGAGGCTGAATGCCAAGAGAGAATAAATATTTGAATCCAGTCCCTGTTACAGGCAAATGTCCTGTAGAGTATGTTTTTTGATTTCCGAGCTGCTGCAAATCTAGATCGGTTTCTGTCCATACAGCTTGACTGAACTCTCTTACGTAGATTTCATTAGCATCGATTGCTGTAATTCCCCCAATAGCGCCCCAGTAAGGGTTTGCATCAATTTCAGCCTGTGTATACCCGTATACAGCAGTACAGCAAGGAAGAGAGACAGTTTGATTCATTGGAAGAGCATATCTATTGTTATGGTAATATTCGTGGATGGTTACACGAGCACCGTTGTGGTATGTTCCAAAGCGAACTCTTCCAGATCCGTGCCACTGCAGATCAATCCAGTATTGATTATCTTTTGATAAATCAAGTAACATTCCACTTGGATTATCTGCCCCTCTTGTACCATTTACTTTATCTCCGTTAAAAACATCGATCCCAAGAGTTGTTGCTGTGGCAGAATCTGAACAAGCTAGAAGCGTGTCTACTTTAGCTCCGGAATTAGAGTTTCTTTGTTCAAGATATAGAACGCCATCAGGACCAACATGAAACATAAACCCATTTTTTGCGTCAAATAAGCCAAATCGACGGCTCGCTCCATTATTTGTAGGGGAATTTACAGTGCCGGCTTCATTAAATAGACAAGTTCCCATAAATAGGTGAGAAGAGCCTGCAACATAATGATGATAGGTTTTTGCAGTAGCAGTTGCGAGATCGCTTGGATTAGTGACTCCAACATCTACACCTCTTTTATCATTATCATATCGAACAAAAGATGTTTCGCTCCCGAAGGTAGCGCTCGCCCCTGCTTGTGTCGCTACTGTAGAAAAATTCTCTTGTAAAACGCCCAAAGAAGAAAATACATAGTCCCCGAGAAGAGTTGCTCCGGCTGTTCTTAGTTTTCCCCAAGCATCAAGTTGTGGCTGACCTTCTGTAAATCTTACATTTGCTGAACCCTGAACATCAATATCCAACCCATACTCAGGATTATCATACCCCATAATATTATAGCCAGGAATATATAAGTCTTCCGGAGCACCATTTACAGTAGCAACAGTAGCTCCTTCGTATTGAATAAGCTGATTATCTTCTGGAGTATACCCTTGGTGGCGAGCAGTTTTATTATAGTGAACAGCCAAAACACCTGCAGTAGAGGTCTCCTCTATTACGCCATGCACATGGAACATAAAATCATTGTTGGACTCAGCTCCTCCAGAGAGCATATACATTTCTCCGATCTGCCACCGATGATTAGTGTTTTTTCCGTCATACCGAATTTCGGCAGTATGAATCATGAGTATACGATCACCTGTGCTTTCGGGCGGAATCCGAGTATATTTTCTTTCGCCTGCCATCTATTACTCTCCTGTCGTATTTTTTGCTAAAAGTGATTTAATCTTTGAAAGAAGTTCTGAATCTTCTTCTGTGATTACTTCTTTTACTGCCTTGCTGAGCTTTTGATTTTCTGGTTTTGGTGGCTCAACAACTTTTCTGTCTGTTTTAAGGTTTAATACCTCAATACGATTGTATTCTCTGTTTATCTGAGCAGTCCACGAAAACTTATACTCAGACCAATCAACTTCGTCGCCTAAATAATTTATCTTGATAATTTCATAAATGTTTTGCTCTCTTACTGAGAATGTTTCTAGAATATCTTCTAAAGCCATACCCATTGCGAGCTTTGTTCTCATTGCTACACAGAAATCATTGATAAAGACTTCATCATTTTCTGTAGCAACGCGTATAATTCTGTCAGGTTTTACTATTACATCCCAATACTCGGCAAAACCTTCCCAAGTATCTTCATCAGCCATTGCTTGCTCTAGGTGTGGAATGATTTCTAATAAGTGAGGTTTTACAAGATCAACCCCTGCTTTCATTCTATACCCTACTAGCCTTACATCGCTTCTTTTAAACATTTTAACTCCTTAAAGGATTGGGGGCACCGAAGTACCCCCTATAAATTTACTCTTGGTAGTTTCTCTCCAATGCAGCAACAAGTGATACACTGTTTGTTTTACTACGAGCAATTGTACCTGTAGTCTTAACATACTGGCCTTTTGTAAGACCAATAGCTACTGCAGTAATAGCCGCGTCAGTTCCACCCGTTCCACCACCACGTTGAATGTTTCCATCGTAGTTGTAAGAAAGGCTAACTGAAGATGCTCCAGATACAGTACCTTCCATAAACGTTCCAGTAGTATTAGTTTCTACAAGCTCAGCCGTAGATTGACCAAAATTACCATCATCTGAAGTTGTGAAGAATATTTTATAAATTGCATTAGTATCATCAATCAAGTTCTGACCAAAGTTAAGTGTCAAGAAAGCAACAAAATCATAACGACGTACAGTATTTGTGTAGTCAAAGAAATCAATAGAGTTAATGTCTTCTGATTCAAATGAGTCTACATAAACACCTTGAGATGTTACAAGAGTATCACCTACAAAAGTTAGTAGCTGGTCAGCAGTTTTTCCAATAACTGTGTCAGCATTAGCTACACCAACTGCGGTTTCATCAATGTTAGTTGCTTGACGTAGTTTATACTGAGTAAACTCGTAGATTTCCTGCGTGTTTGCAGCACCATCATTATAGTTTGCCGTATCGTCGTCGCCGTCTACAGCTACATTAAACGCATAGTAGTTACCGGAACCTGCACTAATCTCACGATCGAAGTCAAAAGCAGCCCAATTAGTTGCGTCAGCTGAAGGGTCCGTAGCGGAAGAAGTATGATTCAGAATAGCAATGTACCATTCACTATTTGTAGATTGTACTACATCGCCAACAACATAAGAAACACTACCAGTATCGTGAGTTCCCTTAATGTCTACTAGTAAAGTTCTAGCATCGGCAGTATCTCTTGAGTACTCAATAAACATGTTGTCAAATACAGGAAGCTTCAATGTACCGCCAGTGTCTGAAGCAGCATTTGCAGCAGGGGTTGCCGCATCTACTACAATAGTAGTTGCAGTTACTGCAGTAACAGATTCATTTGTAATGTTAAATGCTGTTTCTGAACTAAATCCGGATACAGAAATCTTTTCTCCTGCAGTTACACCATGGCCTGCTGCGACTGTATAAGTATGAAGATCACCGTCAGAAGCTGCAGTACAAGAAATACCTGTTCCTGCTACGATTGTTTCTGCATGAGGAACTTTCAAATCAGCAGCGTTTGTAAGAGGGAAACGATACGCCTGATAAGTAGCTGTTGTCACACCGATGTCTGTAAATGCTGAAGCAGAGTAAGTACGTTGCCATTCACGGACGAACATCTTAAAGTATCCGCGGTAGTTAAAGTCTGGTGTGCCATCGCCGTTATCGTCCCTATAAAGTTGAACAGCCTGGTTTACTTTACGCGTAAGTTTGAAATCTAGAGTATTGTCGGTAGTTTCATCGTTTTGCTGGTCAAAGTATACCTGAGTACCTGCAGGTAGATCGCCAAGTGAAATGACGCCCGCCCATTCTTCTGTAGTTTGTCCTGCGGTGTTTACTACCTGCCAACCGCCAGTACGAATCAACTCGGGAGTAGTCGCAGTTGCGGATCCAGAAGTTTGAGTTTTATCCCAATTCCAACCTTCTACCAACTGAAACTGCTCGTCCGTAATAGGAACCATTGGGAAAGGGAAACGAATAAGAACGTTCGAAGACCCCGCACCGCTTGTATCCGACTGCCAAGCATCCTTCAGTTTTGAATAGATTGCTTTCAAAGTAATACCATCGTCCTCAAGAGTTCCCTGAACTTTTAAAGCAATTCTTTTGTTTGTATAGTCAATCAACAGTTCATCGTCTGTATTTCCTACCCAACCTGCTGCAATCGATCCTGTCAATGCAGCATAGCTTATGTTATCCGGATCTGTTACCGGATTTTCTCCGTAATCGGCCATTTAGATTCTCCTAAAATTAGCCCTGCCCTATAAAAGGGCTAGATTATACACTGCCCGGATCATACTGTCGGTCAGCAATTTGAGTTATTCGAATGCTATCTGAGGTATTACCTAGAACATCATTCAAATAAACGCTCTGAAAGTCTACATTTACTGCCGCAACGTAGATGTTTCTATCTGCAGAATAGGCATAAGTGTAAACTACCTTAAATTTTCCAGGATTGTTTGCATCGGCAGATGTTACAAAGCCACTATCTTCGCCCGTAGGAGTAGCGGATACATTATCAACTCCCCCTATAGTTACTAAAGTTCCTCCTCCTTGATCTTCTACTAGTTGAAGGTTTGTTCCTGAACGTATGTTTTCTACAGTGTATTCTACAGTTTGCTGAACAGTTATTGTTCCTGCTGCCCCTACATTGTCTACTGTGGGTACGGTCGTCCCAGAAGCTACATTAATTGTCAGAGAATCAGAAGTATTTTGTAAATTTACTCTTATTGTAGAGTTTGCATTTCCTCCTGTTCCACCGTTCGCATCTGTACCTGAATCATACCCTGTAAAAGTACAATTTACATCCATAGTACTTGTACCGCTGAAGTTGCCCAAATCTATAGCGTAACCCGTTCCATCAGAAACAAAGGTGCAGTTATCAAAATCTTCGGTTGTAGTTGCACTTACTGCACTTGTAGAATTTGACCTAGAAAAAGTACAATCTGTAAAAGTAGCTCCTCCAGAAGTAATTGTATTACATCTTCTAAATGCTGAACTATCAATAGTGGCATTTGATTGAAAAATAAAAGTTCCCATATCTACAAAGGAACAACCATCAAGGTCCACTGAAGCATTGTCTACCATTTCAAAATTTCCTCGTGCGGTAGTTCCTAAACCTGAGAAAACCATTGAATCTAAAATTACAGTAGAGGCTGCATTTACAATTTCTAACCTGTTAAAGTCAGCATATGTATTAAAAGTATTTAAAAAAGACACTGTTCTTGTAGTATCGTTAAAATATACTTCGTTATTTGTTCCTGCTATACCTAGCCGTATAATTCCTTGACAAATATAAGCACCATTTTTTTCTACAATTTGTCCAAATCTGTGAAATCCACTATCTACAGCGCTTCCAAAAGTAGGAGTTCCTCCAGCATTATAATTGTCATAGTCAGTCATTTGTGGAAAATTTGCTGCTGAACTACTTAAAGGAGAAGCATTATTTATAGAAGTATTATCCCCCCCTGTCGAGGACATAGTCATTCGTCCATATCTTACCGCATCTAATCCCATTGGAGATTGTCGGTTAGTTCCACTTATTTGATTATAGCCTATTCCATAATACTGATTTGTGTTTGAAGTAGTACCTCCAGTTCCCCCACCACTTAACTCTCCTGTAGGAGTATTTCGAGGATCTATAGTATACTGTCTCCACCCACCTTCGTAATAAGTATCATCGCCATCTACCGCATAAGTTGATATTGCATTAGTAGCTGTTCCACAAATTGCAACGACTCCTGGTGTTGCGTCTCCAAAAGCTCCAAGAACTAGAGGAACGGCGTAAAAAGCGTAAAAAGTAAATACCTCTTCTGCATTTAAAGTAAGGCCTGTACCATTATCCGCTAAAATACTAAAACTTCTATTTGTCTGGGCGGGTGCTAGTGCGAAAAATGATGTTGTTCCTTGAATAGCATTGTCCGTATCTCCAGAGCTGGGAGTAGCCCCCTGGTTATAATCCGAAGCTTCCGTAGGATTTCCACTTGAACCGTCAGCGATAAGAGTTAAATCTGTAGAGTAAGTTCCCGCCATTAGGAAATACTACGTGTAATGTCCTTGACTACTTTTACTTTTCCGATTAAAAGTGTTTGAACATTGCCTGAACCGTCTACTTGCTGAACATCATAATTGTAAGTTTTAGGGTTGAGAGAGTTCGTCAATGTTTTTGAAGCTTTTATATAAATAATGCCTTGGGAAGCTTCTGTAGGGCTGGAAGAAGTGTCGGGTGTGGCGGTTACTTGCAAGGCTCCTGGGTCAGCATCGTCTACGTTCTCTTTCAAAGTGAACCAGAAAGTATAACCAGTAATATTGAGCACAGCGTTATCTGACGTTAAGACAAGTTTTAACGTCCAGTCGTCGCCACGAACTAGAGGCGATAAGTCTCTCTGGGTATACGACATTGAGGATTGCTTCCGGGAATCTTGTTTCAATGTTTGAAACTTCAGCGATTATGGAAAAATTATAACAACTGAATAGCCTAATGTCAAGATTTATTTTTTCGATGCTTTTCGTTTTGTATACAGCATTTTTATAGAAAATTTATCAGCTTAAGCTGCCTATTTTTACTCGAAGTACTCCGTTTGCAAATATCTTAATATTATTACTCGTTCCATCTAAAAATATTCCATCCTCATTGCCAGTAGGGTCTGCAGCTAGGTTAGAAATTTGAAGCTGGGTAGCAGTAATAGAATCCGTAGTAATCTTTCCGCCATTAATTGTGGTAATATTAGAATTTACATCTGCTGCTGCTCCGCCGTCATCTATTTTATCTGCAGGATTAAAAGTAGAGACGCCGTCTGTTAATTCTCCACTAGTAAAAGTTACTAGACCGCTAAACCCAATTCCTTGATAAACAGTTGAGCCAACAAAATCAACTGCTATTTGCCCTCCGAAACTCGCTTCGGTTACACTATATGGAACATACCAATACTTATTACTATTTCCGGAGGCGAACGTAGGTGGATTTTGATTCCAGTTTGTGCTTCCAGTTCCTATAACTCCTCCCGATAAGCGTCCGGTTGACCAATTATATGTAACATTATCCTCTGAGGGAAAATCTGGGGCATCGACTGTACTTGATTGATAGTATATATGTCCAGTTGTAGTCCTAGGCCCTGTAATGCTTACTCCATCCGTTCCTTGTATAGTTACAGGTATTTTTGCAGAAATTGAGCCAAAAGAAACTTCTGTATTGCCTTTCGAATCGGTTCCAGTAACTGCTGCGGTTACAGTGGCACTTGCTTTTGCGTTTGCCAAGGATAAATCATTTTGAAAAGTAAAAGTACTTCCTGCGGTATCTCCTGTAGCTACTGCTCCAATCGCCGCTGCAACATCATCGCTATAAGTAACAGATGTAATTGTTCCGCCAGAAGCTGATAGAGAGACGGTAGAAGTTCCATCTGGGTCATAAGCACTTCCGTCATACGCAAAAGATACGGGACTCGCAGTAAGATTGAGAGCGACCCCATTAGTACCGTCTTGTCTTTCCGCATATACTACTGGAGTAGACCAAGTAGTTGTTGCTGAGGTAGCTGTAGGTGGTCCACTAAACAGACCTACAGCGACATATATTTTATCTGTATCTGAATCTAAAGCGGGGGGAGCGATAGACCAATCAGTAGGCTGAGTTAAAGTATTTGTAGTAAAGTCATAACTACCTCCAGTCGCTCCATCGCTATTATTCTTTCTATAGATATATACTTCTGCTACAGAGGTGCCCTCGATTTGATATGGGGTACTCCAAGTATAATTAGTAGCTCCGCCCTCTTTAGTTCCATTACTAGCAAATAAAGTGTCTGTACCGGCTGGAGGATTTGTATCCCAACCACTTGGAGTACCTGAAGAAGGGCTTGGAGCTGTAGGAGAACTAGGACTTTGAGAGATATCATATCTTTGAAAAATAATATCTACATCAGCCGATATACCATCAGTTCTTTTAGCATATACTACTGGAGTAGACCAAGTAGTTGTTGCTGAGGTAGCTGTAGGTGGTCCACTAAACAGACCTACAGCGACATAGACTTCGTCGCCATCGTTTGTTAAAGCGGGAGGGGCGATAGACCAATCAGTAGGCTGAGTTAAAGTATTTGTAGTAAAGTCATAACTACCTCCAGTCGCTTCATCGCTATTATTCTTTCTATAGATATATACTTCTGCTACAGAGGTGCCCTCGATTTGATATGGGGTACTCCAAGTATAATTAGTAGCTCCGCCCTCTTTAGTTCCATTACTAGCAAATAAAGTGTCTGTACCGGCTGGAGGATTTGTATCCCAACCACTTGGAGTACCTGAAGAAGGGCTTGGAGCTGTAGGAGAACTAGGACTTTGAGAGATATCATATCTTTGAAAAATAATATCTACATCAGCCGATATACCATCAGTTCTTTTAGCATATACTACTGGAGTAGACCAAGTAGTTGTTGCTGAGGTAGCTGTAGGTGGTCCACTAAACAGACCTACAGCGACATAGACTTCGTCGCCATCGTTTGTTAAAGCGGGAGGGGCGATAGACCAATCAGTAGGCTGAGTTAAAGTATTTGTAGTAAAGTCATAACTACCTCCAGTCGCTTCATCGCTATTATTCTTTCTATAGATATATACTTCTGCTACAGAGGTGCCTTCTACCTGATACGGAGTTCCCCAAGTAAAATTTGTAGCTCCAACAGCTTTTACACCCTGACTAGCAAATAAAGTGTCTGTACCGGCTGGAGGATTTGTATCCCAACCACTTGGAGTACCTGAAGAAGGGCTTGGAGCTGTAGGAGAACTAGGACTTTGAGAGATATCATATCTTTGAAAAATAATGTCAAGGCTTGCTCCGTCATCCCCTACGTTCCCTTTAATAGATTTTGAGATACTGTAAATTGAGGTAATTGTGACATCACTCGAAGTGCCCGCAGTAGCTGCTGGAATTACAGCTTGATATGTAACATTGTCTTGATTTGCACTCAAAGCTGTGATATCATAGACTCCGGTAGACGCGTCAATGCTTGTTGTAGTATTTGCCGGATTGCCCACAACAGAAAAAGTACAAGAAGTGGTTACCTCTGTTCCTCCAACAAATACTTTAAAAGTTCCTCCCGCCCCTGAAAAAGAAGACACTGTTCCCGAATTATCCGCCGAAACAGTATGTGCCGTATTAGTAAGAAAGCCAATAATCGCATCGGAACCGTCTTGAACTGCATAAATACTTACAGAATCTGTAGCGAGCAGTGATGGAGTAGTATCGTAAACTTCCACGGATACTTCAACTACTTCTCCAATATCAGGCTCGTCTGCATCGGCCAGGGTAAATGTAGAGGTAGTTGAATTTTGTTTTTCAACTCCATCCACTAAAAAACTATACGTTGGACTTCCTGAAATACTCTGAACAGTGGTAGTAAAAGTAATAGAGTCGCTTTCTGCTCCGGCAGTGCTGTAATTAATTACAAAAGAGGAAGGAGTAAGTTTTACAGCTTTCGCATCATTTCCTATTGATCCGTCCTGTCGAAAACCAATCACAGCTGGGGCGGACCAAGTAGCGCTTGCAGAAGTCTCTTCTGGGCTTCCGACAAATAATGCGACAGATTTATAGACGGATTCAAGATTATTCGATAAAGAAGGTGGCGTCTGAGACCACCCAACAGTTAAACCCGTAGTGTTTAAAGAGTTAGTGGTAAAATTATAACTGCCTCCCATCGGAGTATTACTATCGTCTTTCTTATATATAGCAATTTCAACTACAGCGCTGCCCTCTACCTGATACGGAGTTCCCCAAGTAAACTCAATATCTCCAACGTCCTTTGTGCCTTTGCTAGCCCAGAGTAACTGCGTCCCCGAAGGAGGATTTGTATACCAAGCAGGACTGCCTCCTGGAAGTCCTTCAGACGGATCAGGAGCTTCGGGCTGGGTCGCACTTCTTTGAAAAATGATATCAACACTAGCTCCGTTTTCTCCTCTGGTTTGCACAAAAACATCGGCTGAATAAATACTTCCAGTTCTGCTTATTTCTGCGAGAATTACATCTTTTGAGACGTCTGGAGCTACAGTTTGTTTAAAACCAAATTTTGCTGTTTGAGTACGTAAAAATGGATATTTAACAACTATAGTTTCATTATCAGTTATTTCTACAATTTCTCTATATTCAGATTCTGCAACTTCCGTTCCTGCAGAAGAATTTGATGAAACTTTGATAAAATCACCTTCAGAAAAATCAGAAGTAAATGTAGTAGAAGAGCCTGTAACAATATTACTGCCAGAAACTGTATTTACTGTTCCTGAAATAGCTGTTAATCCATTGGTTGAAGAACCTAAATCTTTAATATAAGTAAAGCGAGTAATATTTCCATCAGGATCTTCATTTATATTGTCTATATGAAGCTGAACCGCTTTCCAAGGGTCTGAGCCTGCTTCAGCAGACGATGCGTCGTAAAAAAAGTACGCAGTCTCTCCATCACCTAGAGAAGAAAAATCTTCTTGGTTAAATAATGGACTTCCGGCAGTGGAGAAAAAATCTACGCCTGAAGGAGGGCTATAAGTATAAGATGGTTTTTCTATGGTTAATAAACCTGTAGACGAATTAAAAGAAATAGAAGAAGTAATAAAACCACCCTTACTTATTCTAGTAATTCTACCATTTTGGGGAGGAGCTGTAAATATTGTTCGTATAACAGTTTTAGGTAGTGACTCTGTTCTGGGATCTCCATCGTTTAAAGTTATAACTGTAACTCTATAAGTTCCAGCTTCAACTCCGGAAACTTCTAAAGTATTTTGGCCTGCAGGAACTATTACAGTCTCTGTATCAAATTCATTTTTACCCCGTAAATCATGAATAACTTTGTATCCACCTAAAAATCTATAAGGAATAGTTGAAGTAGTCCCTAAAGAGTCTGTAAAAGTTTCTACAGCCGGGCTCCAGTTAATTACAGCTTTGGTTGAGCTTCCTACGGATTCTTCGCCAAAAGACCCCGTATTTTCTAAAACCACAGAAACGGTTCCTACTTCTGGAGGAATTTCATTGCGTCCTGCTTCGGCAACATATTTTGTAGTAAAAACAGGTTTATCTATTTCTATTTCGTCAAACTTTTCTCTAAGGTATTGGGTTGCGGCAATGCTATATTTATAACCATTTTCTTCTGTTATTCCAGCTATTCTAAATTCTTTTATCTCTTGTGTAGAAACATCTTCCTGTCTACTAATAGCCCATATAGTGTCTTGTTCGGGGGCTGAAGTAAAAGCGCCTAAAACTGTAATAGTAGAAGCACTAGTACCCGAATTTGTAATTTCTTTGACTTCTACTCGAGTATTTTTGCTGTACTGTACTACTACAGGGTCTCCGCTATCGTCCAGTAAATTTATACCTTGCTCTTCTCCAATCAGAGGTTGGGCAGAAGAATCTTCTAATAATAAAGCTCCCCTCTCATATGTTTGACCATTTATAGTAGCCGATTCTTGCTGAAGAAAGAAAGAAGGCTCTGTAAATATGAGGTATAAATTACAGTCTGTTCCAACAGTTCCAGAGCCTGGAAAATCTACTAACCTATCTAAGTTAATAGAAGTAGTAGTAGACCCTGTAGATACTCTACCGCTAGCCTCTATATTTAAATTGTTTTTGTCCTGAACATTAATAATATCTCCAGGACGCAGAAAAGAAGCATTAATAGAAGTAGTAAAACTTACTATCTCCGTTTCTTTGGTATCTGTTGCTAGGTGCCAGTTACCAACTCTTCTAGCCTGCCCTTGGGAAGTACAGCCAAAAGCTACTACATCTTTTGAAACTATTCTGTTTTGGGAAATTATATTAGCGGTATCATCTATAGTTAAAACGGTTTGTTTATAGAATTGAGTAGGGTCATTCCAACTTACGTTTACTTGATTAGTTCTAGCTCTTTGTCCTGTATAAGTATAATCAAAAAGCCCATTCTCTACATTGCCTTGTGTAAAAGTATATACAGGTTCTTTTGGTTTATCCTGAACGGAGGTAATTTTACCATCTATCCAAAACATCATAGAGCGAAAAGTACTATTTAAATCCTTTAGTACTTTGTACGCCTCTTGCTGAGACTTTAAATATACATTACAAGAGAAACGAGGTTCTAAACCTCCTTTCCCGTCTGGAACTAGCTCATCACAATAACGACCAATCTGATAAAGAGCAAAAATGTCTATATCAGAAGTTTTTAAAAAATCTCCAAGACCGTATCTTGTATTAGTAAGAATATCATAAAAAACCCACGCAGGATTATTAGTGTAAACTAATTCTTGCCTAAACCCGCCCGTCCACGATTGATAAGAAGACTCTCTATCTCCAGTTGAACTGTTTCTAGTATATTCTGCTTGATTACTAGAAAGCTCTTCTCTTGTAATGTAGTTATCTGGAACTGCGATTTTTTTACCTCGTAGGTGGTAAGCTCTAGCAGGTGGGGAACTGAAATCTTTTGCAGAGAAAGCACTAACAGCGTAGGATGTTCCTGGATAGGAGAAAAGATCAGTTATACTAGCAGTAACACTCTTAACCACAGCTTTTGCAATAAAAGAATTATTATTATAAGTGTATTCTCCTACTTTAGAGGGAGATACTCTTCTTATTTCTATTTGCCAATCAAATAAAGGTTTATAATCTTTTAAGTCGATTTCGTAACTTGCGATAAAGCTAGTATTTTGCCCTTTTTTAGATATAAGAGCGTCCCCTCTACTTCCTTTAGTTACATCTTTTCTATAACGTCCTGACGTGGGACCTCGTTCATAGAAATCTTTATATTGATCGAACTTATCATATACAGAAGAAGTTTCTCCATCTCCCTTATTCCAGTAGTATGTTCCTCCCACATTTATACCATCTATAAATTCCGAACCTCCATAGTCAAAACCATGTATAAGTTCTTTGGTAAAATTAGATTGAGTCGAGGAAGTTTTATAAAGCAGTATAATTTGAAACTCAGCATAAGCATTCCTACTTTCTCCGTCCCTTCCATTTAATTGTAAACCCCCAGGAAACTCTATATCTACTTGTAATTTATCTATTTCTTGTACAGAGTTTTGTCCAAAATTAAAAGAGGTAGAGCTAATAAAAGTAGGAGCTTGATTTCCTCCAATAGTGCCTAAACTACAAAAAGATAAATCTTGTCCAACGCCAATAATATAGGAGGCTGAAGGAGTATTATTACTCATCCTGAAAGGTAGTTGAGTTATTGAGCCTCTTTTTACGTAAGACCACGCATTATCATATGTAGTATTATCATTTTGATTGTTTATAAAACTAGAGTTTGTACTTCCAGAAGAAAGCTTTGCTCTCGCTTGAGTTACATCAGTTTCCACTGCGGAGTCGAGAGTAGCAGTATCTGAGGAGCCTATACTTACTAATTTTTTTACTTCGTCTACAGAGACTGCCGCACCAGAGCTTACAGAAGTGCCAATAGGAGGATATATAGTAGCAATTTCATCAAAAGAGCCTGTAAATCCTGTAATAACCCCTACATATTCCCTGCCGTCTGGCCCCGCTCCCTCAATTCGAAGAGTATGCTTTAGATTATCATTGAGCGAAACTTTTCTAGCATCGCTTCTAAAGTGCTTAGTGTGTTTTTCTAAAAAGAAATTGGAGGTTGTTACAGTGATTTCATCGGAACCTGCGGAAACATTAGAGTCTAAGGTAGTAGCTCTACCTGCTCCCTGAATTTGAATATATTTATCTGGCCCTCTTCCCGCTAAATCAATGCCTGCAAATAAACCATTAGCATTAGTAATAGAAGTTCCCGATACATCTATAAATCTTAGACCTCCTTGTAGACTTACTACGATTTCTTCCGAGGATAAAGCTACTCCGTTATAATAAATACCGGATTGTCCACCAACTACCCCCTCTATTTCACCTTCAGAAATTAAGTCAGTTATTGTTCCATATTGATTTTCTGTTATTTTTGGCATTTATATTCCTTAACCTATAACCTGAGCACCTAGTTTTTCTATTTCTTCTGGGGAAATAAAAGATGAAATTAGTTGGGCTTGCTCATAGCTTTGTGCACTAGCCAATCCAGAAGACCCAGTAATTGGAAATGTAAACTCTCCCAATTGAATTTCTGCCTGAGGATAAATCGGGGAAGAGCTATAGTAAGTGCTTATTGGAGCTCCTCCAACCACAAGTTCTCCATATAGAATTGGTATTGGAATTCCTTGTGCGACAGTATTTACGGGACCATTAAATAAATAACTTTCTCGACTGTCCGGTTCTGTTTCAGGTCCGGGGGCTAAAAGTTGAGTGACTCCGTTTATGCCAAGATTTATAGCGAGAGTAGTTCCGACGGATGCGACAGTCGCTGCTGCAGCATAATATGCTGCTCCCGCCTCTGCTGAACCTGCAGCATAAGCAGCAAGGTCCCCTAGTCCTGTTAAAAAGCTACTCGCTCCCGCAGTAGCCACCGCTAAAACAACTGCTGCGAGTATTTTAGCTCCTCCTGATTTGGAACCTGCTGGAACTTCTGTAATAATAATATCTTCATTGTTTAAAGAGAGAAGAAGCTCTTCTGGTTCTTGTAAAAATTCAGAACCTCTTTTAATGTCAAATCCCACACCACTTTCGTAAGCTTGAATTAAATAGTTACGAAAACCTGGAGTCTGGCACTCGATTAATTTAAAAATATCTCTAATAGTATTGCAATTTGTATTCCACTTCTCACCAAATTGAGCAATACCGCCATTTAAATAAACTGTTTGCATCTTACATATCTCGTTACGTGCTGACCCCAACCGGAGTGTAATGATTCTCTACAAGAGAGCCTGTTTATAGCGTGGTGAAGAAAAATATCTTCTCCCAAATATATGCCACAATGATTTGGAACATTACAAAATACATTAAATATTATACCGTCATGTTTTTGTGGACTTTCTACTTCTACAAAGCCGAAACTTTCAAATAGAGTATCAAAATAATTTAATCCCTTATCCCACCAGTCGTCTTCAAAAAGAATAGTTGGAATATCTAAGTTTAGTTCTTGTTTATAATAATCTCTAACTAATGAAAAACAGTCGCTCTGCCCAAAACTATAATCTCTACCTAATAAAGGATTTCTTAACTTTTTAGGGGTATATTCGTATTTTTCAAAACTTGGTAAAGAATATATAATAAAAGGTATACCCAAAAAATCACTAGTTTTTTTGTCGTAATCACTCGGCTCACAGCTAGAATCTGGATGGCTATGTACTATTGCATATATATCACCAGAAAGGCTAGCTTTTATGTAGTCTTCTGCCGAAATTATAAAGTCTTCCTTTTTGTTTTCTGCTACATTTTCACAGGGAACCCAATAAATTTTACCCTTTTTATTAACTAAGAGGCCGCAGCCCTCTTCTGGATAAATTTCTGATAAGTATTCTAATATCTCTTTATCTTTGTTGTGCACCCGGAAATCCGCCAAATCTAAGATGGTTGTTATTTTGATCTACATTTGCGCCGCCTACAGGAGCATTTCCAGTTTTTGCTCTGTAACGCAATGCGCATGAATTTACTCTTTTTCCGCATTTGTCCCCTGCAGTCCAAAAAGCCCCTTCCTGAAAACTTTCAGCCCCATAAACATGAGTCTTTTTAACTCTCCATAAAGTACCTGAATCTAAAATATTAGTATTATGCCTGGATTCTTTATAGGTGTATACGGTACCGGAGAAAGAAGTCTCATAGACTCTCACTCTTCTCCAGTTAAAATTATCAGAGTCGGAAGGTGAAGATACTGGACTAGATTGGCTTTGCAAGGCTTGCCAGTAATCATTTGCAGAAATACTAGTAATGGTGCCATCTGCATTGACCCTATTTAGAGTTGTACTAGTGCTATAGTAAGAATTTTGTATTACCGAAGAACCTACAGGATTAAATGTAGTACTAGCTGGAATTATATACTCATCAAACTCGTTTAAATAAACGGTGCCGCCCCCCTGACTAAGATTTTGCCAAGTGCATCCTCCTCTTTTTTGAGCAAATCCTTTATACTGCCAAGTACATGCACCACCAACTACAGTTCTTCTAGGAAGTTGTATTCCTGCTAAATCGAAAGGAGCTGCCAACTCAAAAGTTGCAGAAATAATATTTTTGCTTTTAAGCCTATCTATTACATAAACCATCCTAGGGAACTCTACAGGAGCGTTTCCTGCTCCTGAATCGTTAGACTCTCCAACCAAGTATTTTTTTAAAGTACATCTTCGAGTCAATCTCTTACCTATTAAATCCTGATAGTCTAATCCGCCTATTTCATCAGAAAAAACACTTTCTATATTGGCTACAGTCATTTCTGGTCTTGAATAAGCGCCGTCCGAATTTATGTCAAATCCTTCCGCTTGAATAGGTATCGCTACATAAGTTAGCACAGTTCCTGAATAATCTCTAAACTGAATTTCGGTTAGGTCATCATCAAGCCCTTTAAAAAAATGAGCAAAAGATCCTTCGGCATACTCTAAATCATATAGTATAATTAACTCTGAGCCCGGGTCTTGTTTTTGTACGGTTTTTATAATATCTGTCATGCTTCATATACTCGTCGAAAAGTTGCAGAACATGAATTAATTTCATTATTTACATAAATTTGGTTATAGTCTTCACATACGACTTTAATTGTGGTCTCTCCGCCTCCTCCGTCAGGGTCTGGAAAAGTAAAGTCAAAAGCAGTAACGCCTGCTTGAGCATCAAAAAAATCTACAATGTCGTCAATTTCCTGTTTTGAGCGATTATTGAAGGAGATTGCAAAATTTTGGGTTAAGTTATTAATCCCGTCTTGAAGACGCTGTTCATAACCATCTCCAAAAGAAACTTTGAGAACTCGAGGTTTAGTAGATTTTCTTAGATTTTTATCTGGATTTGCAAACCCCGTTACTCCTCCGACATTAACTCCAAGTGCCATTATGCTGCTCCATACGGACTAAGTATTCCGCCCGGCCTTTTCTGTCTTTGTAACTCTTCTTGCACTGCGCCAGCGATTAATTTGCCTAAGTTTGCTCCCTGCTGTCCATCGCTTTGGCTATCAGTTTGTGAATTTCCTTGACTGTCCATAGAAACATTCACAGTTACATTATTATTTTGACCCGCACCCTTCATTGAAACTGGAATTGCTTTTCCATCCGGAAGAGGTACAACGGCTTCGTTCATCTTACCTTCGCCAACAAGCCCTAGTGTTGGCCGCTTAACAATTCCTCCGTTCGCATATCCAGTAACTCCTCCAGGCATGATACCTCCAGCGGCTGCGCCGAATATTCCACCGAAAAATCCGCCAAACCCCTTAAACAAACCCCCTAAAAGATCTGGCAAAGATTTAAATAAACCTACTAATCCTTCCCCAAAACTTGAAAAAGCTAGACCTAATTTCTCTAAAAAACCACCTTCGGAATTTTTATCAAAAACATCTGAGAAATCACTAATAAAATTACTAAATATTCCTCCGGTTCTTACGCCTCGATCCTGTGCATCTCCTACTATTATATCGTTACCCTCTTGATTAAGGGTTCTGCCAGTTGATTTTTTCCCAAAAAGTGTTTCAAAAAATCCTTTTTTGGGAACAATTCCCTGTTTTATTTGTTGGTTAAGTTGATCTTGTAAGTTCAAAGGATCAGCTCCAGCCGCTAAAGGATTACTAGTAAACTCAGAAACAGGCCCCAACTGTGAGGCACCTCCTGAAGGAGTAGTTCTAGTTTTAATACCAAATGTTTGAGCTATGTGGTTTCCTGCCGATACTATTGCATCATGAATTTGTTTAGGAAGAGTGGTCATCTTTAAAACATCATCTATTTTTTCATCTATAGTTTTGCCTTTTGGCTTTATAAAATTAACTATAGAGGAGGTTAATTGTTTTGCTAGAGTATCTGCTACAGTGTTAAGAACCCCGAGAGTAACATTTAATGCAAAATCTTTAAAGCTTTTTTCGGCTCCTTTTATAAGATCTGATATGCCTTTTTGAAGATTAGATTCAAAAGATTGAAAAGCATTATCAGCTATTTCTTTTGCAGCTACAGTTTGTCTTTGGAGTAGGTCTAGTTCTGCGGTCAACTGCGCTATCCTTCTATCTTCTGCATCTATACCATCTTTTGCTGCTTTATTTTTATTTAAAACGGCTTGTACAATAAATTCTTCACTTCTTCCTTCCTCTTTCAACTGTCGTACATAATCTATTTGGCTTTTTAGTTGAGTAGACAATATGTTTCCTTTGTTCTGTTGTGCTAATGCTATTTCATTAGTTTTTGTTTTTATATCTTTCTGTAGTTTGAGTTCTGTTTTCTGAAGATTAGTTGCCCCTTTTAACTGTTGAGTATATACTAAGTTTATAGAATCAAGAGCCTCCGCTCTCTTTTTTTCTTGTTCGGCTAATTGTGCAATAACAGGAATTAATTCTTTTACATTCTTTAGCCTTTTTCTTTGTGCCTCATCTAAACCGCCCAAAGATTTTTCTAAATCAAGAAGAGATTGGTTTTCTAATTCTAGGGCCCTTAAGTTCCTTTGGGTCTCACTTTCAGGATAAAAACCCTGAAAAAATCTTTTAGTAGAGGTTATATTATCTTTTGTGGTTTTTGTTACAGAATCTATTTCTTTTCCCAAATCAAGATAAGCTTTTCTAGCTCTTTTTAATTCTTCTTCTGAGCCTGCTATACCTTTATCAAAGTTTTCAATAGCATTTAAATAATCTATAGTTGCAGGCCTGCTTTTAAGGAATTCACTAGTTAATCCCTGAACAGCTTGTCTTTCCTGCTTAATTCTGGAAGCGAATCCTGCGATACTTTTATTAGAAGATTTTTCAAGAATATCTAAGTAGCCTTCTGTACCGTCTTTTAGAGTGCGTATTGTTTCACTCGCCTCGTTCATTATTTTTATATAATTATCATAAACATCTTTATGAGTTTTTTGTACTTTTAAAGCAGCGTTCGCATATTTAAGTTCTCTATCTTCTGCTTCTCTAATAGCCTCTAATCTCTCTTTATTAGCTTCTGCCAAAGATACAAAAGCATCTTCTAGCTCTTTCGCATTTTTAAGCTGACCAGCTTGAGGACCTTCTGATATTTTTTCAAAAGCTGCAAATAGCTCGCCCTGACTAATATTACCTAAAGCTTTCGCTAACTCGGCTACTCCTTGAGAAGCGTTAATAGATCCTTCGTATAATATATTTTGAACCTGCACAAATTTTTGTAATTCTTTTTCAGCAGATTCTACTTTTTCCCCTAATAAGTCTATTTCTTCTTTGGTTTCTTGAGTTTCCTTCTTAGCCCTAAAAAAAGCATATGCTACAGCAGCTAAAGTTGCTATAAGAGTAATCCAAGAAAGAGCACTCAGAGCAAAAGTGAGAACTGTACCAAAACCTGCTGCAGCAGCAGATAAAGTGGCAAAAACCCCTAATCCAGAAGCTCCAAAAGAGATAAGAGATGCTTGTTTACTCGCAATACTTACATTAAAATCTCTGGCCATAGCTGAACTTGAGGCTTTATTTGCAGCTTGCATCTCAGCAAGAGTTTTTAAAAAATCTCTTTTTCTTCTTACATTTCCTTTTTTAAACAAAAGCTGTTCTGTTTCAATTTGTCTTTTCAGTGTAGAAATTTGTCTTTGGCTAAGTGTTTTTCCATCTCTTAGTTGCTGGAGAAGGGCATTTTTGCGAAGCTTCTTAGAGGTTTCCAAAGCTTGGGCTTCGCTACTAGACCTTGTTCTTAGATTTGCAAGATATTCTTTTGTGCCCCCTGCTTTTGCTACTTGTTGTTGTAGCTCTTCTGCACTTTTTCTTGTTTTATCAGCAAAATCTGAAGCCTTTGAACTTAGCTTAGAAAGTTTATCCCCAAAAGTAGAAAGCCCTGGTAAAGCTGCGGATAAAACAGTTGACAGAAAAGGAGTAAAAGCTGCTACTAAAAGAACGGGGTATTCTTTTAAAATTTCGACTATAGGCCCTGTAGCTATCACTGCAAACTCTTTAAACCTTTTTGTCAAGTCTGTAAATACTTTTTCTAATTGAGAGAACTGATTGGAACTTCTTCCTACAACCTCAAGTATTCTTCCATACTTTTCTTCTACCTGACCTAGAACTTCTGCAGTTACCGCTTGACTTTTTTGAAAAGTTGTTAACTCACCACTAATATTTAACGATTCCTTATATTTTCTTGTGGCGTCATCCAAACGAAGAATTATACCCAATTCATCAAGAAGTTCTGGTTCGGCTTTTGTTACACCCCGGACTAAACGATTAAAAGAATCTGTTAAATCTCGTCCCAATACTTGAGACACATCAGCAGCGGCCCTGCCTAGTCTCGTTATTTGGTCTGAATTTAAGCCTGCTGCGGTACCTATCGCGGCTGCCTGAGCGGCTTCAGTAAAATTTAATTGTGCATCTGTTGCTCGAATAATATCTTCGGTAAGCTGACGAGTAGAAATACCTGTAGCAGCAAAGTAAGCTTCTTGTCCCGATTGTAAGAGTTGTAAATTTCCTGAATCTTTTAAAAAACTAAAAGCTGCCGACACAGCAAAAACCTGAGCAGCTAAAGTGGCATATGCTGGAACAAGACCTCCTGAAATAATTGAAGCCTGCTTTCCAAAGTTTTTACCGCTCGCACTAGCAGTTTGAGCAGTGCCTTTTATACCTCTTTCAGCGCGACGAGCACTAACACCAACATTATTTAAGCTAGTTCCGAGTCTACTAGCAGATCTCTCTGTAAGACGCATTGTCCCATCGTCATCTACAACTATACTTACTTTAACTGTTTTTGCCATTATCCCTGCACATTATGGGTGTACTGTTTACCACCCGCTTTGGCTCTTCGCTCTTCAGCCTTTCTCTGTCTTTGCAGCTTTTCATTTGTAGCTTTTGTATAAAAACTTTCTATTTTTGAAATAAAGAAGACTACAATTTTTCTGTCTTCCACATTAAAAAGATCGAGAAAAAACTCAGCGCTTGACCAATCTTTTCCCATATAAGTGCCTGACATTCCTTCCCACCTGTCAGGCATATGTTGAAAGACTAAAAAAGCATACTGAACTTCTTCAGGAAAATTATTTATAGATACGGGTATTCGAGAGGGGTCTGGTTCTTTGCCCAGCTGACGACACATTTCTAGGTATTTCTCCGTAGAAATGTCGGATTCTTGAGTTATACTTTTTTCAACAAGTCTCAGGCATTCTTCGACTTGTTTTTCGTAAAATTTTCAAGATCTCCCAAAGTTTCTGTAACCCATGTATCAAAAGAGCCTGAGTTTTTCATCAGAATTTCTGCCTCTTCTTGAGAATAAGGCAATTCTGCATCAGGGTCCATACCATCTGTATCTACTAATAGAAGCTCTTCTAAATAAGATAACTTCAGGCCAGACCATCCTTTGATTACGGCTTTACAGTATTCAGTAAGAAATTTATCATCATCTAAAACTTCTTCTGCTTGATGTGTTGAACGATTGAATTTTTTGTTAAGGCATTTTTTGCGGAGTGCTAATAACTCTTCTCGGGCTAAATAACAGAGTTCCACAGAAAAACCCAACATGCCCGGAAAATCAATCGAAACGGTCATGGAGGGTTTCATCAAAGTTTTTAGAGAAATCTCACTCATAAATACATCCTTTTGTAGTTTAAATAAAGGGGGAGTAGAACTCCCCCATAGATTTTATAATTATACAAAAGCAATATCAAAAAGTCAAGAATTATTTTTAAGGAGCTATACCTCTATAGATAATTGTTGCTTCATCCGTATTATCTACGTTACCAGCAGAAGGTTGTCCATGGAATGCAATATCAAGAGTTAGCAAATCCTCAACATTGATTACTGGAATTTCTAAGTGCGCTGTCGGTAAGTCAAATGTCACTGAAGGTGCTGCAGTGCTTCCTACATTGATTGCCATATCAAAGACATTTCGAACCGTACTCGTATCTGCAACTAAATCTGCAAAGAGTTCTCCTGAAAGGCTACTTGATACATCGCTATCTAGATAACAAGTAATATTCCCAGAAATTGAACGGGTTCCAGAAATATTTGCTAAAGGAGCATTTACTTGTCCTAATTCTTCCGGAGTGAGATAAGAAATATTATTCTCAAAATTAATACTTCCTCCAGTAAGAACAATGGTATAAGTATCATCAGGACTAACATCTGTTCTTAATAAGTCAACTGTAGAGATACGATTACGAATAAAGTTTGCGGAAGAATTCACTCCTAAAGTAATGGTAGACGGTACTACAGCTGTTGCTAAATCTGCCAACGATCTTCCAAAACCTGACCATTGAATTGTTGCGATTCCATCAATATCAAAATCTACTGTTGCAGAGTTTACTACAGCGTCCGTAATTTTATAAACTTGAGCAGTACCTCCAGTAGGTTCAAACTGAAAATAAATATCCCAACCATCAGCAAAGTTTGAGATATTTGATTGTGAAAAATCGAAAGTATGAGTAGTAGGAGTCATTACACTTAAATCCCCACCACTATTGCTAAATACCCCTGTCCCAGGAGTATAAGTGCTTGCCCCAGCAAACATTGCCCAAAGAACTTCCTCTACTCCATGGTTTTGATCGGGATCTAGGTCTTCATCAAGAGTAGGTCTAGCATAAGTACTAAAACTCCACTCTACTGGAGCTAAGCTATCATTAAAAAGCAATCTTCCTCGTCTTGAAGTTGCTCCAGCCTCATTTACTGTAATCTCAGAAGCATTAATTGCTTGAGAAAAAGAAAAACCATCAAGAACTGGAACTTCCCAGCGGGAACTATTAGAAGGGTCTTCTACAACCACCCTTACGTCTCTTGTAAATTGTAACGCCATGTGTATTCTCCAAAGAGATTTTATCTCTTCTTAACCTTAGTATCGGACCTCGCAAACGATTTCACCAACACCTAAAGGTTCTAATGCGCCTTCGTCAGTATCTAAACTTACTATTGTAAGTTGTTGTACTTTTTGCGCGTTTCCATCTTGATCTGTATAAGATAGAGCCGAGTTATCCTCTATCACAGTCTCAACATCTTCAAATAATTTTTCAAGTGCAAAATTTGCATTTTCCTCTTGAACATAAATACGGAGAGTAAGAGTCATAAATCTATCTTTATAACCCCCTCCTTGATAGTCTCTAGTTTCCGAACCTGCACTAATATGTACAGCGGGAAAGTCTTGTACTTCATCCCAAAAAAGTAATTTTGGCTCTACGTTATTATATAAATTTGACCTAAAAGGGAAATTACCATTTATTAATTTAATCTTGTCTACTAAAGCGGAAACAATGGCCATCCTTCTAGATGTATAAGTTCTATTAGCCATTACATTCTCCTAGTAAAAAATCTTCCGATTAAAACTTCCGATGCGATTTCTCTGATAGACCTGTCTATTATTTTTCTTGGATCTCGGTCTTCGCTAGCCCAAGGTCTTTTTCCCGCACCTTGCTCAAAAATTTGATAAGGTGTTTTATCATAAGTGTATCCAATACTTGGAAAACCTTTAGGAGTTGTAGAAATATCTGTAATTCTAACACTACTCGCAAATCTTCCTGTTCTATTAACAAGTCCTGGAGATTTCATGTTTTTCCGTACAGTTGTTTGTATTTTCTGCTGTAGAATAGTTTGTAAAGCTAAAAGTTGTTGTGCATTATTTCTCGCAGTAGGACTTTTCTTCTTCTGCTTTTGACCTTTTTTAGTAGAAGCGGCGACCGAAATAGCTCGACTAGTGTCCTGTATACTATAGTCTGTAGTTGTTTTTTTAGGTTTTTTAAGTTTTCCTACCACTCTCGCATTGGTAGCTTTTGACAGAATTCCTTTTACAACTTTATATTCTGCCTCTTCAGTTTTTTTCTGTCGAGGGGTTTTACTTCCTTCCTGGTCTGCAAAGCCTTTTCTTATGATGTAATCTTGTAATTTACTCTCTAATTTGGGACGAATTTTGGAAAAATCCGTCTTTTCTTTTTTAGAATTTTTAACTCTACTGTCTACATCTATCTCTACAAAACCCTTCAGATTTCCGTCTAGTTTATACCTAACTTTAAGGCCGGGATACTCTTCTCTAAAACTTTTATATTCTACACTATTTATAAATCCCGAGAAATTATCTGTCTCCGCTAAAACATTCATTAAGGATGCGAAACGAGCCACGCCAACTGTAGTATTTGCTCTATGCAACCTTTGAGTTTCTGATTTAAAAACTACACCGTCGACTTGGTTTCTGCTTCCGCCTCTCGCCGTTAAAATTTTTGTGATATGTTTAAATCCTGCATCTTTTAATATTTTAAAAGGTTTTTTTATAAATCTGCTTTGATCAAAATACACATTTGCAGTGGTACTTTTTTTACCAACACTATAAGTAGCATTGGTTCTAGGTCTTTCAATGTGTTTTTTTAATGCGACTATTGCAGCAGTAGCAGCATCTACAAATACCTTGTCCTCTAGATCGGGGGAGCCTTCACCCCTACTTCGTTCGTAACCATCTCTAAAAGCTCTTACTAACCCTTGACGAGTTACTCTTACTCTCTGTCTATTACTATCTACACCTTTACGAATGCTTTTATCATCAATAGAGTTCAATGCTTCTTTAAGCATTTTTTGAACCATTGCCTTACTCATGAAATCCTATACATATCTAAAACTCTTCGTATGTGGTCGGGAAATCCCGGGTCATTACGAATTGCAGAGCTTCCTGCCCCTTCACGAGTAGCTGAACCAATACTTTGTCTTTCTTTCTGCTCGTTTAAGTGATAATAAGTAATAATATCAGCAACAGCAAGCTCTAAATCAACGGGTACCGAAACATATCCCGCTAAATAAGTGACTTTTACTGCTCCCACTCCATGAGGCCAGTTTTTATATTTTCCACTCTCTTGAGTTCGGAAAATAGAATCTGATGTGGCATCTAAATACCATGAGTATTCTGGAGGAGTTCCTCCTCCATTAGAAAAAAGCTCAATATAATCAGAAGCTTGACCTGATCTTTCATATACATTTGTTATACTAATAACAGGGCTATATTTCAATTGAACAGTATAAGTGTCCCATTGAATATCAAATAGCTCCGTATATCCTGGTGAAGTTGCGTAAGTATCAAACTCAGAGTTACAATAAGTACGGACAAGCTGACTTACACTCGTAATTAGCTTCTCAAACTTTTCGTCAAACTGAGTAGAGTTTATACCCTCCAGCAATTTATAGTCATCTAATGTAATTAAATCTGCCATTTATTTTCCAAAAAGGCTTGGGAGCCCGAAGGCTCCCATCCTAATATTACCAAGCGTGAGCAACAACCTGACCAGCTGCACTAAACATCTGGTCGAAACCACGACGCTGAGTAGCAACTAATACACGACGTTGATTTTCAACATCATAATCAGATTCAACAGTTACACCACGGAGAACAGGTACTAAGAAGTTACGAGTATTAACAGCAATACCCCAAACCTTATTAGCAGTCTTTCCACCGGTAAATTCGTCACAAACGATAATTGGTGAGCCATAAGCCTGACCAATTTCACCTGAAATCTTAGTAGCACGATCACTACCGACCAAGTTTACATCTTGGAATTCAGGATCATCTAACATGTCATAGTACGCATCCAAGGATACGATATACACTACATCACTAGGACGACGACCATATTTACCCATTGCTTGACGCATGTTCAACAATTGAGCAGTAGTAGCAGTTACAGAAGCTGCACCAGCAGAAACACCGGCATCCAGTACTTTGCTATCGTCGGTAGCAATCTTAATCAAACCATTTTGACCACCAGCATTTACTACTTCTGAAGAGCCTGCCTGAAGAATTGAATGCTCAATAGCACGTGCATGTGCACGAACCATAGCTTCACGAATTAAAGGAAGAATAGGCATAATTGCATCTTCTTCAGTTTCATTAGCCATGAAAGACTTAGAAACGAGCTTTTCAACGGTCAATACTTTAGTGCCTAAAGTAACACCTGCGTTGGCGCCTGGAGAGGCTTCATCACGTGAACCTAAGTTACCTTTAGGGTTAACGCTAGCACCAGTGCCGGCAGCATTAGCGCTTAACCATTCTGCGTAACCTGCATCAGGCATAGTTGGGATAACCATTGAAGCAGCGTTCATCTGAATCTTACGGAAAAGAGGATCGAGAACAAGCTCGAGCTCAATATCACGCTCAATCGCAGTAGAAACGGTAGTTTCAAAATCTTCGTTCGTAGAACTAGGAAGCTGTACGCCTGCGTTAGCATTCGTAGCTTTTTCAAGGATAGAACGGCCAAAACGAGTTCCTTCCAAGCCTTTGTTAGTAACTACACCAAGAATATGTGCATTTACCATGTCTTCTTCTGAAAAAGAGGATTTTTCGCTACGATCAGCGAATACACGCTTGCTCTGACGCATTTTCTCAATTTCTTCGGCTTTTTCTTTTAGTTCATTTTGCAACGAACCAACAACTTGTTCAAAATTAGCATCTTTTTCAGCAAGTTTTGCTTCAACGTCAGCCATTAATTTTTCTGCACCACTGGTTACAGCGGTTACAATGCGAGCTTCTTCAGCATTTTTCTGAGCTTCGGCTTCTTCAGCAGCTTTTTGTTCTGCTTCCAATCGCGTTTGCTCTTCTGCCTTGCGCTCAGCTTCTTTCATTGCCATTGCAGTTGCGGTCTTTTCGACAGCAGCAGCCACAATCGCATCGATATCGATATCACTCATAGTTTTCTCCTGTACTTCGACTTGTGATAAGTCTTTAGGCATTGATTCGGTTTCGGAATGTTTTTCAAATTCAACTGTTACTTTGTCTTCAGTCTCCTGAACACTAATAACATGCTTTTCTTCCACGGAATCTTCGGTTTTGAAAGATTTCTTGAATTCTTCATACTCAGACTCTGAGTTAAAAGATTTAGCAAGAGAAAAGGTTGCAGCTTGGTTAGCAGGAACCGTTACTACTGAAACTTCCAGTAATTCTGCGTCCTTTA